>LWDU01036236.1_pt1 | contig 19068 bp, 18 predicted proteins | sample 727161 | NCBI WGS metagenome assembly LWDU01 (sample SAMN04566230, study PRJNA314399) | hydrothermal vent metagenome | isolation source: deep sea hydrothermal plume seawater | place: Mexico: Gulf of California, Guaymas Basin | collected 2004-07-11
AATCAAGCGGCTGAGATGCGAGAGTCTGGTGAGCCGTAAGTCGAGTGTTTTTACGGCGATTTGAGTTCGGCGGAGTATTTTGACCCTACGGGGTGCGGTTCTTCTGTCATTCTTTTGATGGTGGGAAGCTGGCTGGAGGTTTCATGCGCCAGCCTTCGCCACTCAAAGACTTGAGAAACGCGACAAGATCCTGCTTGTCCTGTTTGCTCAGTTTCAGCGGCTTCAGCCGTTCGTCGAGGTAAGGATTGGCAATTCCTCCCTTGTCGTAATGCTCAATCACCTCTTCAAGTGTCTTCAGCCGACCATCGTGCATGTACGGACCGGTATGCTCGATTTCGCGAAGAGTGGGTGTCTTGAAGGCTCCCTTGTCTTCTTCACGCTTGCTGACGACGTAGCGGCCCAGATCGGGTGACGGCTTGTCCATGCCGATCCCGATGTTAGCGTACGAACCATCTGTGAAATTGAATCCCAGATGGCAGCTGTCGCAGGCCGTTTTGTTGAAGAAGATATCCTTCCCGCGAATCGCAGAAGCAGACATCGCGTCTTTGGCACCATTCTTATAGCGGTCGAAAGGCGAGTTGCCTGACATTATGGTGCGTTCGAACGTGGCAATCGCCTTGCCAACATCTTCGATCGTAAAGTTCTCGTCTCCGTACGCTTTGCTGAACCGAGCACGATACTCAGGAACTTTATGCAACCGATCCACACACGTCTGATGCGCCCGTTCCGGATCCTTTTCATTGGTCATTTCGATGGGACTCGCGATGGGCCCGATGGCCTGAGCTTCCAGCGAAGGTGCACGACCGTCCCAGAACTGAGCCGTGCTATAGCCTCGGTTGATGGCAGTCGGCGCGCTACGGCCACCCGTTTGGCCATTGATCCCCGTCGCAACAGCCGCACCATCCGTAAAGGCATACTTCACGAGATGGCAACTTGAGCATGACACAGTGCCATCCGACGAAAGACGCTTGTCAAAATAGAGCAGTTTGCCCAGGGCAGCTCGCTCTTTGGAATAGAGATTGTCGTCCGGATAGTAGACTGGCGGCAGCCCCAGAGGCGGCGTGGGTTCTTCATCCTCACACCGCCCGGTAACCGAACACGACACGACGGCGCAAAACATAAGCATGCCGACGGCTGGCGTCGGGAATCGTTGATGCACCATGTCTAGTTTCCACCTGCGGGTTTCAGGAAGCCCTGAACGAAGATGGCCTTCTGGCCGTGAACTTCAGACAGAGATCCGTTCACCGTCACAATGTGCGCCATATGCTCGATGGCCGCCTTCCGGAAGGTAGTCAGTCCATCACGGCGGGAGTTGTGTTCTTCGTCGATCAGCATGTACACCGAACCGTCTTTGGCCAGAAGTCCAACCGGCTGGCCGTTAGCCACACACTTCTGTCCACATCCACGATGCTTGTCGCCGTGTTTGCCAACCTGCAGATAGCAGGAAAGGTCAACAATCTCGCCGACGACAGAGACGGCCTTCGCATCCAAAGGTTTGCCATCGACCGCCGACGCCACGGTTTCAACACTCCAGGGACGACGGGCCGAAGTCTTTTTGCCAAGTTCCGAAGATGGTTTGTCGTAGCTGCCTGCCGTGGGGCCGGACCAATCCGGAAACAGCACGTCCGGGGCATTGACTGCTGCAAAGGATACGCCGCCAACCAGCGCAATAATGCCCAGCATCCTGGTTGCCAATGCAAATTTATTTCGTTTCATGGTCGTCTTTCTCTTTTCTGGAATCTGGTGGGAAATTACTCATCAATGGAAGGAGGAAAATTTTAACCAGCTTCCTGAGGAAATGAAACCATCACGCGCTCAACGCCACGGCGGCGCAGTTTTTGAAGTCACGTAGCTCTCGGCGTGAGCGGCAACGTGTGAACCGTCGGTTTTTCCCGAACGAACCCGCGGCTAGCGTCTTGTGGATCATATTCACTGTGAAATACTAAGTTGCCGTGCACTCATTGCCCCTGAACCGTGGTCTGGTGGTCAGGTGACAGTGACATGGTGCTGTCAACTTCATAACGTAACGCGGGACCGTTACATCAGCGCCGGGTGGAGTCCGAGGGTTCAGAGTTCGTCTCGTTAAACGCGTTTACCGGAGGCCCGTTGAGTTGCCAGCCGCAGAAGAACAATTCGACGTTGTCGACGAGCACGACAACGTCGTTGACGTGATGTCGCGCAGCGAAGTCCATCGGCGTGGTCTGCGTCATCGGGCTGTACACATCTTTCTGTTTCGCAGCAGCGGAAAGATGTTGATTCATCTTCGTCACGCCGACAAAGAAGAGTTCCCGTCCGTCTGGACGTCGTCGGCATCCGGGCACGTCAGCGCAGGGGAATCCTACGATGTGTCTGCCGAACGGGAGCTGTTTGAAGAACTTGGAGTGCACGCACAGCTGAAAAAGTTTGGCCGCTTTGCCGCGTGTCGGGACACGTCCAGCGAGTTCACTGAGTTATTCGTCGCCGAATCTGACGCTGAACTGAAGGTCGACGAGTCAGAAATTACGGACGTTCGTTGGTTGAGCACGTCAGCGATTCAGGCAGAGTTGGCAGAAACTCCTGAGAAGTTCTCGCCGGCGTTTCGGCTGATCTTCGCGGCATATATTTCTGACCAGCAGTAGGCGAGTGACGCCTGAGCACAGTAGAAGCTCAGAAGCCTCGTGCTTCCAGACGTCTATTCAGTCACGCGCCGGGCGCTACCAAGAAGCAGCCGGATTTCTTCCGGTCCGCTGAACCCCGGCGGCGGGTTGCGGTAATATCTGCTGTCGTATTTCAGGTTGAAGGTGTCCCGGATTTCGACGTCATTGTGGGACATGATAGCGCCATCGATGGAATTGTTGATCTTGAATTTCAGTTTGTGTGAACTGAAGATCAGTCCTTTGCCGCCGCGATCGGCGCATGGAAAGCGATGGCTCTGGAAAGCGTGCGTTTGATCCTCGACAGTATTCTGCTCAGGGTGAAGGGAATCGGTCCGGCCGTGCAGAGTCTGTCAGCGGGGCGTCTGTTCACGTTAATGGGCACCATGCTGCAAAGTGGAATTCCACTTCTGGAAGTGCTTAGTCTCTGTCGCGCTGCAACTCGAAATCGTCTGCTGAAACAGTTGTTCTATCAATTGGAAGACGACGTCATCAACGGTCGCGGCATTGGTCCGGGGCTGACCACGGCGGACTGCATTCCTCGCGGTGCGGCACAGATGATATCCACGGCCGAAGGCAGCGGTCGGCTTGCGGAAGTGATTCAGACGGTGGGGGAATTCTACGAAGAAGAAGGCGAACGTCTGATCAAGCAGGCCGTCAAGATCCTTGAGCCCGCGATCATTCTGGTGATGGGCGTATTTGTCTCGTTTATTGTCATGTCAATCATGTTGCCACTATTGGATGTCAGCAGTGTTGGTTAGCCCCGGCTATGTTCTCATGGAGCTTGAAAGATGAAAAAAAACGAATCACAAAAACTGACCGTGCTGCTGTTGGGGCTGGTGATCGGCTGTCGCTTACTGACCTGCGTTCCGTTGAAGTGCCGCAGGGAAGTGAAAGCGATGTCGAAAAGATGGCCCTCGAAGCGATCAAAGATCTCTACCCGGATGACTTTGACGAACGCATGACCAGACTGTGGCAGCAAAACGACACCGGGCACGACCTGGCGCATGTTGCCAGCCTGTCGCTGCCCGATATCCTGGCGGTCAAAATTGTGGAACAACTTGCGACCGCCAGACTGAACTGCGGTGCCATTGACGGGCTTCCGTTCGCTCTGGCCAGAGCCGCCAACATGTCACCAACCAGCCGCAGCAGTCAACCCGTCGCATTGCTGGACTGGGGACACACGTCTGTCACATTCATTATCGCGCGAAACGGTCGTCCGGAATTTGTTCGGTCGTTCAGGGATTGTGGTGGCCAGCGATCCGTTGATGCCGTCGCACAGGGCCTGAGCGTGGACCACGGTGATGCTCTGAACGTGCTGGCAACGTTTGGCCTGCCTCGTGACGGGGCCGCAGGAGCAGTCCCGGGGTCCCTCGATCTGCTGATGGCGCCGGAAGTTCAACGGATCGGTGCCGAGTTACGAAAGACGCTGCTGTATCTGCAGCATCATGTTGTCCGTCTGATGCCGTCGCGCCTGGTTCTCTTCGGAGGAATGGCGGCGATCCCGAACATTGCCACCGCTGTTCAAGATCAGAGTGGCGTCGAAACAGTTGCCTGGTCGTTGAACGATGGCGATGGCGATCGAAGTGATCCACTGTATGCGGCGGCTATGGCGACCTCGGTCGGGGAGTTCTCACAATGACGTCGCAACCGAATCTGTTGCCACCGAGCATCATGCACAGACGCTTTTTGACGTCTCGTCTCAAACGCTGGGCTGCCATCTGGCTTGTCGTTCTGGCCACGACGGCCGGCACTTGCCTTTCGCAATTACAGAGCCTGTCCGAACTGGAAGGGACGGCTGCGACGCTGGCAGCGAAGAGCGGTCCACTGCGTGAAATCGCAGCGGAGCAGCAACAGATGGCGAAAGAAGTCCAGGCAATCAAGGAACGCGAATCATGGCTGACTGACTCCGACAGCAGTCAGACCCTGCAGTTGCTGGGCATTATCAGCTCGGCAACTCAGAAGAACAACGGTCGAGTCAGCGTGCGGACGTTGAACGTCACGTCCTTCGAACGACCTGGCGGTTGCCTCGTTCGTCGCTTCTCTGCGCGAATCCGGCGTTTTTGAGTCGGTCGAACTGAAGTCTTCCATCAGTCAGGTATTCAATCATCACGAAACGCGCGGCTACGAAGTCACCTGCGTCTATTAATCAGCGGCAAATCAATGGCCACTCCGGATCTATCAGCGAGTCTGAAACAACGGCGTATCGCGGTTCACGCTGCGGGTATAGCTGTGTCTGCCGTGATTGCTGCGGCTGGGTGTCTCTTCTACGCTGCGACCATTGACGAGGCACAGCGGTGGAAGGCGTCCATCGGCGTTGACTCCGAGATTCTCGAACAGCAGGAATCGTTGGTCGCAGCCAGGGAAACCACGGAACGTGAGTTGGAGGCGATGACCCAGAGGCTTGAGAAAGTGACAGCCTTGATTCCGCACAATCCGGAAAACTCACTGTTTCTGGAGCAGCTGGCGAAGCTCGCCGAGGATTCTGTTTTGAATATTCAAAACTTTCGTCCCGGACCGCCCGAAGAAAATGACCGTATCCAGCGGATCCGTGTCCAGCTGGCCGGCGAAGCATCGTATGAGAGCATCTGTACGTTTCTGGAGGGTCTGCGATCGTTGCCCCGGTTGACACATGTCTCCATGTTGCACATCGATCCACGCACGGCGACCGGCACCTATCCGTTACAGATGGAGCTTTCAATTTTCTTTGCCGCTGATTCTGACAGCGCGAAAACAAGGGTGGCTATCAATGACTGAAACCGCCAGCAAGAATGAAAAAATTAAACTTGCTCTCATCCCCCTGCTGGGGTTGGTGCTGTTGTATTCCCTGATGACGGGTGAGGACACCGTGGTTTCACCGAGCATAGAACTGATCCGCCAACGCGGTGAAAGTCCAAACCGCGACGGATCGAACACCGGTCACTCCAACCGCAGCGTCTTATGGCCGGAACGGTCATTGCACGCGATCGTCGGACACAATCCATTTGAACTGATTGACCCCCGAGCGGTACTTGATGCGGAATTTGCAAGAAACGGCATCACGGCAGTGACGCGAATGACGGCGATCAATGCAGCCGAGTTTTTCGAAGACATCGCTGCATCGGCTGGTGACGACGGAGAATTGGGTCTGGCAGCGGCGGATTCAGAGAATCCCGCCGGAATCGAATCGGCTGCCGACATCGCAGCGATGGCCGCCGCAGAAATGCAGCGCGCCAGAATCGAAGATCTTCAACAACGAATTCGGAAACTGCAGGACACACCTGTCACCATGATCATGACCACTGTCCGTGGCACATCGGCACTTCTTGGCGAACGCAATATCGTCGAAGGAGAACTGCTGGAAGCTGGAATTCGTGCAGTTTTCATCCGTCGAGACGGGATCACATTTGAACTCGTAGATGACACCACGTCGCGGTGAATCAGCGTCTTCCGGACTTCATTACTTTCCATTAGGTCTGAATCTGGCATGCCCACTGAACTACCACTCCCTGATGATCTGAAGCATCTGAAGCATCTGCTGGAAAAACGCAGGACGGCAGACCGGCGCGAAGAAATAGGACGCGATGAAGAGTCCGCAGAACTTACTACGCCCCCGGCGGAAGAAGAACGGCCCGTAGCAGATCGGCGCGAAAGAAGACGACGGCTCGAAGAGTAGACAGGCTGTGATGACTATTCCCCCGTACCTGTGAGACGGAGCCTGTGGCGGTGTGGTACAAGTCGTTTTGAGCGGCAGATCCCAAAGTTGAGGAGAACAGGTGCTGGCGATTGTGACAAACGAGAGGGGGGAAACCGGCCGCTGTCACCGGTGGTCTTTGTCACAGCGAACGCCATCAGGACGCCGCAAGTTGGCGGATCAGGACTGTGAACAGTGAGTTCGAGGCCTGGAAAGCCGCACTGACAAACTGCGTGTGGCATGGGCTGGAGAGCGGGAACCAACGCGGAATCCACGATTTCCCTGCTTACGTGCAGGGACGGGGCGCTCAGGTTCAGGCCATCCATCGGGGGCGTAAGACCTGCCTGCGAGCCATTTTGCCTGAATCTGAGGTATCTGCCCCCCCCTGGGCCTGTCGCTCACAGAGAGACCTGATCTGAGAAACCCGTAACTCACAGGGCTGATCGGGTTTACACCAATTCTCAAACCCGATATATGTTCGCAACTGAAGTTCGGAGCGACTGGTTCCGAAAGCGATGCCGCAGCGATACTAACATCTGACATCGTACCAGAGATCTGCGCGCGAAGATCGGAATACACACCCGGGGAGACTTAAGTGGCCGTCGAAGAGAAAGTGATCGGAATTGTCAGCGACCAGCTGGATACACCGAAGGAAGATATTGCTCGTGAGAGTTCGTTTGTTGACGATCTGAAGGCAGATTCGCTCGACATCGTTGAACTCGTCATGGCTCTGGAGGACGAGTTTGACATCAAGATTCCGGATGAAGACTACGACAAGATTAAAACCGTCGGCGATGTGATCAGTTACGTTGAGGCGAAGTCCTGATTGATGTCCCGTCGCAGGGTTGTTGTCACGGGTACGGCAGTCGTCACCGCGCTCGGATGTGACCTTTCTGAGGTCTGGACACGGGTTTGCAGCGGGCACAGTGGAGTCTCGCTGGTGCAGCGGTTCGACTGCAGCCAGTTTCGTGTGCGCATTGGCGGCGAGATCAAGGACTTCGACGCCCACGCTGAGATGAAGATCGAAAGCAAAGTGGTGCGCCGGATGGACCGCTTTGCTCAGTTCGCTATTGTGGCCGCCGATAAGGCCATTCGGCAGAGCGGCATCGACTTCTCAAAACTCGATCCCTACCGCTGCGGAGTGCTGATCGGCAGTGGTGTCGGTGGTCTTGACGAACTTGAGAATCAGCACTCTCTTCTGTTCGACCGCGGCCCGGAACGTGTTTCTGCATTCATGATTCCCAAGATCATGATCAACTCTGCCAGCGGCAACGTGTCGATGCATTGGGGTCTGCGCGGCCCCAGTTCTGCTGTGGCCACGGCATGCGCGTCCGGGGCTCAGGCCATCGGCAATGCCTACCGGATGATTCAGTCCGGCATGGCCGACGTCATGGTGACCGGCGGATCAGAGGCCCCCCTGACTCCCCTGGGCATTTCCGGATTTGCTCGGATGAATGCGATTTCTCAGCGAAACCAGACGCCGGAGCTGGCCAGCCGCCCTTTCGATCGGGATCGGGACGGCTTTGTGATGTCTGAAGGAGCCGGCATGCTGCTGATTGAGGAACTGGAGACAGCCAGACGGCGCGGTGCTGAGATTCTGGCGGAAGTCGTGGGCTACGGTCTGTCGTCCGACGGAACTCACATGACGGCTCCTGACGAAACGGGGGCTGCGGCTGCTCGGGCCATGCAGGCAGCTTTGCAGGACGCTGAACTGAATGTCGAGCAAGTCGATTACATCAATGCCCACGGTACGGGAACTCCACTGGGTGACCGAGCGGAGTCTTTGGCAATCCGCACAGTGTTCGCTGATCAGTCAGCCAACGTCGCCGTGTCCAGCACAAAAGGACAGCTGGGCCATTTGCTGGGAGCCTCGGGCGGTGTTGAATCCGCTTTCTGTGTGAAGGCGATTGAAACTCAGACCGCTCCGCCATCAGCCAATCTCGAAGCGACCGACGATGGCTGTGATCTGAACTTCGTGCAGGGTGCGGCCCGGGACATGCCCATACGCATCGGTATGAAAAACAGTTTTGCCTTCGGTGGTCACAATGCCTGCCTGATCTACGCTGCACCGGATTGAGATGACCCTGGGGCTGAGATTTCTGGTGGACCGTTAGTGGTGTTCTTCGTCATCCGAGCGATGGTTTGAATACGCTGGTCGGCAGATCAAAACTCATTCAGTATTTCGTTGCCGTGACGTGTGCCAAGGCCTCGCCAGATGCGTTGATCGATGTTTTCCGAAATTGTGCGGGCGGAACCGTCGACCAGAGCGGCCTGAACGCCCCCTGTATGATGGCTGCGTGACGTGACAATGGCGTAGCTGGCACGACCGTTGATGCCGTCTTTCCCTTCCTGCCAGGAGTTGTAGTCGCATGCCGGCAGTGTGGACGTCCCGTCGAAGCAGGAAGTTGCCGTGTTGGGCGGCATTGTTGTGGTGACACCGTGATGATGCACACGCCCGTCCGGCCATTCGGTATGGCCCGTGTTCTTGAACTGAACGCCGCTGGCAATGACCGTTTCGGCCTCGCTGACCGTTTGCGGAGCGGCAGTCGATGGCGGGCCACCATTGCGTCGATACGGCGTCCATGCCTTGACCTCCGCAACCATGAGCGTGTTGCTGGTGCCGTCCGTGAAGGCAGCCATACGAAGCTTTGCGTTCGGATAAAAAGCACCATCACCACCTTTTCCGGTGGTGGGGTCATAGACAAACCACGTCCCGAAATTAAAGCCGTAGTTGGTCGGATAAAGCGTCGGACGCCCGCCACCAGGATCGCGGGCAGTGTCGCTTTGCGGATCGCTGGGACATGCATAACCGGGGATCTTCAACCCGTCGATGGCCTGCTGGAAATCCCACGCCGCTGTCAGATCGACGGAGTTATAGAGACTGCCCTGATCGAGAAACGGCAAAATCCGACCATGGACACCCCAGCTTCCATTGTTCCCGGTAGACACTACCGCTCCGTCGATACAGGCACTGGGGGGCAGCACCGTCGCAATGTCCACGTAGTTGTGGACGGCCAGAGCGATCTGCTTCAGATTGTTTCGACACTGCGTCCGTCGCGCCGCTTCCCGCGCCTGCTGCACAGCGGGCAACAGCAACGCGATCAACACTGCAATAATGGCAATCACCACGAGCAGTTCGATCAGCGTGAAAGCGCGGCGTAGCGGTCTGAGCGACATGGGGAAATCTTACAGGCAACAGGTGGCTATTGAGTCAGGTTCCGCGATGCTGCGAAACTGCCCGGCAGTTTCGCAGCGTCAGCATGCAGTGGCCCTCTGCACGTCTCACATTAAAACTCGCCGATGACGTTTCCGTCATTACGCTGACCGACGTTCCGCCATGTGCCCAGGTCAATGTTTTCGCTAATGCTGCGACACGAGCCATCGGCCAGCAACGACTGCACGACGCCAGTGTGCCAGCTTCGAGATGTCACGGCAGCATACGTTGGACCGACACACGTCTTGTCCTCACGGCACGATGTATAGTCGCCTTCCAGACTGTCACCGCCAGGAACCACGACCTCGGAGTTTGGTGGAAGAGTCACCGTCATGCCGGTCTGATGCACGCGACCATCGACCCATTCTGTGTGTCCTGAGTTCGGTTTGTTGCTGCCACCGGCCCCGATCAGCGTTTCCACTTCCAATGCTGTCTGGGGCATCGTTGCTGTGCCGGCGGCGCCGTCTCGATTGTAGGGAGTAAACGCCTTCACTTCGGAAAAGCACAGCGTGTTGCTCATGCCGTCCGTAAAGTGCTGGGGGCCAAATCCTGAGTTTGGTGCGAATGCTCCATCACCGGCACGACCAAGGACGTTTTGCCAAACCTTCCAGGTCCCTCCATTGAAGCCGTAGCTAACCGGATAGTGAATCGCAGCACCGGTCCCGCTGTCAACACGCTGCATGTCATTCACTTCACTGGGGCACAGATACCCTGCGATTCGTTGAGTGGCAATTCCGTCGTTCACACCGCCTGGATCTTCATACGAAAGTGACAGATTGATCTGGTTGTAAAGGTTCGCTTCCTCCAGATACGGCAGAATTCGGGCGTGAATGGACCACTCGCCACCGGGAGTTCCACTGGAAGTACCGCGACCATCCGACACGAATGACGGCGGAAAGACTCTGAACACATCCAGATAGTTGTGAAGTGCGAGCCCAATCTGTTTGAGGTTGTTCTTGCACTGGGTGCGTCTGGCGGCTTCACGGGCCTGCTGGACGGCAGGCAGCAACAGCGCTATCAAAATGGCGATGATCGCAATCACAACCAGTAGTTCGATAAGCGTAAAACCTGTCTTACGAAGACGTTGCGCGGATTTCATTGCGTGATCCTTTTCAAATGCGGTTCAGAGGAAAGCGCCCCTTCAGGATGAAGGCGGCTGGCTCCGAGCGTGGCTGGCTGTGCAATGACGCAATCTGGCTGGCTTTGGCTACGGTGTATTGACACTGAGATTCAGTCTCAGTATCTTAGTCATTCTGTCGGCAGGATCAAGATGCTTGCCTTCGTCTGTTTCTGTTTTTTTAAATGCGGGAAGACACTGCTGAGAAGCAGTCTCGACCGTTGTACGCATTGGGGCTGATTCGTGACTACCGCCGGAAATGAACAATCGAACTCTGATTCCACTGCACGCAAGCCCGATCAACGCCCCAGTGAAGTCAGTTTTCACCAGCTTTCCGAGGGCCGAAAGGAAGTTGTGATCGAACACGACGGCAAGCTCTATCGTCTGCGGCTGACTCGAAAGGGCGGCTTGATTCTGAACTAGTGCGTGGTCAAGTCTAAGGACTGGGTTTATTCCGTACCCGAAGATTAAGACTTGACGAAGCACAAAGTAAAATGTCCGTGATTGGTTCCACTGGCCCACCGTTTCCATTCGATCCGCTGTCATATCTATGTCTCAAACAACATTATCCGGTGCCGCGTCTGGCACCTATCGCTGCATCGACGTCGCTGGCAAGGGAGAGCAAGTCATCCGCCTGAAGCGCATGGGAATCTGCAGTGGACGTCGTATTTCTGTCGTTCAAACCGGCGATCCCATGATTCTGCGCGTGGTTGGGGCACGCGTTGGATTATCACGTGAGCTGGCTGGAACGGTGATTGTGGAGAGTAACGGTGTGAACGCAGATCGCGGATCGAGCGTCTCGCGGAACGGAGACAATCGTGACTGAGGTGTGTCACGAATCTGACGCGTCAGGACAGTTGACCGATCCTGTGCGGCCAGGCAGCATTACGGTGGCTTTGGTGGGTAACCCGAACACCGGCAAGACGACGCTGTTCAATAAGTTGACCGGACTGCGTGCCAGGACTGCCAACTTTCCCGGCATCACCGTCGACTTACGCAGGGGGCGCGTAGAGCTGTCCAGTGGCCTGATCGACGTGGTGGACTTTCCTGGACTCTACAGCCTGAATGCGGTGAGTCCGGAGGAGAAGGTGACGGCCAGCGCTTTGACAGGTGAGCTGCCCGGAATGCCGGTCTCGGATGTCATTGTGCTTGTGCTGGATGCCACAAACCTTGAACGAAATCTGGTTCTGGCCAGCGAAGTGCTGGATCTGCGGCTTCCGACTGTGGTTGCTCTGAATCAGTTCGATGCAGCACGTGCGGCCGACATTAAAATTGACGTCTCGAAACTGTCGGACGAATTGAAGTGTCAGGTCGTGCCGGTAAGTGCTCGAACAGGTGAAGGGTTGGACACGCTTCGCGCGGCTGTCGATGAAACGCTTTCCGGAAAACTGTCAATCCTGTCGCAGGATCATCAGTCGTGTACTGTTGGGTGCACCGGCTGCACATTCGCTGCCCGCTTCGACTGGGCCGAAAGTGTTACCAACGCAAACGTTGATGTGCCAGCAACACAGGGTCGGCGGACGGATGCGATTGACCGCGTGCTGACCAGACCGATCGTTGGAGTCGTGGCGTTTCTGAGCGTCATGCTGGCCGTTTTCTACCTGATTTTTTCGCTGGCCAGCATTCCGATGGACCTGGTCGACAGTGCGTTCGGTGCAGTGGGGGCTTACGCAGAGCGGTTGATTCCGGCAGGGCCCGTGTCTCCCGGCTTGTGGTTTGGCGCCGTGTTCGGCCTGTCCATGGGTTTCTTCGCAGCCGGTTACGCGGCCGCCGGAATATCATGGAGCCGCACCAGCGGAGCTGCGGCGATCGCCGTCGCCATTGTTGTATCGTTGCTGCCGGTGGAGGACTTTCGCAGCCTGCTGGTTGACGGAGTGATCGGGGGGGTCGGTGGCGTTGTTATTTTTCTGCCTCAAATCTGCATACTGTTCTTCTTCATCTCATTGCTGGAAGACAGCGGCTACATGGCAAGGGCCGCCTTCGTGATGGAACGGCTGATGCAGTTTGTGGGGTTGCCCGGCAAAGCGTTTGTGCCAATGCTGTCGGCTCATGCGTGCGCCATACCGGGCATTATGGCCGCGCGGGTTATCGAAAACTGGCGTGATCGTCTGGTCACGATCCTTGTGTTGCCGCTGTTGACCTGCTCCGCTCGATTGCCCGTCTACACGATGATTGCGGCGTTACTCTTCAGCGACTCACCCTTTAACGCTGCGTTGGTTTTTGTTGGTGCTTACGTTTTGGGAATTGCGGCCGCACTGTTTTCTGCATGGTGCCTGAAGAGGACGATTCTGCGTGGTGACCCGATTCCGTTGGTGATTGAACTGCCCGCCTATCGCGTCCCCAGTCTGCGGAACGCAGTTGCCACGGTCATCGATCGAGGTACGGTGTTTGTGCGTCAGGCGGGCACAGTGATCCTGTTGATTTCGGTGATTCTGTGGGCGCTGGCGACGTATCCGAAACTACCGGTCTCGGACACAGCGCAAGCAGTTTCCGGGCAATCGTCTGCTGAGGAATCTGTCGCGCAGGAAGCGCTGGCTTATTCGTTTGCGGGACGGGCTGGTCAGCTGGTCGAACCGATCTTCCGGCCACTCGGCTTTGACTGGAAGATCAACGTCGCCGTCATTACGTCTTTTGCGGCCAGAGAAGTTGTGGTGTCGACACTTGCGATTGTCTACGGAATCGGAGAAGACTCGGCCGCAGACGAAGCCACCCTTGTCGAGACTTTGCGGCGGCAAAACAGACCGGATGGAAGCCCCGTGTTCACGAAAGCCACAGGATTCAGCCTGCTGGTCTTTTTTGTGCTGGCAATGCAGTGCCTGCCGACTCAGGCCGTCACCAAACGCGAGACGGGCTCATGGAAATGGGCCGTTTTCCAGCTCGTCTATATGTCAGCGATGGCCTATGTGGCCGCATTGGTTACATTTCAGTCCTGCACGGCACTGGGAATTTAGGCAGAGCGAAATACGCTCAGAAGTGCCCGTGGCGAACGGGGCCCCGTGACAGAGGCTCTGCCTCGCACGACCGAGAGTCTGCAGACCAATTCAAGAAATGCACTAAAATCAGATCAACTGTCAGACATGTCCAAAGACAACAAAACAGCTCGAAAAATCAAGCCGCAGACGCTTCGCGGATTTCGTGACTTTCTACCGAACCAGATGATGGCCCGTGAACACCTGATCGACATCGCTCGGTCGGTGTATCGCAGCTATGGATTCGCACCCATTGACACGCCGGCCCTGGAATATGCCGAGGTGTTGCTGGGGAAAGGCGGCGACGAGTCTGACAAGCAGGTCTTTCGATTCATGGATCAGGGAGACCGCGATGTTGCCCTGCGTTTTGATCTAACTGTACCGCTGGCACGATATTCGGCACAGCACATTCAGGAACTGGGAACTCCTTTCCGCAGATATCACATCGGTGCGGTCTGGCGGGGCGAACGACCGGCTCGTGGTCGGTATCGAGAGTTCATGCAGTGCGACTTCGACACGATCGGCAGCGACAGCAATGCGGCCGACATCGAAACGTTGATGGTCATCAACGATCTGTTTGAACGCATTGGTATCGAGCGGTTCACGATGCGGGTGAATAACCGAATGGTTCTGAACGGACTGCTGGCAAAGAACGGTCTGGAAGACCATGCGTCTGGAATTCTTCGAGTGCTGGACAAGCTGGACAAGATCGGTCGCGACAAGGTCGTGGACGAAATGGTGGAAAAGGTCGGCATCAGCAGGGAGCAGGCTGGCAGTGTCCTGGACATGGCTCAACTGCAGGGCAGTCCGCTGGAGATCATGTCATCGCTTGAGAAAATGCTCTCCGGAAACGAAGTCGGTGAACTCGGGCTGGCCAACCTGCGCGAACTGTTCCAGGCGGTCAGCGATTGCGGTCTGCCGGAAGGACGCGTGGTTCTGGACGTGTCCATCGCGCGAGGGCTGGACTACTACACCGGCACGATCTACGAAACGTTTCTCGGTGATCTGCCGGGAATCGGCAGCGTGTGCTCCGGAGGACGCTACGATAATCTGGCCGAAAAATTCACGTCACAGAAACTTCCAGGGGTGGGCGCCAGCCTGGGTCTCGACCGCATGCTGGCGGCGATGGAAGAACTCGGTATGACAGAGACTGCTGCCACGCCGGCTCCGGTGCTGATCACGATGTTCGAACGCGACCGCGCCAGCAGCTACATCGCCATGGCCCGCCGTCTGCGTGCAGCGGGAATCGGCGTCGAGGTCTTTCCTGATGCCAAAGGAATTGGCAAGCAGATGAAATATGCGGACAGGAAAGGATTCAAGGTTGCACTGATTGCCGGTGCTGACGAATTCGCGGCGGGGAACTGGCAGATCAAAGGCCTTGCCGATGGTTCGCAGAAGGCCGTCGCGGACAATGATGTCGTCGACGTCGTGAAGTCCCTGCTGACAACCGACAAACATTAGAAGACGATTGGAAAAAGGGGTCAGGAACCAATAGTGCGAAGCACCCGAAGGGCCGTTCCGGCTATTGGTTCCTGACCCCTTTTTCCTGGACCATACCGGTCGTTACCACGCAGCGGAGGCGGCTGGAAAGCCATCGGGTACAGCATGAGGCTGGCCAGTCGAGTCGGCTGGTGGAAAATGTGGAAGGCGATGCGGTCGAAGAATGCCTGTAAGACCTGTGCGGTTGGAATGGGTGGACAACTTGGCGGTATGGTCAACGAAGGCGGCTATTTTCCGGAAGTCTGCAAGAAGTCGTTGCAGGCCATGGCCTCGGACCTGCAGGGCGCCATTCCATCAACGTTTTGGCAACAGTATGACATTCACAAGTTGAAAAGTCTGACGTCTCGGCAGCTGGAGCACTGCGGTCGCATTGTCGAACCGGTGTTGCTGGAAAAGGGAAGTTCCAACTTTCGTCCCATCGACTGGGATGAGGCTCTGCAGCGCATGGCAGACGGAATGCAGTCGGCGGGTCCCGAACGCAGTTTCTTCTACGCCAGCGGTCGGTCCTCCAACGAAGCCGGCTTTCTGCTGCAGTTGATGTCGCGTCTGTTCGGGACGAACTACGTCAATAACTGCAGCTACTATTGCCACCAGGCCAGCGGGGTTGGTCTGGGATCCAGCATCGGCACGGGCGCGGGCACTGTACATCTGGATGACCTGGATCACACGGACCTGTACATTCTGATTGGTGCCAATCCATCATCGAACCATCCTCGTTTGATGAAGGCCTTGATGGAGATTCGGCGTCGCGGCGGGAAGGTGATTGTTGTCAATCCTGTCAGGGAACTGGGATTGATGAACTTTCGCATTCCCAGCGACGTGAAAAGTCTGCTGTTCGGTTCCGAAATCGCCAGCAGTTACGTGCAACCCCACATCGGTGGCGACATGGCGTGGCTGCTGGGAGTTGCGAAGGAAATTCTGGATCGTGGCTGCCAGGATCAGTCGTTTCTCGACCAGCACACCGAAGGATTTGAAGAGTTCCGTCGCCAGGCCGCAGCAGCATCGTGGGACGACATCGTCGCCAGCAGCGGTGTCTCCCGGGAACAGATTCAGCAGATCGCGGAACATTACATTGCTGCAAAGAACGTGGTCATCGGCTGGTGCATGGGAATCACTCACCACCTGCACGGGACGAACAGCGTGCAGATGATCGCCAATGTAGCGCTGTTACGAGGAATGGTCGGGCGTCGCAAAGCCGGCGTGATGCCGATTCGCGGGCACAGCAACGTGCAGGGCCTGGGCTCCGTCGGTGTGACTCCGGCGCTGAAGACGGCGTTGCTTCAGAAGCTGGAGGAACGGCTGGGGATCAAAGTCCCCACGAGCCCCGGCTATGACACCATGGCCTGCATGCATGCCGCTCACCGCGGCGAAATGGATTTTTCGCTGTGCCTTGGTGGAAACCTGTACGGCAGCAATCCGAATCTGAAGTACGCTGAGGAATGCATGAGTCGCCTGAAGACGCTGGTCTACATGTCGACCACGTTGAACACCGGCCATGCCTGGGGGCGAGGTCAGGAAACATTAATCCTGCCGGTGCTGCCGCGTGATGAAGAACCACAACCCACAACTCAGGAATCCATGTTCAGCTATGTGCGACTGAGCGACGGCGGTCCAGCCCGCTTTGACGGGCCGCGCAGTGAGGTTTCTGTTCTGTCAGATGTGGCTCAGCGCGTCTTCGGTCCTGACGGCGGCGTTGATTTTGAACGCCTGAAGAGCCATGCGGCTTTGCGAGAACTTATTGGCGAACTGGTACCGGGCTATGAGGAGATGACTGGCATCAACGATGATAAACAGGAATTCCACGTCACGGGGCGTGCGATCGAGCAATACAATTTTCCAACGGAAAGCGGCAAAGCCCGGTTCCACTCGCCGCCCTTGCCCGAACGAGTTTTTGCACAGGACGAATTTCGCCTGATGACCGTGCGTTCGGAGGGACAGTTCAACAGCGTTGTTTATGAAGAGGAAGATCTGTATCGCGGTCAGGAACGGCGCGACGTCATTCTGATGAATGCGGACGACATGCGGCGAATCGGTCTGCAGGTCGATCAGCAGGTCCGCGTGAAGAGCGAGACCGGAGAATTGCGGATGCTGCTTGTTCGCGAGTACGACGTTCGAGCAGGCAATGTGCTGATGTATTATCCGGAAGCCAACGTGCTGGTGCCACACAGCGTCGATCCGTTGTCAAAGACACCGGGTTTCAAGAGCACAAAGGTCACCATTCGCGCAGAAAGGGCAGTTGTTGCATGACTGACGCCAACCGCCAGCAGGATCCGTCCGTACAGCCCCCGATCCGTCAGGTTCCACGAATTCACATTGTGGGGCGTAAGAATTCCGGCAAGACGACATTAGTCTGTGACCTCGTCCGCGAGTTGACTCGCCAGGGACACAGGGTGGCTACGATTAAACACACTCACCACAACCACGAACTGGACACGCCGGGCAAGGACTCGCACAAACACCGGGAATCCGGGGCCGCCGGTGTTGGAATTCTGTCCTCGCAGATGACCGCCGCCTTCGTTCCCGTGTCGCGCGATGAAGACGAAGAAACGCGCTACGCTCGCTTCAACGTTATGTTCAACGACTGCGACCTGATCCTGGTGGAAGGCGATTTGAGTACGGCAGCCACGAAGATCGAAGTCTGGCGCAGTTCGGTGGCTGAGGCACCGTATGCGGCTTCCGATCAAAGCATCAGCGTGGTCGTGACCGACGACCCGGTGGAGTCAGTGCCTGTGGTTTGGCCGCGAAGCGATATCTCGGAACTTGCTCGCCGAGTGGCTGCCATGTAGCGGTATTTCGTGCGGGGGGCTGCTGACAGAATTGCTGTCGCGCGTGATCGATGTCCTGACGAGAAACATGCGATCGGAATTGCATCAGCGTCCTGCTTTTGCGTCGCCGCGGCCAAAAACATGTGCAGGAAAGCATCGGGGCGGGATCCATGCCGTTTGTGTCAAAAAGCTGACCGTTCTGCCGGACCTGCAGACATTTTCCTGACTATTGTGCAAGTTGTGTCGCCAGCGTTCGATGGAGCTATTGTCCCTGCCATGCGTCTGCGTGCGCTGTGCATTGAGTTGTCTTGCGGTCCGTTCATGAATCCGGTGATCGATCGTTACCTTCCGCACAGCCAAAGTATCGTTCTGTCATGGACGTCTCAGTTAAAGGAAGAACGAAGTGACTGCAACGCGAAGATCATTTCTGACGTCGTCTGCCGCAGCGGGCCTGTCGCTTGGCGTCGCGCCGTACGGATTTGCGCGGCAACGTCGGGTCCTGCGAGTTCTCGGCACGCACGTGACACTGCAGGAGCCATTGCGTCGTCAGGCACAAAAGGATCTGGGAATCGAAATACGCTTCGAACGTGGCGGTAGTGCCAGCGTACTGCATCAGGCGGCCACACGTCCCGAATCGTTTGACCTGTATGAACAATGGTCAAACAGCGTCAAGATCCTGTGGCAGGCCGGAGCTATTCAGCCCATTGACACGAACAGGCTGACCTATTGGGATGAAATCAACAATCTCACCAAGACAGGCAAGCTGACCCCGCAGGCAAATCTCGGCGCTGGTGCGCTCCGAACAAACTACTGTTTGTTCAGCGAGACAACAGTATTGGCTCCAATCCAACCGGACGGATCAGTTTTCTGCCGTACGTTCACAACGTCGATTCCTTCGGATACAACGCCGCCGTAGTCCCCAGAGGCATTCCTTATGAAACTGAGAGCTGGAGTTGGTTGCTGGATAGACGGTGGAGCGGCAAGGTTGCTCTGGTGAACGAACCGACGATTGGGCTCTTCGACGCTGCATTGGCGGTTCAGGCAGCGGGACTGGCGACATTTGAAGACATCGGTGACCTTAGCAAAGCCGAGGTCGACAAATTGTTTAAGCACTGGCGAAACAATTACTGTCGCATCTCTGGTACAGCTGTGTAGTTCCAGTTCGGCAGCAGGTCATCGAAGAGGATTTCCAGATCT
>LWDU01034462.1_pt1 | contig 19062 bp, 12 predicted proteins | sample 727161 | NCBI WGS metagenome assembly LWDU01 (sample SAMN04566230, study PRJNA314399) | hydrothermal vent metagenome | isolation source: deep sea hydrothermal plume seawater | place: Mexico: Gulf of California, Guaymas Basin | collected 2004-07-11
AATTAGAAAAAATATCTAAGTCTAAAGGAACTAGGACACAATTATATGGGTGGCAAGCCTACGATCCTGATACAATCCAAGTAATGTTTTTTGAATACAAAACATATAATAGTCAAGTATTTAAAATAAAAGAAACTGATCAAGGCCTAGAAAAGTCTTTAGTTAAAACTGATGAATTTAATCCTCCAAAGACAGATACCTTTTCTAAAGTATCTAGAAAAATAGAAGTATTATATAAAGGATGTAAAATAATTGGGACTAATGAATTAGTTCAATGGGAACTAGCAGAAAATATGAGTAGGCCTTTTGCTGATACTACTAAAGTAGAAATGAGTTACGCTGTTGTAGCACCAAGAATGTATCAAGGTAAAATTAATTCTATTGTAAGTAAAATAACTGGATTTGCTGATATGATTCAACTAACCCATTTAAAATTACAACAAGTTATTGCTAGAATGGTTCCAGATGGTGTTTATTTAGATATGGACGGTCTTGCGGAAGTTGATTTAGGTAATGGTACCAATTATAATCCAGCTGAAGCACTGAACATGTATTTCCAAACTGGTAGTATAGTGGGGAGATCTTTAACGCAGGAGGGAGATTTAAATAGGGGTAAAGTACCTATTCAAGAATTACAAAGTAGTAGTGGCGGAGCAAAAATTCAAAGTTTAATTCAGACGTATCAATATTATTTACAATTAATAAGAGATGTGACCGGATTAAATGAAGCTAGGGATGGAAGTATGCCTGATAAAGATGCTTTAGTAGGCTTACAAAAAATGGCTGCTAATGCTTCCAATACAGCTACAAAACATATATTACAGTCTAGTTTATGGTTAACATTAAGAACTTGTGAAAACATTTCATTAAGAATCGCAGATTCTTTAAATTACCCATTAACTTTAAATTCATTAAAGAGTTCTATATCTACTTATAATGTAGGTACCTTAGCAGAAATTCAAAATCTTAATTTACATGATTTTGGTATTTATTTACAATTAGAGCCCGAAGAAGAAGAAAAAGCTGTATTAGAACAAAATATTCAAATGGCACTTCAGCAAGGAGGTATTGATTTGGAAGATGCTATTGATATACGTCAAATTAATAATTTAAAATTAGCTAATGACGTATTAAAACAAAAACGTAAAAAACGTATTGCTCAAGAACAGGAATCCCAGCAAGCTATGATTGAAGCGCAAGCGCAGGCACAGGCGCAGGCAAGAGAACAAGAAGCTATGTCGGAAGTTCAAAAACAACAAGCTATTACTGGGGCTACTGCAGAACTTGAAAAAGCTAAATCTGAAATTGAGATTCAAAGAATGCAGATTGAAGCAAAATTAAAAGAACAAGAAATGGCTACAAAATTTCAATATGATATGCAATTAAAGCAATTGGAAGTTTCAGCTATGAAAGAGAAAGAACAATACGTAGAAGATCGTAAAGATAAACGTACCAAAATGGAAGGTACACAACAAAGTGAGATGATAGATCAAAGATCAAATGATTTATTACCTAAAAACTTTGAAAACCAAGAAGCGATGGGTCAACCATCACTTATTTAATTAATTTTATAATATTTTATTATGTCAGAAACAAAAACAAATCCTGAGGTGACTCAAGAAGTCAAATCAGAAGGTGGGGATATGAAGATGAAATCTAAACCAAAAATGAAAAAATTTGAATCATCTAAAAACGAACCATTTAAAATAGATCTATCTAAAGTAGATACTTCATTAGAAGCAAATGCTAGAGTTGAAGCGCCTATTAAAGTAGATTTAACTAAACCAGAAACAAAAAAAGAAGAAGACGATGCCATTCATATCGGAGAAACAAAGGAGGTACCTGTGGGCGAACGAGCCGGAGATAGCGAAAAGGTGGACACTGGAGGAGACGAATCCAACACAGAGTCCAGCTCGCCTATTGAAGAAATTCAAGAGATGGACGAAGGAACATTACCAAAAGAAAATATAGTAGTAAACGAAGTATTACCCCCTACATATGATTTACCAGAAAATGTAGAAAAACTAGTTGATTTTATGAAAGAAACTGGTGGGGATGTTGAGGATTATGTAAGACTTAACGCTGATTATTCTCAAACAGATGAGAATACTTTATTAAATGAATACTACAAAAAAACTAAACCACACTTAAATACTGAAGAGATTTCTTTTAGATGAGGAGCGAGATATCCGAAGAAAGAAACTCGCAAAAAAAGAAGAGATTGCAAAAGCCAAGAATTTTTTAGAAGATCTTAAGGTTAAATATTACGACGAAATCAAGTTGAGACCCGGCGTAACTCAAGAGCAAAAGAAAGCAACGGATTTTTTCAATCGATATAATGATGAACAGGAATTAGCACAACAAAAGCATGGGAGATTTCTTAATGATACTAAAACTCTTTTTAACGAAGAATTCAAAGGTTTTGATTTCGAAGTAGGAGAAAAGAAATTTAGATATGGAATTAAAGATCCCGCTGCTGTTGCAGAAAACCAGTCTAATCTAAATAATTTCGTCGGGAAGTTCTTAGACAAAGAAGGAAATGTTACAGACACGAAAGGTTATCATAAAGCTATGTATGCTGCTCAAAATGTAGATAAGATTATAAATCATTTTTATGAACAAGGCAAAACTGATGGAATAAAAACAGTTGTGGAAGGTTCTAAAAATCCAACATTAGATTCACCTCGGCAAACTGCTGGTGATGGAGTTTATGTTGGAGGATTTAAAGTTAGGTCTATAGATGGAGTAGATAGTTCAAAATACAATTATGGGTGTATTAAGTCCTCAATTTGGCACACTCGTTCCATCCCAACAACCGCAAACTTTAGCTACTAATTATCTAAATTTTGCAACTGGTGGGGCGAACGATTTTGCTCAACAATATCTACCAGAAATTTATGAAGCTGAGGTAGAGCGTTATGGTAACAGAACGTTAGGTGGCTTCTTAAGAATGGTTGGCGCTGAAATGCCAATGATGTCAGACCAAGTAGTTTGGTCAGAACAAAACAGATTACATATTGCATATGACAACGTAAGTTGTACAGCAGTTGGTGTTAATGGTGGTAATAGATTAACTATCGTAGCAGCAGCTGGGCAACCAATTAATTCTGTTTTTCCAAATATGACTGTTGTAGTAATGGATCCTAACAATCCTGCCTTTACAGTTAAAGCAATAGTACAAGATTCAGGAGCAGATTCTGCTTCCGCATTAGGTGCTCTTGTGATGCAAGTAATCCCTTATACCAGAGCTGCGGTTAACGCAGGTGCTGCGCTTACTGGATTAAAAGTATTTGTATATGGTTCTGAGTTTTCGAAAGGCTCTACATTAGGAGCAGCTTCTAACCAATCTATAACACCAGGTTTCCAAACATTTAGTAACAAACCAATTATCATTAGAGATAGATACGCTATAAGTGGATCTGATGCTTCTCAAATTGGATGGGTTGAAGTTGCTGGAGAAGATGGAACTTCGGGTTATCTTTGGTATTTAAAAGCTGAAGGTGAAACAAGAATGAGATTCGAAGATTATTTAGAAATGGCTATGGTTGAAGGTGAGTTAGCGAATGCTGCTGCTGTGACTGCAATAATTACTGCAGGAGTTGGCACAGGTGTTCCATCATTTACAAACCTAACTGTTAATGGCGGTGCTGGTTCTATTGGTACTGAAGGTTTATTTGCCTCTATTAATAATGGCGGTAATGTTCTTTCAGGATATGCTGGTAGTCTTCAAGACTTCGATTCAGTGTTAGAAAATTTAGATACTCAAGGAGCTATTGAAGAAAACATGCTTTTCTTAGATAGAAAAACTGAGTTATTATTTGATAACATGCTAGCGCAACAAAACTCTTATGGAGCTGGAGGTACATCTTATGGTGTATTTGAAAACTCTGAAGATATGGCGCTGAATTTAGGTTTCTCTGGTTTTAGAAGAGGTTCGTATGACTTCTATAAAACTTCTTGGAAATACTTAAACGACGCTTCTACAAGAGGTGGTTCTACTAATTTTGTTAATGGTGATAACATCGATGGTGTATTAGTTCCAGCAGGAACTTCTTCAGTATACGATCAGTTACTGGGAACAAATATTAGACGACCTTTCTTGCATGTAAGATATAGAGCTTCTCAAGCTGACGATAGAAGAATGAAATCATGGCTAACAGGTTCTGTTGGTGGTGCTGCAACTTCTTCTCTTGATGCTATGGAAGTTAATTTCTTATCAGAAAGATGTCTATGTACTCAAGCTAGAAATAATTTCGTATTATTTACAGCTTAATATTTATATAAAGTTTATTCCTGTCTATTTGGACGTATCTTCAGGCAGGAGTATCCTTTATTTTATTAACTATTTAATTATATTATATTATGTCAAAAACAAAAGAAAAAGAAATTCCTTCTTTGGAAGAAGGATGGGAAATAAAAGATAGAAATTACTATTTAACTGGTGAAAAAGAACCTTTAACTTTTACATTAAAATCAAGACATACAGAAAAATATCCTCTGTTATATTTTGATTCAAAAACAAATGAACAAAGAGCATTAAGATATGCTACCAATCAAAAATCACCATTTATAGATGAACAAAAAGGTGAAGTAACTTTACAACATATAATGTTCAAAGATGGATCATTACATGTGCCTAGTGAACATCAGGCTTTACAAAAATTACTTTCACTGTACCACCCTGATTTAGATGGGAGATACAAAGAAGTTAAAAAAATAGAAGCAGCAACTGATGAATTACTTATTTTTGAAATGGAAATAGCAGCTTTGAATATAGCTAGGACGATGGAGATAGATAAGGCTGAAGCCATTTTAAGAGTTGAGGTTGGGTCGGCAGTAAATGAATTAAGTTCTAAAGAAGTAAAAAGAGACTTAATTTTATTTGCTAGGAATAAACCTAAGCTGTTTATAGAATTAGCTAAAGACGAAAATGTTCAACTTAGAAACTTTGGTATAAAAGCCGTTGAGGCTGGAATGATAAAGTTGTCTAATGATCAAAGAAGTTTTACTTTAGGTAAAAATGATCGTAAACTTTTTGGCGTTCCTTTTGATGAAAATCCATATTCAGCATTAGCTGCATGGTTTAAAACAGATGAAGGTGTAGAGCTTTATAAAGCAATAGTTAAAAAGCTATCTTAACACAATAATAATAGGGGCGGCAACACGCCGCCTTTATTATAAATAATATACTAGAATGGCAATAAACGTAGATACTGTATACAAAACTGTTTTGTTAATACTTAACCAACAACAGAGAGGATATATGACACCTGATGAATTTAATAAAGTTGGGACACAAGTACAACGAAACATATTCGAAAACTACGAAGATGATTTAAATCAACAATATCGTTTGCCACAAAATGATACAGAATATGCTAATAGAGTAATGAACTTAGAAGAAAAATTAGACATATTTAAAAGATTTGGGACTGCTACGCCTACAGCCAGTGGTTCTAATATTTATACTCTTCCTACAACGGCGACCACGCCTACTATAACACAATCATTTACACAACCCAATCCAACTGGAGGAAATCAAGTATTTACAGTAACTAACTGGACAGCTGCGGAATCTCAAAACGCCATAGTTAAGGTTTATTTACAAGGTGCTTTACAAACCTCCCCTGCTCAATATACTTGGGATGCAGGTACAAATACTATTACATTTGCTGCAGCTCCTACGGCTGCTGATGTGATTTTAATAGAATTATACCCAGAAGATTTTTATAGATTAGGAACAGTTATTTATAATGATATTACAGAAGTACAAGTTATTGAAAGAAATGAATTATATTTACTTGAAAGATCTCCTTTAACAAAAGCTTCTAGTATACAACCGTATTGTTTATATGAAAACAAACAATTAACTATTTATCCAACTACTATAACTGCAACAACTGCTGCTGATAGTTTAATAACTGCTTCATATTTAAAAAGACCGAGCAATATTATATGGGGATACTCTACTGGTCTTTTAGGGCAATTTTTATATAGCCCTACTGCTTCAGTAGATTTTGATTTACATACTTCTGAACAAACAGAAGTTATATTAAGAATACTAGTATATGCAGGTGTAATCATAGAAGATCCTAGTATTGTGCAAGTAGCAGCGGGACAAATACAAGCAGAAGAACAAAACTCAAAAATGTAAGATATGCCTAGACCAGATGGTGGAGTAATCACCGAAACTAATTTACAATATTACGCGGGAGCGCAGATTATATATACTTCAGTTGCATTAACTGTTGATTATACCTTTACTTTTAATACAGCATTATCTATGGGCAGTACTACTAGTTGGGACCCTACTGACCCTAATTTTACATTAAATAATTTTAGAATATATACTAGTCCAACTGGATTAGGAGCTTGGACAGAATATATTACTACTTATAGTTTAGTTAATAATAAAACTGGAAGCGTTATAACTTTAGGTAATGCACAAGCAATAGGTGTTTATATAAAAGTTCAATTAAAAGAAACAGCTGTAGAAGATAATTACGGAGGATATGAATATATAAAAATGAATGATATTGTAAATAACTTTTTAATTGGATATGTAGGGCAAGACAAAGTAATACCTAGGGTCAATAGAACTGATGTAATTTTCCATGCTAAAAGAGGTTTACAAGAATTTAGCTATGATACATTAAAAAGTATAAAATCTCAAGAATTAACAGTTCCAGATAGTCTATCTATAATTATCCCGCAAGATTATGTTAATTATGTTAAACTTTCTTGGGTTGATGGCTCTGGGGTGAAACATACTATATATCCTACCCAGTTAACTAGTAGTCCATGGGAAACGCCACTCCAGGCGGCTGATGGTGCTATTGTCCAAGATAATTTTAGTAGTAATTTAGAAGGAACATCTCAAATAAATGAAGCATGGCAAGAAAATAATCCTAATAATATAACAGGGTTATGGCCAGCAAATAGTAATAATCCAGATTTATTTATGTATGATTGGTGGGGAGAAGGATATGGACCTGGTGCTTGGTATGGACAGCGATATGGAGGTGATCCAGTTAATATGCAAACGAATGGATGGTTTAATATAGATGAAAGGCGAGGAACATTTAATTTTTCTAGTGATTTAAAGAAAAGAGTAATATTATTAGAATATATTTCTGACGGACTTGCTTATGACTTAGATACTAAGGTTCCTAAAATGGCAGAAGAAGCAATGTACATGCATATAGCTTATAGTATTTTGTCAACTAGAAGAAGCATCCCAGAATATATAGTACAAAGATATAAAAAAGATAGATACGCTCAATTAAGAAATGCTAAAATAAGATTATCAAATATAAAACTTGATGAAATAGTACAAGTGATGCGTGGTAAATCAAAATGGATAAAACATTAATACATGGCACAGACTAAAAATACCTTTTTAAAAGGTAAAATGAACCAAGATCTTGACTCTCGTATTGTGCCGGCAGGTGAATATAGGGAAGCTATTAATTTATTGGTTAGTAGATCTGAAGGGTCTACAGTTGGTGAGTTTGAAAATGTTTTAGGAAATACATCTGTTTTAGATGTAGGAAATAGTAAAGAAATAATAGGGTTTTTCCCAGATGAAACAAATAATATAATGTATTTATTTGCTACAGATTGGGATTCTATTAGCGGAAATGTTCGTGCCCCTTCTACAAGAAATTGTGGAATTTATAAATATGATGTTGGAGCTAATATTTTATCTACTTTAGTTTCAGGATATTTTCTTAATTTTAATAAATCTTTTAGAATAACTGGTGTTAATTTAGTAGAAGAGCTTTTGTTTTGGACTGATAATTTAAATCAGCCAAGAAAAATAAATGTTACATTAGCCAGCCTTAGCTCTACCCATTATACAACTGAAGAGCAAATTTCTGTTGCTAAATATTATCCTTATCAACCAATAGAAATATTAGATAGATATACTACAACAATTGATGGTAATATGCCGGGTGTTTCTTATGATATTGAAATAACTGGAGATACTTCTAATATAAAAACTGGTGATATAATAACTGATTATAATAAAGCCCCAGGAACAATTCCGGTAATTACAACTCAAATAAAAGTAGTAGCTATATTAGATGGAACAAATTTGACATTAGATACTCAGGTCCAATGGGATGATGATTTTTATATTGATTTTTCTAGAACAACAATGGAAGACGAGGCTGAAACTTATATTTCAAATTGGAGTATTGGAAGAGTTGCTGCTATTACAGGTACAGGTGTTAATCAAGAATATCTTTTAAACCAAGGGGGTGGTGGTTTAGTAGCAAATCAAACAACTGGAGGATTACCAAGAATCGGAGATATTGTAACATCCTCTACTATTCCTAACCCTATACCAGCTGATACTACAGTAACTCAAATGGTTTGTCAACATGGAGGTTCTGCTAGTGTTTTAAAATTATTTATAAAATTATCTAAAACTACTACATTAACTACCGCAGATAATATAGTTATAGGAAACAATCAATTTTTTGATGCTAACTTTGCTAATAAAAAATTTTTAGAAGATAAATTTGTAAGATTTAGTTATAGATTTAAATTTGAAGATAATGAATATTCTTTAATGGCTCCATTTAGTCAACCTATATTTATTCCTAAACAAGAAGGCGATTTTGGTAGAGGTCAGCAACCAGATGCCAACCCAGAACCTGATATGGATGAAGCTTATAAGTCTACTATTGTGCCTTGGTTCGAAAATAAAATTACTAGTGTAAAACTTAGGACACCGATGCCTTATGCTACTCCTGCTGCTTTAACTTCTAATTTAAAAATAATAGAAATAGATTTATTATATCGGGAATCTGATTCTATAGCTGTAACAGTATTAGAAAAAATTAAAATAAGTGAATTAGATCAATCTACAAATTTTAGTAATATAGGTTATAATGATATTTTAAATACTTTAAATACTCAATATTATTATGATTATTCCTATAATTCAACTAAACCTTATAAAACATTGCCCGAATCGCAAACCGTAAGAGTTTATGATAAAGTTCCAATTAAAGCTTTAGCTCAAGAATTAATAAGTAATAGAATTGTTTATGGTAATTATGTAGATAAACATACCAGCCCTTCTTCTTTCGATTATGCAGCTGGTGTAAATGAAAAATCTTTAACTTGGGATAATTTTATTGAATATCCTAATCACACTGCTAAACAAAATAGAACTTATCAGATGTTGTTTTGTCATCTTATGATACTATAGCTGGATTAAAAGGTTCTACAATATACAGTTCCTATAATTCTTATGGAGAACAGACTGCTGGTCCTATTATAAATTGGTTAGGGAACGCCTTAATAGTAAGATTAGATAAAGCAATCGGTCCTAAAGATCCTGACCCTGTAACTGGTTGGCCCGGTTTATATTCAGAAGTAGGACATGCCGCGAGTGTTAAAAGCATAGAAGAAGCAGGTAGTGGATATGTTGCAAATACTTTTTATATTACAAACGGTGGTAATGGTAATGGCTGTACAGTTTTAGTATCATCGGTTAGTGGTGGTGCAATAACTGCTTTAACAATTGTAAACCCAGGCAGTGGATATAGTCAAGATGATCAATTAACTGTTGAAGGTGGTGCTGAAGATGGTGATTTTAAAATTAATATAGGCGAAGAAAATCCATTAGGATGGTGTACTTATAAAATAGTGGTTAAACAACAAGAACAAGAGTATTATAACGTATATTTACCAGGATTTACTAATGGTTATCCCGTTACTTTAGGAGGAGGGGATTTGAATAAAGTTAGTTTTTCTACTTTATTAAGTGATAATATTAATAAAATTCCTAGGGATTTAAAAGAAGTTGGGCCTACAGATACAGAATTTAATAGTAGCGAATTATTATATATACGGGTAAATACTCCTAATATAAATAATAGAACTAACTCAGCTTATCGTCCTTATGGCATACCACAAAAACAAACTCCTTGGAATACTCAATATTATCCTGGAACATTATCTCAAAATGTACTTTCAATTGCCACTGTAAGAGACATGGAGCTTGTGTCTATTCCTTTTATAGATACTGGAACACCAGAAGGGCCGTATGATAAAATGGTTATAACTCAAGTAGGATCTGCTACTACAGGATGGGTAAATACACCAACAGCTTTAGGAAGTGTACCATGGGGAATATCTCCTCGTGTTGCCGCTTTATATAATACAGATGAAAATCCGATGATGTTGAAGTTTAGTACTTCACAGAACGGGCCAGCTAATTTATCTTCAACTGAAGCCCCAACTAATCCGACAGTTGTAGGGGCAAATATTAATTCAACTTCAACAGTTGCTGACCAGGATGCAATATATAGCTGCCAACCTTATTTAAGTGTAGTAGAGACTCAACCAGTATATACACGTTTAGAATTATTTTATGAAACATCTCTTGGGGGCAATATAGGGTTATTAAATGCATTAGTAGATGCCCAATATGATGGAGTTATAGCTTCAGAAGTAACAGCCGCAAATTTCCCTGAAAGTTACGCTCCTAGTACAACTATTGGTGCTGGATTTAATTTTATAGATGGCGGAGGTAGTGAGATAACTGATGGAACTAAAATATCAGCTATAATACAACAAGTAGTAGATCAAACAGGGGCAGATAGAACTAGTGAAAACTTATTTACATTAACTGAGGGGAGTAATGCTGAATTTCAATTAGCTACAAATGCTGGCGAATATTTCTGGTATAATGCAAATTCAAAGTCTCCTGGTAATTCTACAGATATATTTACAATTACATTTAGGACAACTTACACTCCAGTAAGTGATACTTTTATAGACGATATCTTTGGGTTTATAGTTACACTTACAAATGAACCTCCAGAAATTGATAGTTTTACTATAACCCCTCCTACATTAGCTACAACAACTATTCATACTTTTACAGGAGTAAATGGTACTAATAGCAATAATACTGCAGAAAAGACATTAGAATTATTTTGGGATCTAAATCCTGATCATGCAGATTATGAGGCTAATAATGTTATATTTAGTATGAGCTCTGCTGGTGCTTTAACTGTAACAGGCACGATGGTAGAAAACACTACATATGCTGTAGGCATAAGAGTTACAGATATAAACGGGGCTGGCTTAACAGATGTAGATGTAGCAGGTTTTACAGTAGGCTTACAACATACCCCAAGAGCTATTTGTTGTGGGTGGAATGGAAGTACTTATAGTACATGTAATCAAAATAGCGAATGGCTATTTGCTGAAACTGATAGCACAGATTTAGATACAGGAGGTGCATATGAACTTGCTGGATATAATTGGCCCCCAACTGCTTTATACAATGTAAGAGCTAAAGCTAATTGCGAGATTCCATCTTATACAACTGGAGCTTTAACCGCAGGAACAATGAAAGTTATACCTACTTTAACTAGTACATGTGTAACCAGTGATGTAACGATTTATTATAGTATTCAATATAGGGAAGATTTTGAATCTCCTTGGACACCTGCCACTTGTGATGTAGATTCACCAGCGCAGTTAGCAGGTGGCGAAATAAATTATACTATACAATTAAGCGCTACGAATGGAGCGCCTGATTCAGATGAATATTGGTTCAGTCAAGCTGGTGAATATAGGGTGTTTACTAAAAACATGGCTGGTGGTGCATGCGGGGCTGTTTGCGGAGTTAATAAATTCTATGTAGAATTTGGAGATAAGCATTATCCTAAAGCAGGAGACTATGGGGCTAACTGTATAGGATTGTTGTAATAAGAAGTAAAAACAAGTAATAATATTAATACCATGGCAATAACCTTAGAGATAGGATATTTTAACTCATTTTGGATGAAGAAAAAAGCAGATTTTCCTGCTTTTACTGCACCTGGTACTGCTTATTGGGCTGTTGGGGCTTTAGATACTCCCACAACAGATGCCCTCATAGGAGTAGGGGATTTAACTTATCAAACAGGCCCACCTATTGGGCAACCAGCAAAGAATTTTGCAGAAGATTGGTATTTAGAAGAGTCAAGAATTAGAGGGGGTTATAATAATACAAGCACAGATTACGGCGTTAAAGCTTATATTGTTGAAGAAAATGATACTAGCAACCGAAGAGGTAATTCTTTAATATACTCAGGTATATATAATTCTAGAACTGGTATTAATAATACTAATCAATTTAGTGTTAGTAAAGATATCACTAGGAGTGTTGATCCTGTAGGTGGGACAATACAAAAATTATTTTCTGAAGATACTAATTTAACTATATTCCAAGAAAGGAAAGTTAACATTGCTTTAATAGATAAAGATGCAATATATACTGCCGAGGGACAAGCGATGACTACTTCAGCTAATATAGTTATAGGGCAAATAACACCAGTATTAGGAAACTGGGGCATAGGTACTAATCCAGAATCTTTTGCTTATTATGGGTATAGAAAATATTTTGTGGATAGAGATAGACATGCAGTATTAAGGTTAGCCGGTGGCAATATAGAGGAAATTTCTAATTATGGTATGATTGATTTCTTTAGAGATCAACTATCTGATATTTCTGACACTGGCGCAATAATTGGGGGATTTGATGTATATAATCAAAACTACGTTCTTTCATTACAAACTAAACCAATGACTGCTTCGTCACATCCATCTGAACAAGGCACTTATAAAACTTTAACTTTTGATGAAAGAATACAAGGTTGGACAGGATTTTATACTTATAAACCTAATCAAATTTTTAGTTTACAAGGCCAATATTATACAGCTTATGGCCCTGAAATATATAAACATTATCAGGCAAAGACAACATTGGGAGTTGTGATTCCAAGAAATCAATTTTATGGAGTAGATAACACTTCTTCTGTACAATTTATATTTAATCCAGATCCTAATATAGTTAAAACTTTTCAAACAATAGCATATGAAGGAAGTAATGGGTGGAAAGTTACATCTTTAATATCAGATGAAACGGGTAAAGATTTAGAAAATAGCAGTTGGATAAATAATGAAGACACTGCTTCTCTTATATATAGTTATGACGAAGGAATATATTTAGAAAATAATATTCAATATAGAGTTGGTTTTGATAGAAAACAAAATCAATATGTAGCTTCTATACGAAATAGTACTATTGATCCTATGGCAGGGGAAGTTGTATGGGGAAATAAAATTATGGGTATAAAAGCCTACTATGCTACAGTAACAATGCAAACAGATGCAACAACTGATCCTGGTGGGTTAAAAGAATTATTCGCTGTAAGCAGTGATTATAGATATAAATAAAATTAAATTAAATGAATAAATTGGTTAAAAAAGATTTTCGAACTCAAATAATAGAGTTGGAAAATAAAATAATAAATTTAGACCATAAAGATGTAATTAAAGGAGATTCCAAAGTATGTCCATTAAAACATTCTTTTTCAGATGGTATATATGTTAGAGAAATAACTATACCAGCTGGTATGGTAATAATAGGAAAAATTCACAAGCATGATCACCCAAATTTTCTATTAAAAGGGGAGGTGGTCGTAATTACTGAAGAAGGTGGTAAAGAAGAATTAAAAGCCCCATGTTCTATGATTTCAAAACCAGGGACTAAAAGAATTTTATATGCTAAAACAGAGTTAATATGGACAACTGTTCATTTAAATCCAACTAATACACAAGATTTAAAAGAATTAGAAGAAGAAATAATAGCTCCTACATATGATGCATATGAAAAATTTATAGAAAATACAAATAATAAACAATTAAAACAATAATAATATGAGTTGGGTAATGGGTGGTATTGCGATAGCGGGAATGGTTATGCAAGGTGTTCAAGCCGGTAATCAGCGAAAACGCGAACAATCAAAAGCGAGAAGACTACAAGCTAAATTAGATAGCTTAGAAGCTAATAGGCAAGCTATTATAAATCCATGGGAAAATGTTACTAGTCTCGCTGGTTTGGCCTCGGATTTATCTGGTATGATGAGTAATCCTATGGCTAAACTGGGTGTTGCGACTAGATCAGCTGAGATACAAATGGAACAATCTGATATTGCATTAGCTAATACATTAGATACTCTAAGAGCTACTGGAGCTAGTGCGGGCGGGGCAACTGCTTTAGCACAAGCCGCCTTGGCTTCCAAAAAACAAGTGGCTGCTGGAATAGAACAACAAGAAGCCCAAAATGAAAAACTTAGAGCTGAAGGGGAAATGAGACTAGAAGACAAACAAATAGGTGAAAAATTAAGATTACAGCAATTAGGAATATCTGAAGGTATTAGGGTTCAAGGGGCCGAAGCACAAGGTAAAGGATTTATGTTTACCGCCAGAGAACAAAGGGAAAGAGATCAAATGTCAAGAACTGCTGCTTTAATGTCTAATGCTACAGCTGCATCTAATCAAGCACAGGCCGATCAAACTGCTGCATTTACCGGCGCATTCACAACTATGGCAACAACAGCAGCAAGCGCTGATTAAAATTATAAAATATGATATCTCCAGAAGAAAATAGAATAAAATCGCAAGAACTTATAAAGCAGGATAGCAATGATGGAATTGCTTATAACAAGCAAATATTAGAACATAATACTGGTGTTAATTTTAATATATTAGGCAATGCTTTTAAAGGGAAAGCTGCAATATATGCTGCTAATACATTAAAAATTAATAATAATGATTGTCCTGGTGGCAATTGTGATCAATTAGCAGATGAAAATAAACATTTAAAAAATGCACCGCAAAATGCTATGAAGTTTATAACTCAATTTAAAACCGAATTATCAGCTACTGAACAACCTAATTATGATATAAATAATCCTTATCCTTATATGATTATAAAAGATGGTTATAATGTTAACATGGGCCTTCTTAAAGATGGTTCTTTTGATTTTAATGCTTCTGGTCCGGGATTTGATGAGCCTTTTAAAATTAATAGCAGTATATTAGATAAGTTAGTAATGGATAATAAATCTTTAATTTCTCAAACTCCTAATATAAATAAAGGAGCTGGTGATGTTTTAATAGAATCCGGGTTATTTAATCAAGCTCATGTAAATAAAAAAGACAATACTCTAACTGATGATGCTAAAATTTCTATTGCAGATTTTGGAGTACTTAATGCTGAGGGAAATCCTATTTATGATCAAGTGGAAATTGAAATTGAAGGAGAAAAATATATGCGAAATGTTTATAAATATAATGAAGCAAAAATAATTAAAAAGCTCAAACCTTTTTTAGATGCAGAAGTTGCAGGTTATTTATCAGATGAACAAAGCGCTGTTGCTGCATGGAATATGTATTTAGCAAATGATACAAGTATGGTGGAAGATGATGAACGTGTTAAAGATAAAAATGCAGGAGATAAAAGTTGGGCATATCAGAAGTTGCCCTTAAGTAATAGGCAAAAACAAGAGTTTAGTTTAAAATATCAATCTTATTTTGTAAAAAATCAATTACTACCTTTTATACAAAATCAAGTCCCGTCTGGCGATGATGGAAAACCTATAAAAGCACAAGTAATGACAGACGAAGAATTATATAAACAATATCTTGGTTAAATAAATTTAATATGGCTACAGAATTACAAGCTATTATACAACGCATGAGAGCTGAAGGTAGATCTGAAGAAGATATCGCCAAAGTTGTTGCAGAGCATAAAGCTAGAAAAGCAAATCCGCCAGTAAAAGCTGTAGCAGAAATAGAACCATCTTCAGAAATAGTAAATGTTGATGGAGTTGATGTGTCATTAGGTCAAGAAGAAGATAAGAAAGAAAGTGAAGAATGGAAAACCCAGTTAGCGAATTCTTTAAATACTAAAAAAGTTATAAGCGAGAACCCAATACTAAACGAAGATGGATCTCCTAATACCGAAGTAACTCAACAAAATATTGATAATACCCCTTCCCCTATAGCATTTACTCCTAAACAACCAGAGGGAATTGTTATAGATACTGAAATAGATTATAAAGCTAGTTTGGGATTGCCAAATGATTTAACTAAAATAAACCAAGCTAAAGGAATTAGATCTACAGGATTACCCGAGGCTGAAAAAGCATTAGAAATTTTAAACAATAAATTTAGTGATTTTGGTTTTGAATTTGATATTTCAGAAAAAAACTTTAATGCTGAAATTGCTATTACTGCACCTAATAGGGAATCATTAATTATAAGTCCTATTGCAGATAATGATCAAGAAATCCAAAATTTTATTAAAGAAAATAGCGGAGAGCATATAACTAAAGATGAAATTGCTATAAATGAACAGCTATTAAAAGATTATAATGAGGGAAAAATAGATCTTACTGCTGCCCAATTATCCAAAATAGTAAAAATTACTCCAGAAGCAGAAGAATATGTTATGGGATTTATGCCTAAGTTTGAAGATATTAAAGAAGGAATTAATCCCAAAACAAAACAATCTTATTTATATGAAGAATATTTTAAAGCAATAAATAAAGCTTACGCTAATGACCCTAGGACTCAAGAAATGGGGAAAAATATAGAAAAGGAAATATTAGATAATGAAGAATGGATTAATAAACAAAAAGAATTACAAAATCTTCATATTAATTTAGGAGTAGATAAAGAACAATATGATTTATTGTCTAAAGAGGCAAAAGAACTTAAAATACAAATAGAAGACCCTAAATTTATTGAAAATATAAATAAAGAATGGCAAAAAAGAGTTGATTGGATGCAAGGGCAATGTCAAAAATGGGGTATTTATTGTGATGAAAAATGGTATAAAAGTAATCCTGAATTTAGTAATCATCCATTAATTCGCGAATTTAATAACAAAGTTGATCAAATAAATAGTATTATTGATAATAAAACTAGTGATGAAGATTTACAAGTAATGGTAGAAGCTTATCAAGATGCTATTACAAAAGAATATAATGAAGAATTCCAAAAACGTTTAAAAGAAAATCCAGAAGCTGCTAAAATATATAAAGAATATGGTATAATTGCTGAAAGATTACTTCCAGATTATGCTAAAGGATTTGATAGATCTAAAGATGATTATTTAAATGCTTTAGACCAAACAATGGCTCTTAATGAAAATTTAGAAGATCCAAGTTTTGGGGAATTAGTAAAAATGGTTTTTACCCCAGGAGTTAAACCATATATACCTTCATTTGAAAGAGGTAAAGTAACACTAAAAGAAAGTCATAGACATTTAGTTGAAGGTTCTAAATTAGCATGGAATGAATTACAGATAACATTACAAAAAGAAACTTTAGAGTCTAGGAACAGGGTTGTAGAAAATTTAAAACAACAAATAGGTGGTGGTCCTTTTACAGGGGGCGGTAGTGGAATTGAATTAGATATGAAAATATCTGAAGCAAGACAAATAGATCCTAGTGGTCAATTAAATAGATATTTAGTTGCTTATCGCGGCACAAGAGATGATAATTTAACTGTTGGTGAATTTTTTGATCAAAGAAAAAGCGCTTTAGATGAAACTGTAGAAAGTATGGAAACTGATTATATGGAAATGGCAGATGCATATAAAGAATTAGGTAAACTTAATAAATTAGATGGAGACGAGGCTTTTCTTTCTTTAGAAGGATTTATGCAGCATTTGGCTTTAGGTTATCAACAAGCTTCTCATATGTCTTTTTCTTTATTAGGTACAGCAGCTTTTACCGCAGGAACTGTATTAAGTGGTAGTGGAGTTGGATCTGGTGCTGGAGTACCTTTAATGTATGCAGGTGGGGCTTTAATGGCTGTTGGGGCTAGTATACAAGGGGCTATGACATATAGTAGTGTGTATATGGAAGCAGTAAGAAGGCAAATGGAAAAAGATCCAAAATATGCAAATAGAGAAATTTCAGGGGAAGAGTTTATAGAAGCTTTAAAAAATCCTAAATATGGAAACCAAATGGCTGCTCTTAGTGCAGGAGGCTCTATTATAGTTACTGAATTCATGTCAGATATAGGAATGGCCTATGCTGGTGGTAAAATAGGAGGACTTGTATTTAAAAATCCTTTTATAAATAAATTAACACGTAATAGTTTTACTAATTATTTAACTAATATCACAACTGCTGGTATTACATATGAAGCTAATATATGGAAAGAATTTGGAACAGAAGGATTTCAAAATTATTTAGAACAAGGATTTACTAATCTTAGTGTAGGGGAAGAGTCTCCTTTTACTAAAAATATAGATACAGCTCAAATACTTGAAGATGCAGAGGCTGGAAAGAAAATAGGACGTTTATTTGGGATTAGTAGTGTTAGTGGGGCCATAGGGGGTAGAAGCCAAATTGCTGATATGATGCTTGGAAGCTATACTAGTAGAGCCAAAGCAATAGCTACTAAGTTAAAAATGCAACCCGGTAGCTCAACATCAATTACAGTAGAAAATTTATTTAAAGATTTAAAAAATGAAATTGAAAATGATTTAAATCTAACAAATAAAGAAAAAAGAAATGAAATTAAAAAGATATCTAATATAAGAAACGCGGGTTTAGCTGTCCCTATTATTATAACTAAGAAAAATAAAGGTAAATTAATTAATTTATTAGTAGAACAAAAAGAACTAGAAAATAAAATAAAAGAAAAAAATAATAAACAATTAAGTGTTGTTGATATAGAAAGGAAACAAGTAGTAGACGGGGAAATTGAAAGTATTATACGAGAAAGTGTAGTACAAGAAGAAAGTTTAAAAGGGCCTACCTCCCCTATGGGAATGTTTGGGGTTGGTAAAGAGAAAATTACCGCTGAAGAACAAGCTGATTNNNACCAGAAATAATGCTATTAAAGATATTATAGAAGATAATGCAGGATTTTTCTTAAGTGATAAAGGTGGTATAAATTTTGATGCTAATTTTAAAGGATATATAAATAAGAATACTGGTAAACCTATATCCCCACAAGAAGTTTTAAATGAAGTAAGCGCATTACTTCCAGGTATTATAGGTGCTTTTGCCCAAGACAAAGGGGCTAATTTTACTACTTATGCAGGGGTTAGCTTAAATAAAAAATTACCTGGGATATTAGAATCTTTGATTGGGGCTAAAGAAGCTTCTAAAACAAAAGAAACTACAACACAAGAATTAGAAAATATTGTCGCACCAGAGGCTGAAGAAACTAAAGGCAAAG
>LWDU01041193.1_pt1 | contig 19060 bp, 15 predicted proteins | sample 727161 | NCBI WGS metagenome assembly LWDU01 (sample SAMN04566230, study PRJNA314399) | hydrothermal vent metagenome | isolation source: deep sea hydrothermal plume seawater | place: Mexico: Gulf of California, Guaymas Basin | collected 2004-07-11
CCTGTGGGCTAAGGGTAAGCCAATGGGATGTTGCCGAACTTTCTCCTACCAAACTTCCATCAAAAAGCTGAATTTTATAAAAATATTGCTTGTCGTTTGCCGAGATTCCAACATCAAAATAAGTAGTATCATTTATACCGATTGAAGTATAAACAGAATTGAAATTCTGCCCATCTTCTGAGCGAGAAAGTTCGTAAAAGGAATTAGTAGAAAAAGTTACATCTTTTGGTTTGCTCCAAGCCACATACATTGCATTTGCCAAATCCGGATGGTTTACATTCACATTGGTAACTAGTGGACTAAAATTCAAAAGTTCTGCACATGCCTCTTCTGATATAATACTTTCTGCTCCATCTACAAATTTTGCTACAATTCGATAACAATAATTCACTCCTTCACCAAGGCCTTCCCCATTATTATCATCTACAAATAAGGTGTTGTTAAGCCCGATTACTTCTCCGATTTTTGAAAATCCACTTCCATTGGGCATGCCTGTTGTACAACTATCCAAAGCCAAATTACTTATCGCCTGTTTTCGGTAAACTAAGTAGGAAGTTGCATTGCTGCAAATACTTTCGTTCCAAGAAATAGCAATGGCTTTTTGCATCTGCATTACACTATCTACTTTTACATGCTCTATTTTTGGAGCAATAATTTGTATCTCCACGGATTGCATGGTAGAAAGCGCCACAGCCGAATGGGATTGCTCCTTTACTTTCAGCACCAACCCATAAGGGCTTTTTCGCACATCTGCACAAAAGGTTGGAAAGGTCAAATTAGTGGAAATACTTTGTGTATCTATAATTTCAGAGAAGGCAAAAAGCCCAGAAGTCCCACTCAATTTAATTTTTTGAAAAGCAGTATCTACAATGGTGCTACCAAAGGGAACAGTGCTACTTCCCCAATAGTAATTTCCAAAATTATCGGTAAAAATACTGTCCTCATCCCATGCTAAAATTGCAATATTTAAACTATCGCCAGCAACTACACAAAAACTATTTTGTACCTGAATTTCAGGTGGTTGGTTATTAATGGTATTAGGGGCAACAGTAATTTGCATATCCCTCATAATACTACCAACTTTCACTCCATTTCGCCACTCTTCAATCAGAATTGCAATATTATATTCGCCCACCATTGTGGGACTATCCCAAATCAGATTTCCGCTTGCATCTATAGCCAAACTATTAGAAGCATCCGGGAATTGATAACTCACAATATCATTTCCATTTTCTCCTTTACAAGAAATTAAAGCATAACTTAAACTATCTCCATCCAAGTCGTATGCAGAAGGATTATGAATAAAAGGAATACCCACCACCGCTTTATCAATTGGGGAATGAAGCAAAATAGGCGAACTATTATTTCCAATTAGAGGATTTATCATCAAAATACTTTCCAAATAAAAAGAAACATCCACCGAGTTTGGAATATTTGCAACTCCTACATTTCTGTTCGGATCTTCCATAGCAATAATATAAGTGCCTACTGCTGGAAAAGTATGCACCCCAAAATATTCGTTTTTTGAGATATTAACTCCTACTAATGTTTCAGAAATTCTAGGAAAAGTATCTTGTGTATTATCTGAAAATATAAAGTATAATTCTGTTCTTTGCTGATGGGCAAGCGTGGTGGGGTCGGTAAAAGTTATGAGTGTTATTTCAAAAGTTAATGGCCCTATTTGTTTGTATGTTATCTCGCCAGCCCTGTTGTGTGTTGCCATCATTTGCAAGGAGAAAAACAATAGAAAAAACAATATATAAACTTTTTTTAGCATTAATAATCAATTTCTTGCACTTCCATTTTTTTAGGTTTACGCCTATATTCATATTTTTGGTTTCGTAATTGAGGAGTAAAACCAGCTTTTTTTATACACTGCACTATACTTTCGGATGTAAAACGGTGGGGAGCACCTGCTGCAGAAACCACATTTTCTTCCAACATGATAGAACCCATATCATTTGCGCCTCCATGCAAAGTAAGTTGAGCAGTATCCGCTCCAACGGTAAGCCATGAAGTCTGAATATTTTTAATATTCGGAAGCATAATTCTGCAAATAGCAAGCATTCGGATATACTCATCAGCAGAAGTTTCATTGTTGATACCTTTTACCCTTTGCAAAAGCGTTCCATCATCCATAAATGGCCAGGGAATAAATGCCAAAAAACCATTTTCTCCTTCTGGTTTTTGGGCTTGCACCTCCCTAATTCTAACCAAATGATTAAAGCGTTCTTCTAGGGTTTCAATATGTCCGAACATCATAGTGGCAGAGGTGGTTAAACCTATTTGATGAGCGACTTTCATAATATCTAACCATTCTTGTCCAGTGCATTTTCCTTTGGAAATAAGTCGCCTTACCCTATCACTCAAAATTTCTGCACCCGCTCCTGGCATGCTATCCATTCCTGCTTTTTTAAGGGCAGTCAATGCTTGCAAGTGAGAAATTCCACCAATTTTACAAATATGTGCTACCTCTGGCGGACCTAATGCGTGTAATTTAATTTTTGGATATAGTGTTTTTAATTCACTAAAAAGTTTGCAGTAATATTCCAATCCTAAATCAGGATGATGACCTCCTTGTAAAAGCAGTTGGTCGCCACCAAATTTGATGGTTTCCTCAATTTTTATTTTGTAAGTTTCTATGTCGGTAATATAAACTTCTTCATGCTTGGGATGGCGGAAAAAATTACAAAACTTACAATTGGCAGTACATGCATTTGTAGTATTCACATTCCTATCAATCTGCCATGTTACCATATTTCCAGGCACTTGTATTTGCCTTAATTTATTTGCTACACCCATCAACTCTGTGGTTGGCTGATTCTCAAATAAAAACTGTCCTTCCTCTGCCGTTAAGAAGTCTTTTTTTAATGCCTTTGCTATCAATTGCTTACTCTCCATAAAAATCATTAGTTTTGCGACTTCAAAATTACACAATTTATATGAAGACGCTAATCAAAAAGAAAACAACAATTTCTGATAAAGATAACTTAATTCTGATATGTGATAAAAAAAGCAATTTAAAAAGCTTTGATTTCAGTAAATCAGAACTTGGTTTTATCGAAAAACAGCAGAAAGAAAAGAAGGAAATTATTGCTATAAATCAGTACAGTAGAATGATTTTTGTTGTAACCCCAAAAAAAGAGAAAAATACCAATCAACACCAAGAAAATTGCAGAATGCTTGGTGACCAATTACAAGGAAATTTAAAAGATAAAAAGTCCGTACTTATTGTGGATCTAAAAGGAAATCAGAGGGAAGTTTTGGTAATAACTGAGGGAATGGCATTGGCCAATTATACTTTTACAACACACAAAACAGAGGCAACCCCAAATAAATTAGAAACGATTTATTTATGTAAAAATGCAAATAAAAAAGATATTGATGAATTGCAAAACATTATTGATTCCGTTTATTTAACAAGGGATTTAGTAAATGAACCTTTTTCTCATTTAACAGCAAAAGATTTAGCAGAGTCGGCAAAAAAAGCCGGAAAAAATAGTGGGTTTAAAACAACTATTTTAAATAAAAAGAAAATAGAATCTTTGAAAATGGGAGGGCTTTTGGCGGTAAATAAAGGAAGTATTGATGATCCCACTTTCTCCATTATGGAGTGGAAGCCAAAAAAGGCTACAAACAAAAAACCTATTGTTTTGGTAGGAAAAGGAATTGTGTATGATACGGGAGGTTTGAGTTTAAAACCAACTGCCAATTCTATGGATATGATGAAGGTAGATATGGGTGGAGCTGGGACTGTAATTGGGGCAATGCATGCCATTGCTGCTAATAAAATCCCTGTTCATGTAATTGCATTAGTTCCGGCAACTGACAATCGTCCATCTGGGAATGCCTATGCTCCTGGGGATGTCATTTACATGCATGACGGCACATCAGTTGAGGTACTAAACACAGATGCAGAAGGAAGATTAGTTTTGGCGGATGCTCTGAGTTTTGCAAAAAAATACACGCCAGAATTGGTAATTGATTTAGCAACCTTAACAGGTGCGGCAGCTGCTGCAATTGGTCATTTTGGAATTGTAAGTATGCATGAAGGGGCTGAGAAGGAACATGCTACTTTGAAAAAAATTGGGGAAGAAACCCATGAACGCTTGGCTGAAATGCCTTTTTGGTCCGATTATGATGAATTGATAAAATCGGATGTTGCCGATATTAAAAATTTAGGAGGGCCTTTTGGTGGAGCAATTACTGCTGGTAAGTTTTTGGCTCATTTTGCCGATTACCCTTGGATACATCTGGATATTGCAGGGTCAACTTTTGTGAAAGCAAAATATGGGTATAGAGGAAAAGGTGCCACAGGAATGGGTGTAAGATTGTTATATCATTTCATAAAAAACAGAGCGTAATGGCAAAAATTAAAGTTGGTATTTCTATTGGAGATTTGAATGGAATTGGGATGGAAGTTATCATCAAAACTTTTTTAGATAATAGGGTGATGGAACTCTGTACCCCTATTATTTTTGGTGGGGCGAAAACATCTTCCTATCACCGACAAGCATTAGAAATAAAAGATTTTAGTTTTAACATCATAAACAAGATAAAAGATATAAATATTAAAAGAGCAAATCTGCTAAACTGTTGGAATGAAGAAGTGGAAATCAAATTTGGGGAACCCTCAGAAACTGCTGGGAAGTATGCTTTTAAGTCCTTAGAGAAAGTAACAGATGCCCTAAAAAATAAGGAGGTGAATGTTTTGGTAACTGCTCCTATTAGTAAAGCAAATATTCAGAAAAACCAAAGTGCATTTATTGGGCATACCGAATATTTAGGACAACAATTTGATGGAGACCCTTTAATGATAATGCTATCTGACGCCATGCGAATCGCTTTTGTTACAGGACATATTCCGCTTTCAGAAGTAGCTAATTCTTTATCAGAAAAAAAGATATTATCTAAAATAGAGCAGTTGTCAAAAACCTTAATTCAAGATTTTGGCATTTCAAAACCAAAGATTGCAGTAATTGGATTAAACCCTCATGCTGGGGAAGACGGCATGCTAGGAACGGAAGAAAAAGAAATTATTTTGCCAGCTATCAAAAAGGCAAAACAGAAAGATATTTTGGCTTTTGGGCCGTATTCTGCTGATAGTTTTTTCACCAAAGAAAATTTACAAAATTTTGATGGTGTTTTGGCCATGTATCACGATCAAGGGCTAACGCCATTTAAAACCCTTTCTTTTTCAGAAGGGGTGAATTATACTGCCGGACTTTCCATTGTAAGAACTTCTCCCGTTCATGGAACGGCTTACGATATTGCTGGTAAAAATTGTGCAGATGAAAAATCGTTCAGAAATGCGGTGTATATGGCATGCGAGATTTATAGAAAAAGAGAAGAATATAAAGCGCTTACATCTAATCCGCTTTTGAAGTTAAGCACCAAATAAAAACAGGAGCTTTAAACTTTAATAAAAAAAGAAAAAAAGACTATCTTTGCCACCCTTTTAAAAAACAAGAAAATGCCTAAACATTGGATAAGAATAGCGGGGCTAAAAGAAGGGGAGCATGGGCAAGAGTTTGAAATAAAAGATAAGTTCTTTCAGGCATATGAGTACTCGGATGTAAAAACAGGAAATTTTATCGTAAACACCCTAGTTGTAATAAGGGGTTTGGACAGAAAACTAACGATAAATATTGAGGGGATTATTACAAATTTGTTGTGTGATAATTGCGCCAGAAAATTAGAATGGCCAATTTCAATAATATCAAATTTTGTAATTAAAGAGAGCGAGAAGGAGATGGAAAGCACAGATGAAGTGATTTATGTATTGGCAAATCAGCATCAACTTATCATCAACCAATTAATTTTTGAGATGATAAACCTTGCTATTCCAAGCAAAAGAGCACACAACAAGAGTGAGGAAGGAGAATGTGATAAAGAAATGCTTGAATTGATGGAAAAATATGCTACAAATAAAAAGCAAGAGATTGACCCTAGATGGGAAGGATTAAATAAATTAAAGTAAAAACAAAATAAAATGGCACATCCAAAGAGGAAAATATCAAAGCAAAGAAGAGATAAAAGAAGAACACACTATAAAGCTTCTACTTCCACAATGTATAGTTGTCCTAATTGCGCAACTCCGGTATTATACCATAGAGTTTGTGAAGAATGTGGGCATTATAGAGGTAAGCAAGCTATTGCCCAACAAGCAACAGCATAAATTCCAATAATTTTGTAGTTTTAGCCCCTTTATGATAAAACTACAATATTTCCAATAATGAGGATTGGATTCGATATAATGGGGGGAGATTATGCTCCCCAAAAAACCATTCACGGAGCAATTCTTGCTCTAAATGAACTCCCTGTTGATACAGAAATTGCTTTGTTTGGTAGAGAAGTCGAGATTCTTTCTGAACTAAAAAAGCATCAACTAAGTGTCGATAAATTTACAATTGTAGACTGCTCTGATATTATTGAAATGGGAGAACACCCCACAAAAGCATTTAAAACCAAACCAGATTCTTCTATCTCTAAGGGATTTGCATACTTAGCAAAAGGAGAAATAGATGGCTTTGCGTCTGCCGGAAATACTGGCGCTATGTTTGTTGGGGGTTTTTATTCTGTAAAAGCAATTACGGGTATTTTAAGGCCTGCTATTTCAACTCTTATTCCTAGGGAAGATGGTGGCGTAACGGTGCTTTTAGATGTTGGAGCAAATGCAGATTGCAAACCAGATGTATTGTATCAGTTTGGTATTTTGGGCTCATTGTTTTCCAAGTATGTTTGTGGGATAAAAAACCCAAAAGTGAGCTTACTAAATTTGGGAGAGGAAAAAACAAAAGGAAACCTACTTACCCAAGCCACTTATCAGATGATGGAAAATAATTCTGATTTCAATTTTACAGGAAATATAGAAGGAAGAAATATATTTGATTCCCAAACAGATGTGATTGTTTGTGACGGTTTTACGGGGAATATTGTGCTTAAAGAAGCAGAGGCTTTTTACAATTTAATTACTAAAAGAGGAATAGAAGACGATTATTTCAAGCGGTTCAATTACGAAAATTATGGAGGAACACCTATTTTAGGATTAAATAAATCCGTTATTATTGGGCACGGAATTTCAAACGAAATTGCGATAAAAAATATGATTATTTTAACCAAAGATGTAGTGGAAGCAAACCTTATTGATAAAATAAAAGAAACATTAAACTAATGACAAAAATAAGAGCAGCCATAACAGGAGTTCAGGGCTATGTTCCTGATTATATTTTAACCAATAAGGAGTTGGAAACCATGGTGGATACCAATGATGAATGGATTGTAAGCAGAACAGGAGTGAAGGAAAGAAGGATTTTAAAAGGAGAAGGAAAAGGATCATCTGATTTGGGAGCAGGGGCTATAAAAGGACTTTTAGCAAAACTAAATATTGCTGCTGAGGATGTAGATTTAATTATTTGTGCAACTGCAACCCCTGACATGATTTTTCCCTCAACTGCTTGTATAATTGCCGATAAAGTAGGAGCAAAAAATGCTTTTGCTTACGATTTGATGGCAGCTTGTTCGGGGTTTTTATATGCGCTTTCCACCGCATCCAAATTTATTGAAACTGGCACTTACAAAAAAGTAATTGTTGTGGGAGCTGATAAAATGTCATCTATTGTTGATTATACCGACAGGGCAACCTGTATTATTTTCGGAGATGGTGCAGGTGCAGTAATGTTGGAGCCAGCAGAAGATGGATTAGGAATACAAGATGCTATTTTAAGAAGTGATGGTTCAGGAAGGGAATTTCTACACATGAAAGCAGGAGGATCGGCAAAACCATCTACTCATGAAACAGTGGACAACAAAGAGCATTTTATTTTTCAGGATGGACAACCTGTTTTTAAGGCAGCTGTAAAAAATATGGCGAATGTTTCAGAAGAAATAATGAAGAAAAATAATTTATCGGCTGAGGATGTAGCTTGGCTTGTTCCTCATCAGGCCAATAAAAGAATAATTGATGCAACTGCTAGAAGAATGGGAGTGGGAGATGAGAAAGTGATGTTAAATATAGAAAAATACGGAAATACTACAAACGGAACCATTCCGATTTGTCTTTGGGAATGGGAAAATCAGCTAAATAAAGGGGACAATATTATTTTAGCTGCTTTTGGCGGAGGATTTACTTGGGGTTCTATATATCTGAAATGGGCATACGATTCAAATAAATAATTACTTTTGTATTTTAAATAGAGAAAAAATGAAAAAAATGACTTTAGAAGACATTCAAGAATTAATAAAGTTTGTCGCAAAATCAGGAGCTACAGAAGTAGATTTGGAATTTGAAGGCGTAAAAATTTCAATCAAATCTCCTGCAAAGAAAAGAAGAGGAGAAAAAGAGGAGCCCATTACAGTTATTCAACAAGCTCCGGTTCAAGCAGTAGTAACTACTCCTGCTCCTGTTGCATCCGAACCTGAAAACACAGTAGCCAAAACACAGGAAGACGATTCTAATTATGTAACTATAAAAGCTTCTATGATTGGCACTTTCTACAGAAGTTCCGGACCAGATAAAGATGCTTTTGTAAATGTAGGGGATGAAATAAAAGAAGGGGATGCAATTTGCATTATTGAAGCCATGAAACTTTTTAATGAAATAGAGTCAGAAATATCTGGCAAAATTGTAAAAGTTTTGGTGGATGACAATACGCCTGTTGAGTTCGATCAGCCACTTTTCTTGGTTGATCCTTCCTAAATTCTATTTAAAAAAAAAGAATGTTTAAAAAGATTCTAGTTGCCAACAGAGGCGAGATTGCGTTAAGGGTTATCAGAACTTGTAAGGAAATGGGCATAAAAACGGTTGCGGTTTACTCCAAAGCGGATGCCGATAGTTTGCATGTTCGCTTTGCGGATGAGGCAGTTTGTGTTGGCCCAGCTCCAAGTGTTGAATCCTATTTGAAAATTCCAAATATAATTGCTGCTGCCGAAATTACCAATGCGGATGCCGTTCATCCCGGCTATGGTTTTTTGGCCGAAAATGCCAATTTTTCGAAAATATGTGCTGAAAATGGTATCAAATTTATTGGGGCTTCTCCCAGAATGATAAAAAATATGGGAGATAAAGCGTCTGCAAAGGAGACCATGAAAAAAGCTGGCGTTCCCACCATTCCAGGTTCAAAAGGACTTATTAAAAATTTCGAAAGCTGTAAAAAATTAGCAAAAGAAATTACTTACCCAGTAATGCTAAAAGCAACAGCAGGGGGTGGCGGAAAAGGAATGCGATTGGTTTGGGAAGAAGAAAACTTGAAAGACGCTTGGGATAGTGCAAGGCAAGAGTCGAAAGCTGCTTTTGGGAATGATGGCATGTATATGGAAAAATTTATTGAAGACCCTAGGCATATTGAAATACAAATAATTGGTGATAACACAGGAAAGGCGTGTCATCTTTCGGAAAGAGATTGTTCTATCCAAAGAAGACATCAAAAGTTGATGGAAGAAACGCCCTCTCCTTTTATGACTAAAAAATTGAGAAAAGAAATGGGGGAAGCCGCTATAAAGGCAGCTGAGGTCGTAAAATATGAAGGAGTTGGAACAGTGGAGTTTTTGGTAGATAAACACAGAAATTTCTACTTTATGGAGATGAATACACGTATTCAAGTAGAGCATCCTATTACGGAAGAAGTAATTAATTATGATTTGGTGCGCGAACAAATAAAAGTAGCTGCTGGAATTCCTATCTCAGGTAGAAATCATGAACCTCAACTTCATGCTATTGAGTGCAGAATAAATGCGGAAGACCCTTTTAATGATTTCCGCCCAAGTCCAGGCAGGATTACTAATTTCCATACTTCCGGAGGGCACGGCATACGAATAGATACGCATGTGTATGCCAATTATGTGATTCCATCATTTTACGATTCTTTGATTGTAAAACTGATTGCTGTTGCTCAAACAAGGGAAGAAGCAATTGCAAAAATGGAGAGGGCTTTGGAAGAATTTATTATTGAAGGGGTGAAAACGACTATTCCATTTCATCAAGCATTGATGAAAGACGAGAATTTCCGAGCAGGAAAGTATACCACTAAATTTATGGAAGATTTTGAGTTGTAGTTAAATCGCTTGTGGCACTTTTTTCCTTACCGTTAGTTTTTCTACTGCCGATACAATGGCCTGTTTATCATAAACACACTCATTTCTTAATTCTTCTTGTGTGCCATGGTTTATAAATTTATCCGGTATGCCCAATCGAACGATTTCTGCTTTGTAGTTGTTATCGGCCATAAATTCCAATACTGTTGAGCCAAAACCACCTTGCAAGCAAGCATCTTCCACGGTAATTACTTTATCAAATTTTTGGAAAATAGTATGTAGTAAGCTCTCATCCAATGGTTTCACAAAACGCATATCATAATGGGCAATGCTTAGCCCCATTTTTTTGAAATCTTCTCCTGCATTTATTGCAAAATTTCCAGCATGTCCAATGCTAAGAATGGCTATTTCAGTTCCTTCATTTACCATTTGTCCTTTTCCAATTTCTAATTCTTTAAATGGGGTTTGCCAATTTTCCATCACACCATTTCCTCTTGGGTATCTGATAGAAAAAGGACCTTTATTTGGCAGTTGTGCAGTGTACATCATATTGCGTAATTCCTGTTCATTCATTGGGGCAGCAACCACCATATTTGGAATACATCTAAGGTAGGCGATATCGTAAGCACCATGATGGGTAGCGCCATCTGCCCCCACCAAACCACCTCTATCCAGGCAGAAAACAACATTCAAATTCTGCAATGCTACATCATGTATAAGTTGGTCATAAGCCCTTTGCATAAAAGAGGAATAAATATTACAAAAAGGAATCAGTCCTTGGGTAGCCAATCCTGCTGAAAAAGTAACTGCATGCTGCTCCGCTATTCCTACATCAAAAGTTCTTTCAGGCATCTGCTTCATCATTAAATTCAAAGAACTTCCCGATAACATGGCAGGGGTAACCCCTACAATTTTATCATTTTCTTTTGCCAGTTCTATGATGCTTTTACCAAAAACATCCTGATACTTTATAGGGGCATCTTTTTTTATCTTTTGTTTTATTATTTCCCCTGTTTCTTTTTGAAATAGTCCAGGCGCATGCCACTGGGTTGCACAGCCCTCTTCTGCCGGATTATATCCCTTCCCTTTTTTTGTTAGACAATGTAAAATTTTAGGACCGGGAATATCTTTTAAATCTTTTAAAACACTGGTTAAATGCTTTACATCATGCCCATCAATGGGTCCGAAATACCTGAAATTTAAGGATTCAAAATAATTACTTTCTCCTAGCAAAGTGGTTTTTACTGCTCCCTCTACTTTTTGTGCTATCTTTTGTGCATTTGGTCCGAACTTACTGATTTTTCCTAAAATCCGCCAAATTTTATTTTTTGCCCTATTGTAAGTTGGTGAAGTAGAAATATCAGTCAAATATTCTTTTAGAGCCCCTACTGCCGGATCAATCGACATGCAATTATCATTAAGGATAACCAATAAATTAGAGTGTTCTGCCCCAGCATGATTTAAGGCCTCAAAAGCGATTCCTGCTGTCATGGAGCCATCACCAATTACCGCAATATGTTGTTTTTTATCATCCCCTTTTTGCTTGGATGCAAGTGCCATTCCTAGTGCAGCCGAAATGGAAGTAGAAGAATGTCCAGTTCCAAAAGTATCATACTCACTTTCACTCCTTTTTGGGAAACCACTAATGCCCTTATAAATTCTATTGGTATGAAAAATATCTTTTCTGCCAGTAAGTATTTTATGTCCATAAGCCTGATGCCCAACATCCCAAACCAATTGGTCCTCAGGAGTATTAAAAATATAATGTAGAGCAATGCTAAGTTCCACCACCCCCAAACTAGCGCCCAAATGCCCTCCTTTTTCTGAAACAATATCAATAATAAATTGTCTTAACTGCTCGCTTAATTCAGGCAACTGATTTTTTTTCAATTTCCGTAAATCGGCAGGGCAATTAATTTTGCTCAGTAATGGTCCTTGTGCGTACGGGCTCATTTTTAAAATAATAAAGGTTGTTTTTTTGCAAAGATAGGAAATCTTCACAAATATGGAGAATCTAAATTCTTAGCTTAGAATAAAAAATATTATTCTTTTGCTGATGTTATTCTTTTGAAAAGTCCAATTTATTACCTTTGTGGCAAAAGAAATTTAATAAATGCAAAGGATTAAAATAAAAGACTTGCTAAAAGAGCAAAAAATTACAGAAGGCGTTCTTATAAAAGGATGGGTTCGTTCGTGCAGGGGAAGCAAAAATGTTTCTTTCATTGCGCTTAATGATGGTTCCATAATTAATAACATTCAAATTGTAGCAGAGGCAATTCATTTTGAGGAAAAGCTATTAAAGCAAATTACAACAGGGGCTTGTATTGAAGTTGTCGGTAATGTGGTGGAAAGTAAAGGCAGTGGACAAAAAATTGAGATTGGAGCAAAGAAAATTACCATTTTAGGACATGCGGATGCGAATGATTATCCACTTCAACCAAAAAGACATTCCTTAGAATTTTTAAGAGAAAAGGCGCATTTGCGTTTCAGAACAAATACCTTTTCTGCTATTTTTAGGTTAAGACATGCACTTACTTTTGCTGTGCATCAGTTTTTTAACGATAAAGGGTTTTTTAATTTACACTCGCCAATTATAACAGGAGCTGATGCGGAAGGTGCTGGTGAAATGTTTCAAGTCACGAATTTTGATTTAAAGAATCTCCCAAAAAATGATAATGGAGAAATTGACTATAACAAAGATTTTTTTGGTAGCAAAACCAACCTTACTGTTTCAGGGCAGCTAGAAGCGGAATTGGCAGCAATGGGCCTAGGGCAAGTGTATACATTCGGTCCTACTTTTAGGGCAGAAAACTCAAATACTTCTCGTCATCTTTCAGAATTTTGGATGATAGAGCCGGAAGTTGCTTTTGCAGATTTAGAAGCAAATATGGACTTGGCTGAGGAATTTTTGAAATATTGTATTCAGTATTGCATTACAAATTGTGCAGATGATTTGAGGTTTTTGGATAACAGACTTTCAGAAGAGGAAAAGAATTTGAAAAAAGAAGAACGCTCGGAAATGGGGCTTTTAGAGAGGTTACAATTTGTAATTGAAAACGATTTTGAACGCTTAACTTATAGGGAGGCTATTGATATTTTAAGAAATTCAAAACCAAACAAAAAGAAAAAATTCAAATATATTATTGAAGGATTTGGTTCTGATTTGCAATCCGAGCACGAAAGGTATTTGGTAGAAAAGAAATTCAAAAAACCGGTGATTATTTCCGATTATCCCAAAGGAATTAAAGCTTTTTATATGAAGCAAAATGAAGATGGAGAAACTGTGAAAGCAATGGATATTTTATTTCCACTAATTGGTGAAATTGTTGGCGGTTCGCAAAGAGAGGAAAATCTAGAACTTCTGGAAAAAAGAATGGATGAAATGGATGTGGATAAGCAGGAACTTTGGTGGTATTTGGAAAGCCGAAAATTTGGGACTTGTGTTCATTCTGGTTTTGGATTAGGATTTGAGAGATTAATCATGTTTGTAACAGGAATGAAAAACATAAGAGATGTAATTCCATTTCCAAGAACTCCCCAGAATGCCGAATTTTAATAAATGAACAAGCAAAGATTACAGCAAAATCAGCAATTAAAACTATCGCCTAAACAAATACAATTTTTGGGTTTGTTACAAACTCCTTTAACATCCTTAGAAAGCAGAATTGAAGAAGAGTTAGAAAAAAATCCTGCTTTGGAAGAAGAAATAGTGGATGAAGAGGAATCCGATTTTCAGACGGAATACCAATATTACAAAAGAAATAATCCTGACTATTCTCCACCGCCAATTCCTGATAAAGAGGAGAGTTTATATGAGGCGCTTTTAAAGCAGCTTTTATTGCTAAACTTAGAGGAGAAAGAATATGATTTAGCCCAGTATCTTATTGGCTGTTTGGATGATAATGGTTTTTTAACAAGGGATTTATATATAATAGAAAATGATTTATTGCTCAACCAAGATATTGAGGTAAGCGAGAAGGAATTGGAAAGGATTTTGCAAAAAATACAAACACTTGAACCCTTTGGAGTAGGAGCAAAAAGTATGCAAGAGTGCCTTGTTTTGCAGCTAAAAGCAAAAGAGAAAACCAAAAGCATTCAGTTAGCAATTGATGTGCTACAAAATTATTATGATCCCTTTAGTAAAAAGAATTTTGATGCCATTTTTAGGAAGTCAGAAATCAATAAATTCCAACTAAAACAAGTGTATCTAGAGGTTGAAAAACTAAATCCTAACCCGGGAAGCGCATTTAGTAATTCCACTGAAATGACTAATTATATTTTACCTGATTTCAGCATCAATTATATAGATGGAAAATTAAATTTGAAATTGAACAAAAGCAACAACCGACAAGTTTTTGTAAATAAAAGCTATGAAAAAATGCTTACCGAAACAAAGGATAAACAGGCGAAAGATTTTATAAAACAAAAGATTGAATCAGCCATATGGTTTGCTGATGCCATCAAGCAAAGAGAAAATACTTTACACAATGTGATGTCTGCCATCATTAATTTTCAGCATGATTATTTTATTAGTGGTGATGAAAAAGATTTGAAACCAATGAAATTGATGGATATTGCACAAATAGTAAGTATGGATATTTCTACTATTTCCAGAGTTAGTAATAGCAAATATGTAGAAACTTCATTTGGCACTTTTCTTTTGAAAGAACTTTTCTCAGAGGCATACCACAAAGAGGATGGAACGGTAATTTCTACTAAAGAAATAAAAGAAAAATTGAAAGAAATATTAGAATCGGAAGATAAAAAACAGCCCTTAAATGACGAGAAATTAGCTGAACTTTTAGGCAAACAGGAATATCATATTGCTAGAAGAACAGTAGCAAAATACAGAGAACAACTCCATATTCCTGTTGCCAGATTAAGAAGAACGTTATAATGAAACTTTCAAAATTGATTTCTTTTGTTTTCCATCCAATTTTAATGCCAACTTATGCGCTATTGCTTCTTTTTCAGTGTATCCCTTTGTTTTCTCAGTTTATGGATATTGAACAAAAAAAACAAATCTTAAAACTCACTTGTATATTTACTTTTTTTCTTCCAATTTTAAGTGTTTTTATTCTAAAAAAACTCAGAGTAGTTTCCTCTTATTATATGGAAAATCAAGAGGAAAGAAGATGGCCTTTACTATTTGCATTGGGATGGTATTATTTGCTTTTCCTGTTTTTAGAAACACTACATATTCACTTTGTGGTTGTAAATCTTTTAGTTGGAGCTATGCTTATTTTAGTCATTTCTGCTATTGTTTCTAACTTTTGGAAGATTAGCTTGCACATGCTCGGTATCGGAGGTGTATTAGGGGCTTTTTTAGCTATTCATTCTCTTTTTGGAGGTAATATTTATTTAATAATTGCACTTATTTTTTGTGCAGGATGTGTGGGATTTGCAAGGATTAATGAAAATGCACATAACCTTAAACAAGTTTATTTGGGATTTTTATTAGGAGTCTTTATCGAATTCTTCATTTTTTACTTTTAGTACATTTTTTGTAAAAATTGTTTATCATTGCAAAAAAAAGAATAAATGGAGACATCTTCTCTTCCTACTCAAGACATGGGAAAGCCAAAGATATCAAGGAAAAGACATATCGCAAAAACAATTACTTGGCGGATTGTTGGCTCTATAGACACATTTATTCTTGCTACTTTTTTTTCTGGTTCACTTGAAACTGGTGGCTGGATTGCTTTTACGGAAGTCATCACCAAAACAATTCTGTATTATTTCCATGAAAGAGCTTGGTATTCATACAATTGGAAAACACGAAATAGAAAAAGACATTTTTCAAAAACTATTTCCTGGCGTTTTATTGGAACCTTAGACACTCTTTTACTCTCATGGATTTTTACTGGAAGTCCAATTATGGGTCTTAAAATAATTACGGGTGAATTGATTACTAAAATGCTTTTATATTATTTTCACGAAAGGGTTTGGTACACATCTAATTGGGGGGTGATTAAAGCAGAAAATCAATCCTCTTCTTTATAGAAATAATGGATGTTTAAATCTTTACTTTCTTGCCTTTCTCTCTCTAATTCTTCCTCAATTTCCCATTGGTATTTTTTTGGTTGAGGTCCTTCTTTTCTGTAAAAAATAGCCATTAAAAGTCCAGCTAGCAGACCTGCTAAATGTCCTTCCCATGACACGCCATCATAAATGGGCAATACGCCCCAAATCATGGAGCCATACAGAAAAATCACTAAAACAGATGCGGCAGATAATTTGGTTTGTTTTTTGATTAATCCACTAAAAAAAATAAAACTTGCTAAAGCATAAACCACTCCGCTTGCACCAATATGAAAGTTAGGACGACCAATTGCCCAAAGCCAAATTCCTGCAATAAAAAAAAGCCATAAAAAAATTTGTAATCCCAATTTTTTATAAAAATAAAAGAGCATACCTCCAAGTATAACAAGGGGGTAAGTGTTATTTAAAAGATGACTAAAATCCTGATGAATAAAGGGAGAAAAAAGGATTCCTTGCAGCCCGGAAATAGACCGTGGGAGAACACCATGTGCATAAAAAGTAGTGCCAAAATACAACTCAATCAATTTTACTATCCACATTAGCGTAACAAATAGTAGAGGAATTTTAAGCACATTAAAAAGCCGTTTATTTTTCATAAATTATTCTGATAAGAAAAGATAAAAATACATAATCGTTTAAAAAAAACACTCAGAAATGCTAAGATTAATCTAAAAGCGTATTTTTACCTTAATATGAGTAATCCAAAAAAATTATTTTTATTAGATGCCTTTGCTCTTATTTATAGAGCCTATTTTGCATTTATAAAAAATCCAAGAATCAACTCAAAAGGATTAAATACATCTGCTATTTTTGGTTTTACAAATACACTGATTGAAGTGATAAACAAGCAGAATCCTACTCATTTGGCAGTGGTTTTCGATACCAAAAAGCCAACCCAAAGACACATAGATTTTCCAGCATACAAAGCCCACCGTGAAGCAATGCCAGAAGGAATAAGTGAAGCATTGCCTTATATTGATAAATTATTGGAAGCCATGAATATTCCAAAATTGTATAGAGATGGATTTGAAGCAGATGATGTAATTGGTACCTTAGCAAAAAAGGCAGAACAAGAAGGGTTTCAGGTGTATATGATGACCTCCGATAAGGATTTTGCACAATTAGTTTCTGAAAATATTTTTATGTATCGGCCAGGAAATAAGTGGCAGCCAACAACAGTTTGGGGCATACCAGAAGTTTTAGAAAAATTTGAGATTCAAAAAGTAGATCAAGTAATTGACTTTTTAGGGATGATGGGCGATACTGCTGATAATATTCCAGGAATTCCAGGAGTGGGAAAGAAAACAGCCCAAAAACTTATAGCAGAATACGGTAGTATGGAAGGCTTATTTGAAAATACAGATAAGTTAAAAGGGAAAATGAAAGAGAATGTGGAAGAAGGAAAAGAAATTGGCTTACAATCTAAACAATTAGTAACCATCATAACGGATGTTCCTATTGAATTTGAGGAGCCAGAATTAAGACTTGAACCAAAAAATGAAGAGGCAATCAAATCTCTTTTTGAAGAATTAGAATTTCGGGCATTACTGCCAAGAGTCCTAGCATCAAAATCAAATAATCAAGAGACAATAGTATCACCAGAAATCCCCGAAAAAGTAGAGATAAAACAAGGACAAATGGATCTTTTTTCAACTTCTGAAATAGTAGAAAAAGAACTAAAATCAGCACCCATTAACTACAAAACAATTACAACTTTTCAGGAGGCAGAAAAGATTTTGGCTTCATTTGAGTCAAAGAAAAAATTTACCATTCAACTATGTACTACAACTGCCAATTTTTTGGATGCTAAGAATTTAGGGGTATCTCTCTGCTGTGAAAAGGAATACGCTTATTTTATTTCTCTCCCAGAAAATGAGTTGTTTGGATTGCTTAAACCACTATTAGAAAAAGAACAAATAGTGCTTATCGGTAATGACTTAAAATTTCAAATTAAAGTGCTTGCCCAAAATAATATTAGTGTAAAAGCCCAACTTTTTGATATTGGAATTGCACACTATTTGTTGAACCCTGATATGCGACATGATTTAAGTATCCTGACAGAAAATCATTTAAGTTACAGCATCAATACTTTGGAAGATTTAAGAGGAAAAGGCAAGTTAAAAAAAGAAATAGCAAGCATTAATCAGCAGGAATTATCCAATTTTTTTAATCAGCAAACGGATGCCATTTGGCAACTTTATCCTATTTTCAGCAAACAACTAGAAGAGATAAAAATCAACAAACTTTTCACAGAAATTGAAATGCCACTTACAAAAGTTTTGGCTAAAATGGAAATGGAAGGATTCAGAATTGATGATAAAATGTTAGCTGAATACGCCATCACTTTGTCAGATGAAATAGAAAAAATCAGCAAAGAAATAATAAAATTATCAGGAGAGGAGTTTAATATTGCATCCCCAAAACAATTGGGGGAAGTTTTGTTTGAAAAAATGGAGTTGGCAAAAAAAGCCAAAAAAACCAAATCTGGGCAGTATTCCACATCAGAAGAAACGCTATTAAAATTAAAAGATAAACACCCAATTATTGAGCAAATATTAGAATATAGAGAAATCAAAAAATTGCTTTCTACCTATATTCTTGCATTGCCAGAATTAATCAGTAAAAAAACCAAAAGAATTCACACCACTTTCAATCAATCGGTTGCAGCTACTGGTCGGCTAAGTTCCATAAATCCTAATTTGCAAAATATTCCAATAAGAACAGAAAGAGGAAGAAAAACTAGAGAAGCATTTATCCCAAGAGATGAAAATTTCACTTTATTGGCGGCAGATTATTCGCAAATTGAGTTAAGAATTATGGCATCACTTAGCAAGGATGAAGGGATGTTGCAGGCCTTTAATGATGGAGTGGATATTCATACAGCAACTGCTGCAAAGGTATATAAAGTACCTATTTCAGAGATCGACAGAACTATGCGCTCGAATGCAAAATCAGTAAATTTTGGAATTATTTATGGCATTTCTGC
>LWDU01041205.1_pt1 | contig 19035 bp, 17 predicted proteins | sample 727161 | NCBI WGS metagenome assembly LWDU01 (sample SAMN04566230, study PRJNA314399) | hydrothermal vent metagenome | isolation source: deep sea hydrothermal plume seawater | place: Mexico: Gulf of California, Guaymas Basin | collected 2004-07-11
CGAGCTGTAATCCAACATTCTTCTAATGCTTTTATGCCAAAAGTTCCAAAATTTAATCTACTGCCTCTTTGGGCATTACCTTTCATTTTTCCTTTCTGCATTTTTCTGAATTTCGATTTCTTTGGCTGTAACATTTTTTATTTCTTTTATCTTTTATTATTATCTTCTTCTAGGCCTTCTGTCGTTTCCTTTTTTAGATTTTCCACTCTTGAAATGCAGCATTAAATCTCTCTTTCCATATACTTCCCCTCTACAAATCCAGACTTTTACACCAATTTTTCCGTAAGTAGTTTGTGCTTCTGCTAGAGCGTAATCAATATCCGCACGGAAAGTATGCAGTGGCGTTCTTCCATCTTTAAACATTTCCGATCTTGCCATTTCGGCACCATTCAATCTTCCAGAAATTTGCACCTTTATGCCTTCAGCTCCCATTCTCATTGTGGAAGCAATGGACATTTTAATTGCTCTTTTGTAGGAAATTCTTCCTTCAATTTGTCGGGCAATACCATTTGCTACCAATGTAGCTTCCAATTCTGGACGCTTTACCTCAAAAATATTTACCTGAACATCTTTTTTGGTTAGCTTTTTCAATTCCGCTTTCAAGGTTTCCACTTCTTGTCCGCCTTTTCCAATAATAATTCCAGGCCGTGCTGTATGAATGGTAACGGTAATCATTTTCATAGTTCGCTCAATAGGAATTCGTGATACACTAGCTCTGGCCAGGCGAATATTAATGTACTTTCTTATCTTATCATCTTCAGCAAGCTTATCACCAAAATCTTTACCACCATACCAATTGGACTCCCATCCTCTGATGTAGCCCAATCTGTTTCCTATCGGATTTGTTTTTTGTCCCATATTAATTATTATCTGTATTTCTACTATCTACCACCAAAGTTACATGGTTAGACCTTTTTCTAATTCTGTGTGCTCTCCCTTGTGGTGCTGGCTGAACTCTTTTTAACATTCTTCCACTATCCACTTTTACTTCCGAAACATAAAGATTGCCTTCATCCATTCTTTTCCCCTCATTTTTTGCTTCCCAATTAGCAAGTGCGGAAAGTAAAAGTTTCTCCATCCTTCCAGAAGCTTCTTTCGGATTTAGTTTCAATTCACTTAAAGCTCTTTCTACATCCATTCCTCTAATTAAATCGGCAATTAGCCTCATTTTCCTTGGAGAAGTAGGGCAATTATTCAGCTTAGCAAAAGCTATTTTCTTTTTAGCTTCTTTCCTTAAGTTCGCGCTATTTCTTTTTCTTACACCCATTTTTTCTATTTTCTGTTACCCGAATGACCTCTAAAAGTTCTTGTTGGAGAAAATTCTCCTAATTTATGCCCTACCATATTTTCTGTAATAAATACCGGCATAAATTGTCTTCCGTTATGTACTGCAATGGTTTTACCAACGAAATCAGGAGTAATCATTGATGCTCTTGACCAAGTTTTTACTACCGAATTTTTCCCACTCTCATTCATTGCATCAATTTTTCTCTGCAATTTAAAATGTACAAACGGTCCTTTTTTTAACGATCGTGCCATAGTTTATTTCTTTTCCCTTCTTTCAATTATATACTTGTTTGACGGCTTTTTCTTGGATCTTGTTTTGAATCCTTTTGCAGGAATTCCATTTTTACTTCTTGGATGCCCACCAGAAGCTTTCCCTTCACCACCACCCATTGGATGATCGACAGGATTCATAGCAACTGGCCTTGTTCTTGGTCTTCTTCCCAGCCATCTGTTCCTTCCAGCTTTTCCTTTTCTGACCAGCTGTGCTTCCGCATTTGAAACAGAGCCAATAGTTGCCATACAGGTAACTAATATTTGTCTTATCTCACCAGAAGTTAATTTGATAGTAGCATACTTTCCGTCCCTTGCCATAAGTTGAGCAAATGCACCAGCACTTCTTACCATGAGTGCTCCTTGACTTGGTCTTAATTCCAAATTATGAATAATAGTACCCAATGGGATTTCAGAAAGAGGCATTGCATTTCCTATCTCAATTGGGCAGCCTTTACCTGAAATAACTTCCGTTCCCACCTTCAAACCATTAGGAGCGATAATATATCTTTTCTCTCCATCCACATAATGTAAAAGTGCAATGTTAGCAGTTCTATTGGGATCGTACTCAATGGTAGCCACTTTTGCAGGAACACCAAACTTTTCTCTTTTAAAATCAACTAATCTATATCTTCTTTTATGACCACCACCAACATGTTGGATTGTCATTTTACCCCTATCATTTCTACCCCCTGTTTTTTTATGCTTTTTTATTAAGCTTTTTTCAGGAGTTGATGTGGTAATTGTATCATAGGAAAGCACAATTCTGTGCCTTTGCCCCGGTGTTGTTGGTTTTAATTTTCGTACTGCCATTTTCTTTAAATATTACTATAAAAATCGATTGTATCACCATCTGCTAATTGTACAATCGCTTTTTTGTATGTTTTAGTTTTTCCTATTATCTGACCTGATTTTGTCCCACGAACTCTTTTTTTACCGATACAAACCATGGTTTTTACGCTATCGACAGTAACATTGTAGGCCTTCTCTACTTCCTTTTTTATCTCTATCTTGTTGGCGTTTCTGTCCACAACAAAACCAAAACGATTGAACTTCTCGCCTTGATCAGTCATTTTTTCAGTGATTATGGGTTTTATTAAAATACTCATTACTTTAATTATTAAAAGTTTCTTCTATTTCCTTTACTGAGCCCTGTAAAATAAGCAACTTATTTGCATTCATAATCTCATAAGTACATAAATCAGAAGCTCTTACTACCTTTGCTTTTTTCAAATTTCTGGATGACAAAAATATATTTTTATTGGCATCAGATAGCACCATTAAGGTCTTGCTATTTAGTTGATCCAGATTATTTAAAATATTCAAATACTCTTTTGTTTTAGGAGAGTCAAAAGAAAAGTCTTCTAAAACAATGATATTATTATCTTTTGCTTTATAGCTTAATGCTGATTTTCTGGCTAATCGTTTCACTTTTCTATTCAGTTTAGAGTCATAGTCTCTTGGCTTAGGACCAAAAATTCTACCACCACCTCTGAATATAGGATTCTTAATATCACCAACCCTTGCCATACCACTCCCTTTTTGTTTTCTAATTTTCCTGCGGCTTCCGGTAATTTCTCCTCTTTCCTTGGTTTTACTTGTTCCTCTTCTTTGGTTGGCCAAATATTGTTTTACATCCAAATAAATAGCATGATCATTTGGCTCAATGCCAAAAATATCCTTTTTCAAATCTACCTTTTTGGCGGTTTCTTTTCCTTCTATATTATGTACTGCTACTTTCATTATTTCTCAATTATTACATACGAATTATTAGCACCCGGAACAGCTCCTTTTACTAAAACAATGTTTTTTTTCGGCATTACTTTAAGCACTTGCAAATTTTCCACTTTAACCCTAGTATTTCCCATTTGTCCTCCCATTCGCATTCCCTTAAATACTCTTGCAGGATAAGATGCTGCACCAATAGAACCAGGATGCCTTTGTCTGTTGTGCTGACCGTGGGTTGCATCATTTACTCCCTTAAAACCATGTCGTTTTACAACCCCTTGAAACCCTTTTCCTTTAGATGTACCTGCGACTGTTACAAAAGATCCTTCTTCTAAAATATCAACCGTAATGGTATCTCCTAAATTTACTTCCTCCTCAGGCATTTCAAACTCCACTAATTTCTTTTTTGGTGTAGTTTTGGCTTTACTGAAATGACCTGCTAACGCTTTTGTCATTCTTCTTTCTTTTTGCTCATCAAAAGCGAGTTGCACAGCAGTATAACCATCCACTTCCTCTGTTTTTAACTGAGTAACCACACAAGGTCCTGCCTGAATGATAGTACAAGGAATATTTTTCCCGTCCTCATTAAAGATACTTGTCATTCCTATTTTTTTTCCTATTAAACCTGGCATCTTTTCTTTTTTTAAATTACTTTAATTTCTACATGAACTCCACTAGGAAGTTCTAATTTCATTAACGCATCAATCGTTTTGGAAGATGAGCTATATATGTCCATTAATCTTTTATGTGCTGAAAGCTGAAATTGCTCTCTGGATTGTTTGTTTACATGCGGAGAACGCAAAACGGTATAAATCTTTTTATGCGTTGGAAGAGGAATTGGACCACTAACAATTGCACCTGAGTTTTTTACTGTTTTTGCAATCTTTTCAGCTGATTGATCAACAAGCGTATGATCAAACGACTTTAATTTTATTCTAATTCTTTGCGACATATATTTAATTTTGTACTACTGTTCCTTTTATTTTTTCAATTACCGCTTCTGCAATATTTCTTGGTGCTGGCTGATATTCGGCAAACTCCATAGTGGAAGTTGCACGCCCAGAAGTAATGGTTCTAAGAGTCGTTACATACCCAAACATTTCAGAAAGAGGCACTTTTGCATTCACTACTTGTGCTCCTGCTCTGGAGTCCATACCTTCCAATTGCCCTCTTCTTCTGTTCAAATCGGCAACCACATCTCCCGTATTTGCCTCTGGGGTTACTACTTCTAATTTCATTATTGGCTCCAATAATACTGGTTTGGCTTGCTTGCAGGCTCCTTTAAAAGCAATTTTTGCACAAATCTCAAATGATAGTGCATCAGAATCCACATCATGATAAGAACCATCAAATAATCTTACCTTCATGGTATCGATAGGATAACCTGCTAAAACGCCATTTTATTCTCTTGGAATATTTCCCCCTTTTATTTCGTTTACAAATTGTAATCCCTCTCCTTCAAAATCGGCATCCATTGGTGATAATTCAAATTGAATATCGGCAAATTTACCTCTACCACCCGATTGTTTTTTGTAAATTTCTCTTGTTGATATTGATGTTGTAATCGATTCTTTGTAAGATACCTGTGGTGCACCTTGATTACATTCTACTTTAAATTCTCTTTTTAATCTGTCTAAAATGATTTCCAGGTGAAGCTCTCCCATCCCAGAAATAATAGTCTGGTTAGAATCTTGATCTGTTCGAATTGTAAAAGTAGGATCTTCCTCTGCTAATTTACCCAAAGCAACACCCAATTTATCTACATCCGCTTGCGTTTTTGGCTCAACTGCAACCCCAATTACAGGATCTGGGAAAGTCATGGACTCCAATGTAACTGGCTTATCCTGATAAAGCGTATCTCCTGTTCTGATATCTTTAAACCCAACTGCTGCACCAATATCACCTGCTTCAATACAATCAATAGCATTTTGCTTATTGGAGTGCATTTGGAATATTCTTGAAATTCTTTCTTTTTTGTTTGTTCTGGAATTCATTACGTAAGAGCCAGCATCTAACCTCCCAGAATACATTCTGAAAAAACATAAACGACCAACATAAGGATCGGTTGCAATTTTAAATGCTAATGCTGCCATTGGCTCAGATGAATTTGGCTCTCTCTTTTCTACCTCATCCGTATCTGGATGAACGCCTTCAACAGCACCAACATCCAATGGGCTAGGAAGGTAAGACATCACTGCATCAAGCATGGTTTGTACCCCTTTGTTTTTGAAAGCAGAACCACAAAGTATTGGTGTAATATCCATAGCGATTGTTGCTTTACGGATTGCCGTCATCATCTCTTCTTCTGAAATACTATCCGGATCATCAAAAAACTTTTCTAATAAAGTATCGTCCTGCTCGGCAACCGACTCAATTAGTTTTTCTCTCCACCCAACTACTGTATCTTTCAAATCTTCAGGAATCTCAATTTCTTCAAAAGTCATCCCCATATCATCCTCATTCCAAACGATTGCTTTATTATTAATCAAATCAACCACTCCTCTGAATTCTTCTTCCGAACCGATAGGAACTTGTAAAGGAACAGGATTTGCTCCTAAGCGTTCTCTTATCTGGCTTACTGCTTCAAAAAAGTCGGCACCAGAACGGTCCATTTTATTTACAAAACCAATCCTTGGTACATTGTATTTATCTGCCTGACGCCACACTGTTTCTGATTGTGGTTCAACGCCCCCCACAGCACAAAAAAGCGCAACAGCACCATCTAAAACTCTTAAAGACCTCTCTACTTCAACTGTGAAATCCACATGACCTGGAGTATCAATGATGTTCATTTTATACTCATTTCCTCTATATTCCCAGAAAGTTGTAGTGGCAGCAGAGGTAATAGTAATTCCTCTTTCTTGCTCTTGCTCCATCCAATCCATAGTAGCGGCACCATCATGCACTTCACCAATCTTATGCGAAATTCCTGTATAATACAGAATCCTTTCGGTAGTCGTGGTTTTACCAGCATCAATGTGAGCCATGATGCCAATGTTTCTAGTATATGTTAAATCGTGTTTTGCCATTTTTTATTCCCTAATCAATTTAAAATCTGAAATGAGCGAATGCTTTATTAGCCTCTGCCATTCTGTGGGTATCTTGTTTCTTTTTAAAGGTAGCTCCTTCTTCTTTGTAAGCGGCTAATATTTCGCCTGCTAATCTCTCGCACATTGTTTTTTCATTTCTTTTTCTTGTGACCCCAATCATCCATTTCATTCCTAATGAAATTTTTCTGTCATCTCTTACAGGTTGAGGGATTTGAAATGTTGCCCCTCCAATCCTTCTGCTTCTTACCTCAACAGCAGGCATTATATTTTCTAATGCTTTTTCCCAAACTGCAACTGCTTCTTCCTCTGTTACTTTGGTTGATATAATATCCATTGCATCATAAAAAATTTGATAAGCAGTATTTTTTCTGCCATCAAGCATCAAGTTATTTACAAACCTTGTGATTAAGGTGTTTCCAAACTTTGGATCTGGTAATAGAATTCTTTTTTTAGCTCTTCCTTTTCTCATTTGTTAAAATAGTAAATTATTTTTTCGGCCTTTTAGTTCCGTATTTTGATCTTCTTTGTGTTCTTCCATCCACCCCTGTAGTATCTAATGCGCCTCTTACGATATGATACCGAACTCCTGGTAAATCTTTTACTCTGCCACCTCTTACAAGCACAATAGAGTGCTCTTGCAATGCATGGCCCTCACCACCTATGTAAGCGTTTACTTCATTTCCATTAGTAAGACGAACCCTTGCTACTTTCCTTAGTGCAGAGTTTGGTTTTTTAGGGGTTGTGGTATAAACCCTAGTACAAACTCCTCTTCTTTGAGGGCTGCTACCCAAGGCTAAGGACTTGCTTTTTTTAACTAGCTTTTGTCGACCTTTTCTTATTAGTTGTTGTATCGTTGGCATAAAATATTATACTTTAATCCTTATTAAAATGGGCGGCAAATGTATGAATTTATTAATACAAAAAAAAAGCAAAATTCTTTTTTTTTACTATAAATATTTTGTCCTAAAAAAATAAAAGAACCAAAGGGCTCTTTTATTCTGATTTTTAAGCCTAAAAATAGGCTGATTTTTTCAACAAAAAAATGTTAATTTTGTGCTACCAATTTGCTTTGAATATCATTTGGGACAATTGCGTATTCGCTAAATCGGCTGGTAAAACTGCCTTTTCCTTGCGTAATGGATAGCAATGCTGTGGAGTATCTGTCCAATTCTGCCAAGGGGGTTTTTGTTTTAATAACTTGATAATGCCCTTTTGCCTCCATCCCCAACACTACCGAGCGCCTCCCTTGCAAATCAGTCATTACATCTCCCATCAATTCTTCTGGCACCATTACTTCCAACTCCTGCACTGGCTCCATTAGTTTTGGTTTTGCATTTAAAAAAGCATCTCGGAATGCCATTTTACCAGCAATCTTAAAGGAGATATCGTTCGAATCAACCGGATGCATTTTTCCATCATAGAGCATCACCCTAACATCTCTAATATAAGATTTGGTAAGCGGCCCTTCATTCATTAGTTCCAAAATACCTTTTTGCACAGCAGGAATGTATCTTTCGTCAATAACGCCCCCTACTATACAATTATAGAAAACCAACTTTCCACCCCAATCTAGTTCTACTTCCTCCTTTTTTCTGACTTTATAATCGGTGGGTTCGGCCATGCCTTCTTTAAATGGCTCTATTTTGATGTAAACCTCCCCAAACTGCCCAGCACCACCTGATTGTTTTTTGTGTTTGTAATTGGCAAGTGCAGAAGTGCGAATAGTTTCTCGATAAGATATTTTTGGTTGTTTGTAATCTATTACCAATTTGTATAAATGCTTTAATCGCCATTTTACCAGTGAAAGGTGTAATTCGCCTTGCCCTTGAATAATGAGTTGCTTTAATTCCTTTGCATAAAATACTTTAATGGTTGGGTCTTCTCTTTGGATATCATCAAGCGCTTCACTTACTTTTTCTTCATTTGCCTCATCTTCCACTACTATTGCCATGGTAACTCTTGGTTCAGGAAATTCGATAGGACTAATAGCAAAATCTTCCCCTTTTTCGTGAAGAGTATGGTTGGTTTTAGTCGATTTTAATTTCAGGGTTGTGCCAATATCGCCAGCATAAATTTTATCCACCGGATTTCTTTTGTTGCCATCCATTACTTGCAACTGATTTATTCTTTCGGTATTTCCTGTTTGCTGATTTACCAAATCTTTTCCAGTTTCAAGCACACCTGAAGTTACCTTGAAAAAAGACAAAACCCCCAAATGTGGTTCAATTACTGTTTTGAAAATAAAAAGGGAAAGTGGTCCATCAGAACTGCAAACAATATCAGCCCCTTTTTTGGATTGTTCGGCTGGCATATCAGCAGCAGATGGGCATACATTGGAAATAAATCCCATCATTCTTCCACTCCCCATATTGTGTTTCGCCGAAAGACAGAAAACAGGATACACATCATTTTTCATCATGCCAATTCTAAGTCCTTTTCGCATTTCATCTTCATCTAATTCTCCTTTATCAAAATAAAGTTCCATTAAATCATCATCATTTTCGGCCGCTTTTTCTACCAGTTCATTGTGCAGTTTGTCTGCTTTTTCTTTTTCTTCTTCTGGAATTGGGTGCTTGGCAGGCTTACCTCCTCCCTCTGGAAACTCATACATAACCATTTTCAGTAAATCAATTATTTTGTTGAAACCATCCCCTTGGTTTACTGGATATTGCATAATGGTTACCCCATTGCCGAAACTTTCTTTCATTCCAACAATAGCAGAATCAAAATCGACCTGGGAATGATCAACTGCATTGATGGCCAGAAGCATTGGTTTTTTATAATGTTGGATGTGATTCCAATGCAATTCTGTACCAACCTCTACGCCATTTTTGGCATTTATTAGCATTATACAAGTATCGGCAACACGCATGGAGGATACTACTTCCCCAATAAAATCGTCAAAACCTGGCGTATCAATAATGTTTAGTTTGGTACCTCTCCATTCGGTATGCAGTGAGGTGGCATAAACGGAATTCCCTCTGTCGTGTTCTATTTCATGATAATCGGAAATGGTGTTTTTTTCCTCTACCGTTCCTCTTCTTTCAATTACTCCTCCTTCAAACATCATGGTTTCGGCCAAGGTAGTTTTTCCTGATTTTGTGCTTCCGATAAGCACTAAGTTTTTAATATCGTTTGCCTGAAATACTTTCATAGTCGTAATATTTTTGAGTTTTGTTTTGCTTGTCTTGTTTTGCGACAATAAAAATAGAAATTTTTTATTAATCTCAAAATTAAAGTACTTATATTTTTAGTTTAGCCCTCCCAAGAGAGTAATTTTTTATAAAAAGAAAATGCTAAAATAATTTTGAAAAGTGAAAAAATTTGTTTTAACTTTATCGGCAAATAAAAAACCCATAAACCTATGATTATTACATTCAATGAACTAAGAGATTTGAAAGATAAACTGCCAGATGGTAGTATGAAAAAAATTGCAGATGAGTTAAATATGGATGAAGATACTGTTAGAAATTATTTTGGAGGAACACATTACAAAGAGGGAGAAGGTACAAGTGCTGGCATACATATTGAAAAGGGAAGAAATGGCGGTTATGTGCAAATTGATGACGACAGAATTTTGGAAATTGCAAGAAGCATGATTCAATAATAAGAAAGCTTCACTATTTACAAGAAATAAGCCCTAAGCCAATTTGGACTATGGGCTTTTTTTATAGATTCTAATTGATAGATTCTAAAAACTTGAAGAAACAATGAAAAAACTACTACTCATATTATTTTGCTTGCCTTTAATGACTTTAGCACAACAAACCTATGTCCCAGATGACAACTTTGAACAAGAACTTATTAGTTTAGGATATGATAATATTATAGATGATTATGTTCAAACCTCAAATATTAATACTTTAACAACTATTGATTTAAGTAGTAAAAATATTTCTGATTTAACAGGTATTGCAGATTTTACTGCATTACTTTATCTTGATTGTCAAGACAACCAATTAAGCGGTATTGATATCAGTAATAATACAACTCTTACATATTTAGACTGTGATGAAAACCAACTTACAGCATTAGATGTAACGGCAAATGTTAATCTAAATAATCTGCAATGTAGTTTTAATAATTTGTCAACATTAGATGTAAACTCTAATCCGCTTCTTATTTTTTTATTTGCAGGACATAATCAAATTTCTACTATAAATGTAAGTAGCAACCCAAATTTAGTAAATATAACAATTCCATTTAATTTGTTTAGCTATATAGATGTGAGTACTAATTCTAATTTATCCGTTTTTGATTGTAAGAATAATCAGATTACATCCTTAGATCTGAGTAATAATTCAAATTTGATGGCACTATATTGTAATTATAACTTGCTTACAGCTTTAGATGTTACATCCAATACTCTTTTAGAGACTTTGTGGTGTGATGACAATCAGATATCTACCTTAAATCTAACTAATAATACAGCAATAAAAAATTTAATGATAGATAATAATGATCTTACCTCAATAAATGTTAGCGCAAATATTTTCTTGGAATTGTTTTTTTGTCAAAGAAATGATTTAACATCCTTAGATCTTAGTGAAAATTACTTTTTACAAAAATTATGGTGTTTTGATAATAACTTAACTTCATTAGATATCAGAAACAATAACAATCAAAATATTGGAACAACCTTTTGGGATATTGATATTACTGGAAATTATAGTTTGTTCTGTGTAGATGTTGACAACCCTGGGTGGTCTATGATGAATTGGACTGTGAGTAATGATTGTATTGATAGTTGGAATACATTCAGTTCTAATTGCGGGAATACTTCTAATATAATTGAAGAACACACTACAAATAAAGAACTTTTGCGAACAATTGATGTATTAGGCAGAGAAACAAAGAACAAACCCCTCTTTTACATCTATGATGATGGAACAGTAGAGAAACGAATTGTTATTGAATAACTAACCGTTTATGATAAGTTTCACCATCCATTTTTACTTCCAAGAAGTAAATTCCTGAAGCTTTTTTACCTCTTTTAATGGTAAATTGCTCAGCATTTTTCAAATCGTGGGTTTCCAAAGCATTCCCACAAACATCTAATATTTTAATGGAAACCATTTCTTTATTTGCTCCAAAATCTAAAAGCGTTTCCTGCTTAAAAGGATTAGGATAAAGGGTAAATTCTTCTGCCTCTATTTGTGTAATTGCAGTTATCACAATGGTGTTAGAAGCTTGTACACAACCATTGGCATCTGTTATGGTAAGGGTGTAAGCCCCAGAATTATTTGCGTTTATATTATGGCTAGTTTGTCCGCTACTCCATTGGTAGGAATAGGAAGGCGTTCCGCCACTAACTGTACTTTGCAATTGATTGCCATTTTGTGTGATACTAACCACCACTGCTGTTGGCTCAGCAACTGTGAAAGTATCGGTCTTGTAGCAATTGTTATTGTCTGTAATATCCACTGAATAAGTGCCAGCACTTAGGTTGTTTATATTGGCGGTAGTTTGGCTATTAGGATACCAGAAATAAGTAAAGCTTGGCGTGCCACCGCTTGCAGCAGTTGTAATACTTCCGCTACTTTGTCCGTTACAAAGCGCATCATTTACAGTAGCGTTTGACATTATTTCAGTTGACTCAGTAATAATAATTGTATCGCTTGTTGTGCAGCCAGGATAAGAACCAAAAGAATCGGAATAATGGGCGAAAAGCACATAAGTTCCAGCTGATAAATTATCTGCAATGGTGTCTGTTCCAAAACTATTTCCAACTAAATTTTCCCAACTATACGTATAGTTTGGTGCAGCCATTAGGCTTTGCACAGAAATAGAACCGGTTGGAACGCCATAACAAATAAGATGCTGCACAGTGGCAGGATCGATAGTGGCATAAGTAGCAATAGTTGTACCAATAGTTTGCTGGCTATTTCCTCCTTGAATTAATGTGCTTTGGCAATTATTAGCATCTGTTAAACTTATGGTGTAAATGCCAGAGCAAATTCCCGGAAAAGTAATGGTATCGCTTAAAATTTGGGAAGTAATTACATTGGTTGTACTATTATTAGTTGCAATACCAAAGTAAGGAAAAGTTCCTCCTAAAATATCAAGGGTAACTGTTCCGTTACAAGCCCCTAAACATGTTTCATTTGTTGATAAGTAGGAAGTAAATTGTAATAAATCTGGCTCAGTCAAATTAATATATCTGTTAATCAAACAGCCATTGGTATCTTCAATAGTTACAGAATATGCACCGGCAAAAAGGTTGTCAATACTATCATTGGTGGCGGTATAATTGTTCGGTCCGAACCATTGGTAAGTGTATGGCGCATGTGCGCCCCAAGTCGATACAATTGCCATGCCATCATTGGCTCCAAAACAACTTACTTCCACATTGCCATTGTATTGTTGTGTTGTGATTATAGCGTCCATAGCATTTGTGTATGCACTAATATCTGTTGTATCTGTTGCTATACATCCCCTACTATCTGTTACGGTAATGGTATAAATTCCTGCCGCAAGCAAAGTAGCAGTTGGAGTGGTTTGAGGAATAGTAGGGTCATCAGACCAAACATAACTGTAATTTAGCGTTCCTCCACTTGCAATAGCCGTAAGAGAAGCAGAACTGACTCCTGTACAATAAGGATGAATAGTTAAAGAAGTATCTATTTCTACTACTAATTGTGGAGGTTCTACAATAGTAACTGTATCTGAAGAAGTACATTCTCTTGCATCTGTTAGAGTAGCTATATGTACTCCTGGTGTTAATCCATAAGCTGTATCACCTGATTGCCCATTAGTGCTATCCCAAGCAAAAGTGTAAGGAATAGTTCCTCCAAAACCAACAGCTGTTGCTATTCCATTATTAAAACCATAACAAGTTACATGTGCAACCAATGTTGCTTCCGTTTCCAATACAACTGGCTCTGAAATATAAACACTATCCACTACTCTACAACCCAATTGATCTTCAATAAGTACATAGTAAGAACCGAAAAGTAATCCTGAATTGGTATCTGGTTGTGATGTGCCTTGATGTCCGTTACTCCAATCGTAAGAATGTGATCCAACACCACCAAAACTGCTAATAACCACTGCACCATCTGAGCCACCATAGCAACTTACATTCTGAATGATAGTGATGCTATCTTCAATCAGGGCATTTTCATTTATCGTAATGGTATCTTCAATCACACAACCCCAATCGTCTGTAATCCAAACAGTATGCAAGCCTGCCGTTAGGTTTGTCGCAACAGTAGTAGTTTCATTATTATCCCACAAATAAGTATAGTTTTGAATACCACCAGAAACTATAAGATGAACGCTTCCTGTGCTATCACCAAAGCAATCCACATCATTTATTTTATTTAGGGTAGAAGCAAGCGGATTAGTCGGCTCACTCACCACATTGGAATAACTTTCAAAGCAACCCCAAGCATCATATATATGCAACTCATAACTTCCTGTCGGAAGATTATTTAAGCTATCTCTTGTAATGTTGACTGGAGGAAATAATGCTTGCAAAGTATCAGGACCACTTAGCCAATAGTAAGAATAAGGAGCATAACTTCCACTAGCTGTAGCAACAATGTAACCAGTGCTATCTCCTTTACATGCTACATCCATTATTTGAATTGAAGCAGTAAGAGGGGTTTGCGGTTGTATCACATTTATAGTTGCAAAAGTATCGCAACCATTGGCATCCGTAACTTCTGCATAATAAGTGCCTGCAAAAAGCCCATAAACAGAATCGTTAAAAGAGAAGGAAACTTGCCCTGAATTATACCAATTGTAAGAATAGGGTGGCGTTCCTCCGGCTCCTTGTACTACAGCAGTACCCTGAGCTTGTCCATAGCAAGTGGTAGTTTTGCTTGCAGCCAAAGCTTGCAAAGGATAATCAGGATCGCTAATGGAAACCGTATCACGTATCATACAATTTACGGTATCCACAACAGCTAACACATAAGTTCCAGCAGTAAGATTATTAAAAAATGCAGTATCGTATGGAGGTGGATTTGTATTTAATACACCATCAATAAAAAATTGATAAGGCGGATAGCCACTATCGGCATAAACAGCAATATAACCATCATTCCCTTCAAAACAACTCACATTTTGGGAGAAAGCACTAAGTGATAAATCGATATGTACTTGCTTCACAACTATAGAGGTTATTCCAGAACATCCTGTAATTGGTTCGACTACATTTACCGAGTAATTACCCGGAAAAAGATTGGTGAAAGTATGGCTATTCCAAACATTATTTTGGACTAAAACAATATTCCCATTATTATCTAAAAGTTGAATATTCCAAGGAGGAGTGGTAGTATTTAAATCAGGGGTAACCGAAAGGGTTGCATCATTTCCAAAGCAACTGGCATCATTTGAACTAAGCTGTGAAGCAATACCACCAGCCAAAGTAATGGTAATGGAATCTAATACGGTACCTAAACTATCACATCTGTTGATGCTTGCATAATAAGTAGTTGTAGCGGTTGGTGAAACAGTAATTGAATTTCCTGTACCAATTTGATTCCAATTGTTATCGAACCAATTGATAGTACCTGCAACAATTTGCTGAAATGGAATAGAATTAATTGTATATGCAGTAGACCCATTAGGAATAAATTCCCAACCCTCATTAGTAGCCGTCCATGGTAATGGCCAGTTTCTTGGGAGTAACAAAGTCGGATCCGTAACGATATCAAAATTGGTGCTTGTAGCATCAACCGTACCATGAATTGCAGTACCCCCTGCCCAAGTCAGACAAAGCGGTTTGTCTTGTAAAAATGTTTCTATTTTATTAGATCCTTCATGTAATTTTATTTGATGAGTTGCAATCATACTATTACACGAGAACATAGGAACTGCACACCAGGTTACTACATAAACTCTATTGGGAGCAACACCATTTACGCCTTCATAAATCACTCCTCCAACACCAGGGTCAATATCGTGCCAAGCTGCCATAATTGCATTCTCTGGTTCCATTCCAGGGTTTGGAATGGCAGTATTATTTGTCCAAGGGGAATACAACCCTGCATTTGCCAAGTCAAAGGTTACATAACCATTGGTTGATATTAATAAATCAGTATAGACCGTTCCGTAAAATGTAAAAGGAAAACCAATACTTACAATTGGGCTATATGTGTCATCCGTTAAAAATAATGAACTTCCATTTGAGCCACCTGAAAATGCTTGAAGCGTAAGATTTTGTGTTCCGCAAATAGTAGTGTCTTGCGTTAAAATAATCTGTGCATTTGCAACTATGGAAAAAAGAAATATTAAAAGAAAAGTAAAGCGTTTTATCATATCTTATTTTTTAGCAAATATAAGGCAGAACACCTATACAATCCTACCCATGGTTTATTAATCTTATTCACTCAAAAACAAAAAAGTCCCAATCTAAGGACAGGGACTTTTTGTTAATATCTTATCCTCTTTTTATCTTATCAAAGTTACTGAACCTCTTTCTTCATAAGGGTGTCCGTCCTCTCCAACAGCAGTAAGTAAGTAAAAGTAAACACCATCCGATACATCTTCTCCATCCAAGCCTGTTCCATTCCAATCGGTATGTGCTGTATTCCACTCAAATATCTTTTCTCCCCAACGGTTAAATATCAACATATTGAGCGTTTCCATTCCATGATTATCCACCACAAAGTAGTCATTTACGCCATCTCCATTTGGCGTGAATACATTTGGCACATCCACTCCTTGAACATGGATAGTTATTGTAAGGGTATCATAACATCCAGGATTGGATTGGTCTTCCACAAAGAAAGTAACAATATTAGCTCCTGGATTAGTAAAGGTTACCCAAAATGGATTTGTATTTTCTATTCCTCCAAAAGAAATATCTTCAACATTAATATTATAAATATAATTATAGCTTGCAACTGGCATGGTATTGCTTGTAAACATAACCGCAAATGGCGGATGAGCAGCACCTGTATCGGAAGCTGTTATATTTGCTATAATTTCAGCTGGCTCGGTAAATAGTGGAGTAGTTGCAGTTACAGTACATCCATTAGCATCTTCTATAAAAACTGTAAAAGAAGTTCCTGCACATAAATCTTCCATTCTATTTTGGGTGGAAACTACTGTTCCAATAATGTTATCAGTCCAAGTATATTGATAATTACTTACGCTAAGAATAGTCCCTCCAGTTGGTGTTGCTTCTGCCCAACCATCACAAGCATTATAACAACTAATGATTTCATCAAAGGAGATGTTAGCCATCAGTACTGCCGGATCGGTTAAAGTTACCGTTGAGCTATCGCTACAACCATTATCATCCGTAACAGTTACTGTATAAGTTCCAGCAGAAAGATTAGTAGCAATTGGGGTAGTTTGTCCTCCAGGTTGCCAGTCATAAGTTAAACTTCCTAAGCCACCTCCTGCTAAGCTCACGCTCGCCTGCCCATCACTCAGTCCATTGCAAGAAATATCTGCTCCACTATAATCAGACGATACAATAGCTTGTGTAATAATAGCCAATGGCTGATTGATAATAGCAGTATCGTTAGTTGTACAACCATTTGCATCCGTAATTGTAACCGGATAAACGCCAACAGGTAATGCAGTAGGATTTTCGCCATTCCAATCTGCAGGATCATAAGGTGATATTCCACCACTTATTGTAAGAGTTGCTGTTCCTGTTGCGTCTCCATTACAAATAACATCTGTAACGGTTATATCAGTAGTAAGTGGATCTGGCTCGTTCACCTCAACAGTATCCACAATTTCACAACCAGCAGTGTCGGTAATACTTACTGTATAAGTTCCGGCAATCAAATTGTTTATGCTATTGCTTGTACTCATATTCGGATTCCAAAGAATATCAAAATGCCCTGCAGAGAAATTACCCAAACCGCCAAAAATATTGCTAATAACTATACTTCCATCATTATCATCAAAACAGCTCACATTATCTAACTGATATTGAGGTGTGATTTGTAGAGGTTGATTGATAGTGAATGGTGCTGAAGTATCCGTACATCCCAAATAATCGAGATAATATCCAGCAGAATCGCCATAATATGTAAGCAGCCTATAAGTACCTCCAGCCAAATTAGTGGCAGTAGTACCTGAATCGATAGCCGTTCCTATATTGAAAATATTTTCCCAGTAATAAGAATAAAGTGGATTGGGATTTAACACACTTGCACTACCATTTGGCGTATTAACGCAATTGGAATGAATTAAACTATTGGGGTCATCTACAAAGCCCACCCCAAAGTACATAGCCCTGACAACCATTTGTATCAGTAATAAAAAAGTCGTACTCTGCAGAACAAAGGTTAGGAATAATAGAATCGTTAATTACTGACTGATTATCGGTAAACAATACAGAATTACCGTTTGTATTGGTCCACTCATAGCGGAATGGTCCTGTTCCGCCAATAATATCTACATACACTTGCCCATCACAAGAGCCCAAACAAGTTTCATTGATTACCGTATAGGTAGTATATTCTAATTTATTAGGTTGTTTTACATCTGTAAACCTTGTGATTTCACAATCATTAGTATCATTGATACTAACGGAATATGTACCATAGAGTAAATTATTTATGGCTTGCCCAGTATTGGAATAAGGTGGAATACCAGGGCCGGTCCAAGTATAAGTGTATGGCGCATGAGCACCCCAAACTACGGCTTGAGCTGCACCATCACTAAGTCCGAAACAAGAAATACTATCACTGGTCACATAGCCATCCATGGTATTAGTTACTGTATCAATATCCATGGTGTCAGAAGCAATACAATTTCTTTCATCCATTACAATTACAGAATAAATTCCTGCTAAAAGATTAATAGCAACAGAATCAAATTGGTTGATTGGTGCACCAGAACCTCCAATAAGTGACCAAGAATAATTATATGGAGCAGTTCCTCCCCAAGTTGTTGCTGTTAAAGAACCAGTGGCAACTCCAATGCAATAAGGTAAAACAGTTAAGCTATCTATAATTTCTACTACTAAAACATCTGGCTGTGTAATTACAACCGTATCGGTTGTAGTGCATCCTTTTGCATCTGTAAGGAAAACAGTATGAACCCCGGGGGTTAGGTTAAATGCAGAATCGCCTGTTTGACCGTTTATGCTATCCCAAACAAAAGAGTATGGAACTGTTCCTCCAGTTCCTGTTGCATGAGCGATACCATTATCGAAACCATTACATGTTACATGAGCCACATAAACTGCTTGTGCTCTTAGTTCGTCTGGCTGAGAAATATAAACACTATCCAACACTCTACAACCAACTGCATCTTCAATAATTACATAATAACTTCCATAACAAAGATTGAAAGCTGTATCTGGTTGAAGCGTTCCTAACTGGCCATTACTCCAACTATAGTTGTGTGGTAGCACCCCGCCAACTGAAGTGATACTCGCTATCCCATCACATCCATTAAAGCAAGATACATTTTGAATAACAGAAATATTACCTTGAATAAATGGATTGATATGATACATTGCAATGCTATCTTTAATCGTACAACCATTTGCATCTGTTGAGATAACATAATGCCAGCCCGCATTTAAAGTTGAATTAAGTGCATTGGTTTCCCCATTGCTCCAAAGATGAGTATAAGGAAACTGTCCGCCAATAACAGTTACAATTGCTTGCCCTGTAGAGTTTCCCCAACAAGAAATATCCACTAATTTATGGATGGAGCTGGAAAGCGTATCTTGAGGCTCATGTATGTATACAGAATAAGATTTTATACAATTAATGGA
>LWDU01032100.1_pt2 | contig 19034 bp, 10 predicted proteins | sample 727161 | NCBI WGS metagenome assembly LWDU01 (sample SAMN04566230, study PRJNA314399) | hydrothermal vent metagenome | isolation source: deep sea hydrothermal plume seawater | place: Mexico: Gulf of California, Guaymas Basin | collected 2004-07-11
CAAGATACTCAAGGTGAAGGTGAAGTTACATTGATCGGGGATTTGGCAGCATTTGCTGGTGCAGTTTTTGTTGTTGGCTATATGGTGATAAGTAGGAAATTAAGGACACAGGGAATGCCAATTTTCCTCTATTCTTTCCCTGTTACTGCAATTGGTGCATTGTTACTGACGATACTTGCAGTATTGTATGAAGGTGCATTGCCGTTTTCTACATTAGATGGAATAGGTTCATTTGGGTGGTTCGGAGTCTCTCTTTTGGCAGTAATTTTCTTGGCCTTAGTGCCTGGACTTATGGGTCACAATAGCATCAATGCCAGCCTGCGATGGCTGCCTACAATTCTAATATCGGTGACACTATTGATGGAACCCTTTTTAGGAGGCCTAATCGGCTGGTTTATCGGTGTAGAACAGATGCCAGATATGTGGACTTGGATCGGTGGGCCAATAATGATAATCGGTACAGCGCTGGTTTCCATTTCGGTTGGTCAGCAAAATAATGAAATTGCTAGCGCACAGGTGAATCCATTGACGAAAATATTAGACGGCGATGAAAGTGGTGAGGAAAATGAATAAAAGATACTGCGTCTTGTTGACCAACGATGATGGAGTAGATGCTCCTGGAATTCATGCACTAATGGTTGGCTTACTCAAATCAGGAATATCCTTTGTCACAATAGCACCAGAAAAAAATCAATCTGCATGCTCAATGAGCATGACTTTGCAAAAGCCAATGAAAATGAGCGAAAGAAAAGATATTACCGCCGCTGTTTGCTCAGAAGCTTTTTCCAATAATGAGGTCGATTCAGAAGGTGATGGGCCAACGGGACGAATATTTTCACTTGCCGGTACTCCAAGTGATTGTATGATTGTTGGCTTATCTGGAGCGCTTGAAGAACTGACTCCAGAATTGACTCCATCTCTTTGTGTGTCGGGTATTAATTTGGGCGCAAATGTGTCCATAGATGTATTACATAGCGGCACTGTTGCTGGCGCCAGAGAGGCCAGTTTGCATGGGCTTCCATCTCTAGCTACTTCGCTTGGAACCTTTGAGGCTGGCCATTTTGCACCTGCGGTTGAAGCAACAATTACTGTCGTCCAGCGTTTGCTGAAAATATTACCCCGCAAACCGGAAAACTTGTTGCGTCCAAATAGAGGGTGGTTGCGAGATAACACTGATTATGATGAAACTGCGCGTCTTTTTAGCGCTTTACAAAGGGGTGATGTTTTCCTTTCTCTAAACACACCTCCGGAGTGGAATGGTAAGATTACTCCAACCAAAGTAGGCCTGCGCTGGTATCGTAACGCATTGCATCGTGAAGAGATGGGCGAGGGTAATTACTATTCTATAGACGGCGTTACTGTCATCGATGATACTGAAAAGTATTGTGATATTGGCGCCTTATCAAAAGGTGAAGCCTCGATAACTGTAATGTCCACTTGGCCTGAGGGTCATCCGCTAGATATTCCAAGTCATCTCTTGCGAACTAACTTTGAATTAGGCGATGATGGTTGGCCGCTTTGGTTATCCTGAGATTTACTGGCTCACTGGCTTTTCCTAATAGGGCAATAATGCTCGGTTGCCTTTCATCAGCGAAGTTTTATTCCAAGATCAAGTAATTGGTGAATAATTGCAATTGCTGAATGGCCTTGAATCCAAGTTGGTCCGAGCGAACCTGATTTGTCAGCATGTTCTGAAATCGAGTTTATTTCGCTTTGATTGAATAGTTGATCGTCTGATAGAATGAAACCAATGCTACTGTCAACTGACATCTCAATATCAGTTTCGTTTTCACCGTTGCCTTCTCCATCGAGCAATTGAACTTCCCCGCCTAGTTCTATATTACTAAGATTTTTCATCTCATTAGTAGATGGAAGATGTGCTTCATCCGCCCATAAAGTTGGCGCATTTACATCGAGATGGATGATTTCAACTCCCTCGTTAGACCACTCTTTTAATGTGTCTAAAAGCCCACCTGGGCTATGCCAAAGGCCTTGGCTAAATTCCTCCCATTGGCCAATTGCTGGAGCGCGCTGCTGAATAATTTTGGAAATGTGTCCGGCAATAGAACGTTCATCAACTCTAATGCCGCGTAGCGAACGACTGTCAAACCAAATCCTCCTCCCCATTCCAGGTCCTCCCATTAGGTGAAGAGTGATGTGCGTATTTTTCCTCATACCATGTGAGAGAAATAATGCGGTGTTTACTGCCCGGCAAAGAACATCAATTCTTCCAGATGAACCAGATAAATCATTGAGGTTAACTTTGCCTTTAGAGGGTGCACGATGGCCAACAATTGCAAACCGACGTTCTATCATAATTAGGCACCCATGCCGAAGTCATCCATGTCCATGTCATTACCTTTCATCATTTGCTTCATTTGACGAGACATCTTACGGTTACTTGTCATGCCCTTCATCATTTTCTTTGAACGACCCCATTGGGATATGAGTTCACGTACTTCTTTTTCGTTTACACCCGCCCCTCTTGCTATTCTGCGAATCCTTTCTGCCTTCATGCTCTTGGGGTTATCTTTTTCGAAGTTGGTCATACTATCCATGATAATTCTAAATTTATCCAAGTTACCCTGCATATCTTCTTGCTGGCCCTTCGTCATTCCTCCCATTCCAAACATATTCGTCGGCAAGAAGGAAAGTAATTTATCAACAGTGCCTACTTTTGACATCATTTCCATCTGTTTATACATGTCATTTAAGGTAAATCTACCCGTCATCATACGCTCGGTGATTCGCATTGCTTCGGCTTCATCCAAATCCTCTGGAGCCAAATCAATGAGTCCTTTAATATCGCCCATTCCAAGAAGGCGTGAAATGAAACCATTGGATTCAAATTTTTCCAAATCTGCAACCTTTTCTCCAATCCCGAGATACATAATTGGTGCACCAGTTGTTGCAACAGCAGAAAGTGCGCCACCACCTCTTGCAGTACCGTCTAACTTAGTGACTATTACTCCTGTGACGCTGACCAAATCATGGAACGAAGCAGCAACTGGGCCTGCTGCTTGGCCGACTTGTGCATCAATAACGAGGAAGCGTTCAGTTGCTTGACATAGTTTTGATATATATTCCAATTCTTTAACTAAATCTTGGTCTAACTGGTGGCGACCTGCAGTGTCAACAATGACAATATCGGCTGAACCAACAGCGGCTAATCCATTCCGGACAATCGTAGGTGCATCTTTTTCATCAGGTTCACCATATACGACGATGTTGGTGTCTTCGAGCAATTGCTTCAGTTGATGATATGCTCCAGGTCGGTGTACGTCAGCTTCGATTACAGCAACTTTAACTCCGTGTCTTCGGCGATACCATTCGGCTAATTTTGCCGTGGTAGTTGTTTTTCCTTGACCGTATAAACCGACCATGAGAATGGTTTGGGCATGTGGTCTCACCTCTCTTGATTCACCAAGCATCCTCACCAATTCACTGTAGAGAATATTCATCGCTTGAGTTTGGAAAGTAATTCCCGGTCGGCGGTCATCATTTCTCAGCCGATCTTCAACGCGGTCAGTTAATTCCTTAGTCTGCCTAACATTGAAATCCGCTTCTTGAAGTGCCCTGCGCAGACTCTTTATCATGTCTGCGAGTTCACCCTCATCGAGTTTAGTCCTCCCTTTTATTTTGGAAAGGGCCGAGAAGATACCACTGCGTAGTCCATCAAGTGCCATGGTGTGCCCGAAGCGTCATGATGTTTGAACCCTCCCTTCATCATTCTTATCCTGACTAATTACTGGTAATTGAATATTTATAGCGCCATGTTCTTCATGGGTTGGCGGCTCGGAAGTTTGTGCTTGACTTACTCCACATCCAACTCCTTGCCGGGCTTAGCCTTGCAGGTATGGCTTTGGGCTGGCGAGGCGGAATGCGTGAATTGCACGGCTTCTATGATTCGCAAAAGGCAGTAACTGCCCTCATGTTTGGTATTGGAATCGGCTCAATTGCCGCTGCAGCAACCGATATTCTGGTCTTTGAACCATATTATGCACTTGTTATTCAAGGCAGTAGTTCACTTAGTTGGGCGACTATGGCCGTTGCAGCGTTTGTTTCTGCTGGACTTTCTGCGATCACATTGCGGTTTGCAGCAAGCAGGAGGGCTCGGGCGACTTTTGCAGCACCCGCGATTGGTTGGGCATTTGGATTGGGGACTGGTGCAATGTTGGCCATGCGCATGGGTTATCGCGTTCTAGAATTGGCTGATGGTGTGACAATACCTTCGCTAATCAGGGTTGGAGCTTTGGTTCTTCTCCTTCCGCTAATCCATGCTATTATTGGCTGCGGTCTTGGCTCAAGGGCTCAACGAGGGTCACCTTTTTTGGCCCTGTTTTGGGCTACTTTTTGGCATTTGGTTGCTGTGAACTTGATTACTTATGCAGTTTTAGTTCCAATTGGATGGATTCTAATCCTTCCACCTTTTTTGATTGGTATGCGTCGAGCAAATACTGTTTGGATGCGACATAGTTTGCACCCTGAGGCTGCCCGCCGTTTGCGTCGCGTGCGGGCCGAGGCGAAACGAAAATTACTTCAGGAGCAAGTGTTGAATGGAACACCTGTTATTGAAAGTGAATAACTACTTACTTCCATCCAAGTCATTGTTTTTTCCATTTAAAAGTAGCAGTTTCCAACAATATTCATGAGGCGAAGCATTGAAAGAGCGCCCGTCTAGCCGTAAATACATGGGTCGCTGCCCTTTTTGTGCAACTCCGGTCCTGCCGAATGACAAGATTTGTTATTCCTGCGGGAGGATGACTAGTTCTCAATCACCTAGCCGGGGTGCGAAAAGAGGGGGTGCTCCTCCGCCAACTCCTCGTTTGCATGCGGCAACATCTCCTTTTTCTCGTTCTACCAGTGTAGTTCCGGCTACTTCTGGAGTCACAAGAGGGCGTTCTGCTGGTGCTGCAGCCGGCCGAGGAGTTCGTCAGGGTGCAAGAGGCGGTTCATCAAAATCGGGTGAAATTCGTCGTACTGGCTTGCGAAAGGGAAAAATTCGCAACCTAATATTTGTCGGAGCCATCGCTTTTGCCTTCCTCTTTACTCCTGCACAAGAACAGTTGTTTGAGGCTTGGTCAAACCTTGAGGACGAAATAATGAACCAGTTGAAGCCAGGACGTGAATATCCCGTAGAGGCATCATATTCTGTTTCCCGCACAGTAACATACGAGAATGATGGAACTGGTAATGTCGAAGTAGTTCAACGAATCCCTGTTCCAGAGTTGCGAACTTCAAAGGGTATATCCGCGAGTCAATTTCATGGAGATGGTGGGCCTTTTGATGCATCATTGTTACAAGATGTAACTGCTTTTAGATTGGAAACTGAAGGGCAGGTTATCACGGTGCCCACGGATGGTACACCTCGGGCAATTGAAGATGCCATTTCTTTGCCATCTGGGGCAATTATTTACTGGCCTGCTGCCAATTCAGGCGATGATAGTTGTGGCTACTCTCAATGTGTTCGTTGGGAGTTCACCATTCCCCCTGGGGAAACAAGGGTAATTTCCGCTGAAGCTGATGTTGTTGGTAAGTCATGGACATGGTGGGATCATGATAATTCTCCTTCTGATGTAGACGGGCAATCTTGGGCTATAAATGCCGAGTCGAGCGGAACATTTGCAGATAGTAAAGTTCGTGCCTTTGGCCAATACTGGTCTCAATTTGGACAACATGAAACCACAATCTGGTCTGATTATCACCAGAAATATTTGATTGATGCTACCCACGAAAATGTTCTTCAGGCAGCGACCGATATTAGTGCTAGCCTACCTGAAGATAAGCATGACAATGCATATGCTTTTGCAAGAGCAGCCTATGATTATTTGATTGATACTCTTGAATACGATAAAAATGCTCCGCTATATGCTCGTAGCGGACCAGATTGTCTTGCAGCCGGAAAGGGTGATTGTGACGAGCAATCAAATGCTTGGATGAGCATATTAAGGGTAAAAGAAATACCAACTTGGTATGAGTTTGGCGCTTTATTGGATACCGCTAGTAACTCTTGGGAGGGCCACGGCTGGGCTAATGTTATGTTACCTTTCAATGATGCTTGGTGCTCTGCGAATGGAGTAAATCTCAATGACTGCTATATTGAAGGTAGTGTTGATGTTGTAAATAATAAATGGCTCCTCCACACACCTACCGCATATTCTGAATGGATTGAAGTCTTTGACCCTGCAGATGAATTTGTATCCGAATATTATGCCTCCGGTTCAATTGTCAACCTTGCTGGCGGCCATGTCAACCGCGATGTTACTATAGAGACTACGTCCGGTCCTGTTTACGGCGGCGGAACCTACGTTGTGAAAATTAACCCTGAGGAGTTCTGAGGTGTTCTCATGTTGATTGTTATTGGTGGAGCAGGTCGCGTTGGCGTCGGCTTAGCAAAGGCACTACGAAGTGAGAATCGCGATGTTGCACTTCTAGATAACAGTGCAGCAGCAGTAAAATCGGCCCAAATGATTGATGCTCTTGTCCTTCATGGCGATGTGACAAACCGTGAACAATTGGTTAAAGCCAACATTCGTGAGGCAAAGGTTTTCATTGCCGCAACCGGTTCTGATGAACTCAATTTGCTCTCTTGCGCTCTTGCTCGGCATGAACATGGCCGTGGGAAAAATGCCGATGAAAATTTCATCACAATTTGCCGGGTTTCAAATCCAAGTGTTGCCAAGGAATCAGAAAATGGTTTACTTCGTGAATGGAGTGGAGTCGACTTTGCAATAAGTCCTATAGAGGGGAGCATTAATCGGTTAAAAATAGGATTAAAAACTACTTCTTTTGAGGAGGTTATTCCTTTTGGACACGATGCTTATATTGTTGAAATGAAAGTTACCAAAGATGCAAATGAGATATTATTTACTAATCTTCGTGAGGCCGGACAACGTATCAGCAATCTGCCGACTATTGTTGGATTAAAAAGGGAACACGAGCCTTCAGCCGTGCCAGATGCCAATACCAAGTTCATGGCAAATGATATGATTGCAGTAGCCGCCATTGGGACTCGCTCTTTTACCCGTATTGTCCGATTAATGGGTCATGATGAGGAAGATTTTCCTGACCATCCTAAGGTTTGTGTTTTTGGAGCGGGTGAAATTGGAGTTGGCTTGGCGAAGTCCTATCTAGAGGATGGGTGTGAAGTTACAGTTATTGAGCCTGATTTGGCTTTGGCTAACCATTTGGCCGGAGGCGAGGTTGGAAACAACCCGCGTTTGGATGTAATAAACGGCGACCACCATGATAAACAATTATTGAAAGAAATTGGACTTGGAAGGCACGATATTGCGGTCGCTGGGCTTTCTGACGATCACGCAAGCATTGCAGTTGCCGTTCTCGCTGAAAGTTTAGGTGTGCGCCGTACCGGATTAGTATTGCAGGATGCGGACTTAGTTAGCGTGGTGAAGAAAATGGGGATTACTTTTGCAGTAAACAAGAAGCGAGTTGCAGTAGATATGATTCTTGCCGAGGTACACGATGCTTTACCTGGTCCATACGGGATGCTTGATTCTATACCAGATATTGTTGGTGCAATTATGCCACTTTCTGATGAAGAACATAAACCCGATTTAACTATTGAGAAGTTGAAACTCCCGAGTTGGACAAAGGTCGCTTTTATCCAGCGTCTTGACCCAGATGGCGGTCGCGTCACGCTTTCTGCAAATGCTAGCAAATTATTACATGAAGGAGATAGATTATTGTGTTTCCTTCCACCAGATCGTATTGATGAATTAAAGACAAGGTTTTCAGTGGAGTGAGGGCAACATGCGAACAGATGTTGTCGCCCTTATTTTGGGCTGGATATCCCTTCTATTGATCATTCCATTGACATTTTCCATGTTGATGACAATATTGCTCGATAGTTTCGAACTTGCCATACAGGCCTTCATACTCCCCATTATTCTCTCCGGGGGCCTTGGTTATATTCTTCTCAATTTTTTTGTTAGACTGGATACCCAAGAAAGACTTCGAGACAAGGAAGCTTTCTCAGCGGTGGCTTTGGCTTGGCCGGTAATTGTGTTTTTCGGAGCATTGCCATTTTGGCTTTCAGGAGTATTCCATGGGCCATTTACCGATTCCAGTTTTATCGACATGTCTAGAGGTGCAGTAAACTCTTGGTTTGAATCAATGTCCGGCTTTACCACAACTGGTTCAACTGTTATTGCATGGCAGATGAGTCCTAATTGCGTTTCCTCAACTGCTGATTGTATCTATGCTCAACCGCGTGGACTATTATTGTGGAGAAGTATTACACAGTGGCTAGGAGGTATGGGTATTATTATGCTCGGAATGGTATTATTTGCAAGAATTCTTGGAGGAGGAATGTCTCTTGCAAGGGCTGAATTAACAGGGCCTTCCTTGGCTCGCCTCCGCCCAAGACTTCAAAATACAGCAATGATGTTGTGGGGGATATACATTGGCCTTACGCTACTTGAGATGTTTTTATTGCGCATCAGCGGGGGGATGGACGCTTTTGATTCCATAAATCATGCACTAACAACCATGCCAACAGGTGGTTTCTCAACTAGAGATGGAAGTATTGGCCATTATGATTCTAAGGCAGTCGAAGGGATTGTTATTGGATTCATGTTTTTGGCTGGTATCAATTTCAGCATACTTTCATTTATTGTATTTGATAGAAACCTCAAGAAAGCCTTCTCTGATGAAGAAGCCCGAAACTATATCATTATTTTAGTGACTGCTACTATTGCGGTCACACTATCCCTATGGTTTGCCGGATGGGCAGGTGGTAGGGCATTTAGGGACGCTATTTTTCAAATCGTATCTATTGGAACTTCAACGGGTTTTGGCAGTGCTGATTATGTTGCTCAAGGAAACGCATGGCCCACTTTCACTCTATTGATATTGTTCTTTTTGATGGTGATTGGGGCTTCCGCTGGTTCTACCGGTGGCGGATTAAAAGTATTGAGATTTAATTTATCATTCAAGGTTGCATGGCGAGAATTATCTCGAATTACAAATCCACGTCAAGTCAAACCCATTCGCATGAATGGTGAGGTAATTGAGGAAGATTACATTTCACTTGTTGTAGGTTTGTTGATAGTGTGGATTGCGCTTTTCGTATCTTCAACTCTCATTCTTGCGCTTTTCATGCCATCCCATGATGTTGAAACAATCGCTTCAGTAGTCGCTTCAGCGCTTGGAAACACCGGGCCAGCACTAGGCGCATACGGCCCTTCAAATACATGGGCATCGATGAATTCAGGTGCATTAATTTGGACATCTCTTCTAATGTGGCTGGGCAGACTTGAGTTGTTGACTGTTTTAATTTTGCTCCATCGAAAGACTTGGGCTCGCGATGAGAGAGATTCCGGCGGTGGTGGTCGTTCAGCGCGTAAGTCCTTCCGCCTCCTTTTAAAACGAGATAAATAGGACGAATCCAAATAGTTGCTCTCTATTGTTTGAGCCCTCGGCAATATGCTGCCTCAAACTAATTGATCATTGCACTAAAACAGGGTTGATTGACCTACTGGAGGGTCCTGAGTGTCATCATTTCCCTCTACGGCCTCCTTCTCGTCTTCAACAGATTCTGTTGCCTTTTTGGAATTTGAAATCACTGAAGAATCGTCAACACTTGGATCTTTGACATTAGTTGTAAAATCTATCTTTGGCTCCTCATCCTCAACCTGTTTGTCATATGTATCAATTATTTTTTGAGTAGATTTCAATCTTGAATTCAAGCCACATAAAGCAACGTGTTCATCTCCGGCAAAGCCAAGGGCCATTGAAATTGAAAAGTCTAGAGAATCACCACTCGTAATTTCATTTGAGTGTAATGCTGCGAGAGGGGGGAATAATTCGCGAGCAGCGGCCTTGTTTGAACAACCACAAGTATTAGCCAATTTTTCAATAAGTCCAGATTTACGCCAAGGCTCATTGCCTCTACGTAAAAAACCCGGATAAGACATTGAAAGGCGACCCTGTGGAACATCGCCAATTACAGATGCAGCGAGGGTGGAAAGATTTGACCCCCAGTACCAGGAACGGTATGCGCGGTTGGTAAATCGTACGGGCAGAGCGATATCTGCCTGAGACAATGCTTGTGCTCCACGATGAATTGTCTTTCTATGAGTATGAACGCTGGAATTATTCCAAGTTACCCAAGCAGCCATCTGATCTGGATCTTTGTCAAGTAGCCTGGCTGTAGAGACTGCGGATTTCGCCGTTTTACTCCGATAGAGTTTTTCGAGACCGGGGAATAAGTCTACTGCGGTATCTCTTCGGCCCAATTCAAGCATACCCTTGACAGCATTAATGTCAATGTGTTCGTTTGTAATGCTGCAAATTGTTTGCATATCTTTAATCAATGCGCGTAGATCACCTGCATTACTACGAACTAATAAGTCAACTGCACCGGGGTCTATAGAATAACCCTCGCCCTTTAGCACCCTCCCCACAATTCTTCTTCTAGCATCCTCTGTAACACGATTGAATGCGATCAATTCAGCCAATTTCTTTACTTTTTCTTGTGAACTTCGCCAGTTCACGCCGCCCCATAGGCGCATCTCATCGTTACAGGCCATAATAATTGGTTGCTTTGTCTTCTGAAGCAGGTTGAGTAATTCGGCTTTCCCGCCCGAATCACCTTTGATGGTGGTTTTTTTCTCCTCATCATCAATGAATGAATTATGAATTCTTTTCTCACTCATGCTGGCGAATGCACCACCTAAATGATCAACCTCATCTAATAAAATAAGAGTTTTTTGCCGTTCCCCATCGTCATATGATTCAAACAAAGAATGGTGCACCGAACCGCGCGTAGCAGCCCGTCTTATCGCAGGTGCATTCCTTTCATCACTTGCATTTAATTCTATGACATTCCAACCTTTGTCAATGGCAATTGCTCGCGCCATTGTTGTTTTACCGACACCAGGTGGTCCAACTAATAGCAAGCCACGCTTCTTTGGCATACCACCATCCCACTCCTTTAACCAGGATTGTATTCTTACCCGGGCCGAATCATTCCCCTCGAGTTCTTTTTGCGAGGATGGCCTATATCGTTCAGTCCAGTCGGTGGGCTGAACAGATTGTTCCATATTGACTACTTCAAAGGCGACACTCTTTGAAGATTGACCTCAAATAGTGCGGATAATGACAAAACAACATTCGAAAAATGGTTGTTGAAAAATATTAATGAGCAAGTATTTAGGAGATCAAGATTGTTGAATTGATGAAATAGAGATATTCTTGATATGTGGTAATGAGTTAATTGAGGAATGAGACGATGTCATCAATACACACTCTAGTCTGTTCTTGGCTATCTCGGACTCGAACAGTGACAGTATTGTCTTCAAGCGATTGGTGGTCAACGGTAATGCAAAATGGCACTCCTATTTCATCTGCCCTTGCATATCGACGACCGATAGAACCGGATGCATCATAATTAGAAATCAAACCATCGGTTGAACAAATTGTTTGATGAATATTGGCGGCAAGTACCCCCATTCCGTCCTTCTCAAATAATGGGAAAACCGATACATCAATTGGTGCGATTGAGGGATTTAAGCGCATTATGTTGTATTGTTCACCAGACTTCACAGTTTCGTCCCACGCATGATCAATAATATGCCAAATTATCCTGTCTATTCCAAATGCTGGCTCAACGACATGTGGCAAATACCATTCTCCGGCAATGGTCTCATCAATTACCTTCACTTTCACATGTACCTCCTCTATTTCCACTTCTTCTCCAGATTCTAAGGAAAGGATGAATGGGTAGGCCGCGGGTCTTTCAGTGAGATTTTCAACTGCATTCTTTACTTGGCCAACTAAATGTTTAAATACTGGTCCAACTATTGAACCATCAATTGTAAGTATTTCCTTATTTACATGGCGAGGTTCATCATATGCTCTCCACGCGCGCAGCCTCTGGCCTGTGTACTCTTCATGAGCTTGCAAATCGTAGCAGCCTCGGTGTGCGATTCCAACACATTCTATCCAGCCGTATGAACCGTCAATTTCAATGTCCCAGCAATCGGTTGCATAATGCGCCATTTCATCCGATTCGTGCTGGCGGAAGCGCATACGAGTTGGGTCAATCCCTACATTCACCAAGAATTGAAATGTTCTTGCCAAAAAATAGCCTACAGTTGGATGCCGGATAATTCCCGCATCCAATGCTTCTACTATCGTCATTTGAATTTGCTCAGATTGGTCGGGAATGAGATTCATTTTGATTCCCTTCCAATGAGTGAAATCATGAGCAATAGGTGTTTCAGGGTCAATGAAATATTCTAATTCAGCCATATTGAATTCACGAAGTCTAATCATGCCTTGGCGAGGGCTTATTTCGTTGCGGTACCCCTTTCCTACTTGGATGGCACCAAATGGCAATCTTTGGCGGAAGTGGCGAAATAATGAAGGAAAGTTGGTGAACATGCCTTGCGCAGTTTCCGGCCGGAGGAATGCATGGCGTCCAGATTTCCCTGCACCGATTGTTGTGTTGAACATTAAATTCTGAGCAGTTACTTCGCTCCAATCATTGGCCTCACAAGAAGGACATTTAAGATCGCTTTCAAAAAGAAGTTTTTCGAGTTCCTCCCGGTTTAGTGAATCTGGGCTAGGATGGACCGTTTCGAGCAAAGTATCAGCACGCGAAGCCTCCTCACAATTATTACAGGTGGTTAAGAAATCTGAAAATTCGCCAACGTGGCCACTTGCTTCGAGAACTTGGTAAGGCGTTATTGTGGGGCAAGACAACTCAACAATATCGCCTTGTGAAAGCCAATGATTAATCCATGCTTGATTTACTTTATTTCGCAAACGCCCGCCAATGGGGCCGAAGTCAAATAACCCTGCTGCGCCACCATGAATTTCAAAAGCCGGCAGAATTATCCCCCGTTGACGCAAAACTGCGGTCAAGCGCTCAAGACGTGAAATACGCTCCATAGGACTCCCTCTCTGCAACTCCCAGATGAATCTCTTTCATCAACAATGCGGAAGAAATACACACAATGTATTAATAAATCAGTCAAGACTGTCGCGCAGGAATCATTAATTTACCGTTGTTAGCAATTATTTTCTATGAGGATAGGTCTCACCAAGGTGATTTTTCAACAATCATCAAGATTGAGATAATTCCTAATTAATTGACATCAAAAACGCTTCCTTTATATACTGAACCTATGGCCTCTCATACTAATTGAAGGGGCCAAAAAATGGCAATTATTGAGTACTTGGATGAGCCGATTGGCACTGAGGAGTTGCTAGAGCAACTTTCGCCTCCTGTGCGTGATTGGTTTAAGGAGACTTTTTCCGACTTTACCAGGCCGCAAAAACTCGCTATTCCCTCCATTATTAATGGCGACCATTTACTTCTTTGTTCACCTACTGGTTCCGGTAAGACCCTAACTGCATTCCTCACCATTATCGATCAATTGGTCCGCCGTTCTCTTGATGGCACTTTGGAAGATCACGTGCATTGCGTTTATATTTCACCAATCAAGGCCTTGGCTAATGATATTCAAAAGAATTTAATTAAGCCACTGAAAGAAATTAGCGAGCGCTTTTTACCCGACCGAGCGCTACCAATTAAAGTTGGTTTGAGGACCGGCGATACATCCCAATCCGACAGGCAAAAAATGCTACGTAAGCCACCTCATATCCTCATTACGACCCCTGAAAGTCTCGCCATTGCAATATCAAGTAAAAGATTTCAGCCAATTGTATCAGATGTCGAATGGCTACTAATTGATGAAATGCATAGCCTTGTGCCGAGTAAAAGAGGCACACACCTCGCACTTTCACTCGCTCACCTCGACACTCTACTTTTGCGCCCAGTTCAGAGAATTGGCATTTCGGCAACCATGGAGCCGTTAGAAAAAGTTGCTGAGTATTTAGTTTCGGCAGATGAAGTCGACGGTGTTTCTAAAGTTAAAGTTAAAATCGCCAAAGTTTCCGGCTCGAGAGAGTTGGATTTGGATATCATATTATCTACTAGCCGTTTTTCAGATACTCCTGTCAAGAAGTTATTAGAATACAATATTGACGTTGTGCGTGATTTAATTTATGCTCACAATACTACTATCGTATTTGCTAATACGAGGAAGATGACTGAAATAATCGTTCAGGAATTGAAAATCCGCGGGATGGGTGAACTAGTCGCTGGGCACCACGGTTCAATGGATAAGAAAATTCGTCTTGGCGTGGAGAATCAATTAAAGAAAGGCGAGTTGCGCGCTGTAGTCACCTCATCCTCATTGGAAATGGGCATTGACATCGGTAGTGTTGACTGTGTAGTTCAAGTCGGTTCACCAGGCTCAATCGCCACGGCTCTACAACGAATTGGCCGTGCTGGCCACCAAGTTGGAGGAATCCCTAGGGCACGTTTTATCCCTCAATCAGTCGATGATTTAATTGAATTGGCTGCGCTTCAGGCTGCAATTCAAGTAGGAGATATGGACATCCTAACCTTCCCTGAGAATTGTCTTGATGTATTGGCTCAATTCCTAATAGGACAAGTTATTATTGAGGAGAAGGATATTGATGAAATTTACCAAGTAGTACGTTCCGCATGGCCTTATCGCAACCTGCCTTATAAAGACTATATTGAAGTATTAGATATGCTAGAAGAAGAGCGTCGTGTATGGATTGATTGGGAGGAAAATATCTACGGGAAGCGTGGTTACTCAAGGATGATTTACTATACAAATATCGGTACGATTTCACCAAATAATTCTTATCTTGTATTCAACCAAGACGGTAGTATTCTGGGTCAATTGTCTGCATCTTTCGTTTCCAACCTAACTACTTCTGATGTCATATTACTCGGCGGTTCTACCTACAGAGTTCACGCCATTCAGGGTACTCGCGTTAATGTGATGCCGGTCACTGGACACCGCCCCACAATTCCATCATGGGCTGGTGAAGCCCGTTCCCGTTCCCGTGAGTTATCAAAGCATTTGATGGATTTACAGGAGAATTGTATTGTGGCTCTACGTCGCGGATTGGATCCTCGCGATATATTGCGAGGACCATATGGGTTGTCAAAAGATGTTGCTAATGCGGTTGCAAGATATCTTGAAGAACACACAATGGCGTCTTTTCAGGCACCGAGCCATTCACGCCTATTAGTTGAACAAATAATTGGTGGGATGCCGACCTACCTCATTACCTCGGGGCAAGGGCGTTCTTTCAATATGGCCCTTGGTTATTTCATGGCCGGGCTTGCTGAAAGCAAGAATATTGGAGTATTGGAGTTATCATTTGATGAAAACACCTTACTGATAAAAACTTCTGCAGAAGTTGACCCCGGAGAGTTGTATGATTTATTCATGACGAATAGCCATATTGAGGTTCTTGAGAACTATATTATTGGCACCCAATTATTTGCCAAGAGATTTAGGGAAGTTGCCGGACGAGCGATGATTATACCTCGCCGTATTGGTGCAGAAGAAGTAAGCCCTCAACAGTTTCAACAAAAAGCAGAGGCTCTTTTCAAGCGCCACCGCACTATGCCCGATAGTTTGCTAATGCGGGAGGCAAAGAATGAGATATTCTGGCAAGACATCGATTTAATCGGACTCGAGGATTTCTTGAGGCGTTCTAGGGACTTAGACGCACGTCTTGTTCATACCAAAGTCAGTGTTCCTTCAAAACTTGGAATGTCATTATTCATGGCTTCATTTGAAGACTTACTTTCAATGCGAACCCGCGCATATTTGGTAAAAGATATTGACCCGCTTGTACTTCAGAAATTACTCGGCACCCGTAGCCTTGCAACTGAAATGAAGAAAGAGCAGCTTGAGGAATATTATCTAAACAAGGTGCCAGTTCCAACTGACTCTCAAGGCCTACTAAAATTGATGAATCATGGAGGAGGATTAGATTCTAATCTGAAAAATCCTCTCTATAAGAGCAAATTGGTCGATATTGAATATGCTGTTCTAAAAAGTTGGGTTGGCGAATTGGCTGAAGCGGGTGAAATAACCAAGGTTCGAGGAACAGGCAACTCTGAAATAGATGAAAAATGGTTTTCTTGCTATATGGCTGAAATTCACGGCACCTTGGGTGTTCTTGCAGTAAATGGTGGCTCCGAAATTGATGACTTAAGAGATCTTTATGCCGGCAAACTGACTTATGAAATTGGCTCAGAGTACACCGGTACAACACCTGGTGGGTGGGATTCAAAGATCATTGGCGACCCCCACGAGGCTCTGCGCGTAAAATTGGTTGAAATGCTAGGCAGCGAAGGGCCAAAAATTGGTGATTCTTTTGAAGACCGCTTACCCTTCCCTAAAAAGCAGATTGAGGCAATTTTGTTTGAATTAGAGGGAAGGAATGTAATTTCTGTCGGCTTTTTTACCCAGACTAAGGAAGCAGAATATATTTTGAAAGTTGACGAATATAGGCTTACTGGCGGTGATGAGGAAGTAATTGAATACCGTGCATTACAGAATATGATCCTTCAGAAATCCTTCAAAATACACGAAAATCCATATGATGCTTTCGATTCTCATGTTCTCTTCCAAAAACAGCAGGAATTACTTTATCGTATCAAGGATTTCAGTTTCAAGGATTGGAAGGATATACAACTTGATTCAGATGTTATTATGGGGCGATTATTACACAATCGCATAGGTTACACCACTATGAAAAATCTGCCAATGCTGCTTGCATTACGTCCAGAACCTTGGTTCAATGATATTGAAACCAATGAATTAGCGAAAATTCCAGCTGGCGAACTTGTGCTCCGAAGTGAAATAACACGCGATTGGCCAAAGGGGCAGGACAATAAATCCCAGCGTCGTGATTTAAAGGGCGCCTTATCTAATTTGGAACGTCAATTGTGTTATGTAAAGCAATTTGAAGAAATAGAGGGGCGAAGGCGCAGGGTCACTTTATACCGGCGCATATACGGAGTTGTCGAGCCTCTAGAATTCAAGGAAGGTTTGTGTGAATTGATTAAGAAAATTGGACCTGTTAAGGGTCACACATTACGATTCTATGTTTCACATTCTGTTGAAATGCTGGCTCTTGCTTTACGCGAGCTTGAAACTGAAGGCAAAATCTCACGTGTAGTCGCCCTCCAACCAGAACCAACTGATTTCTATTGTATTCCTGAAGAAGCGAGGCAATTGCAACTGGTTAACAGAGAGGACAGGGAAATCAGAATTCTGACTCAATCCGACCCATATTGTTCAAGATTTATTTGGGAAATACGAACTCAACTTCAAAGAGGTTGGTATTTGCCTATTTTCAAAGGTGTTGACCCAATAGGCAAGGTGCTAATGTACAAGGTTAATGATTACCTAGAAGTGAAAGACCTACAGGTTCCATTCGCATATATGGATGAATTTTGCCAGGCATTTGAAATCCTACTAAACAATTATAGTGACCAACTTATTGATGTTTCAGTAATTTCAGCAATAAACGGTGTAACTGTTGAAGAATTGGATGAAACAACAATTGATGCATTCACTGAAATCGGCTTTAAGATTGCAGGCAAGCGCTTAATTCGTGGCGGCGTTGTCGATCCGCAACCTAGAGAATTAGCAGAAAGAGCCCTATTCTACAAACATAACCTCCATCAAAAAACTCGCCTTGAAAATGAAACTGTTGCAGTACGGGCCATTGATGAAATTAGAGATGATTTTGCTTTGCGCGGCCGGTGCGAACTCTATAGAGTGGATCTCAAGAGCATGGCAGCCGCAAGTCAATTACACGTTGGAACAAACTTGCGTGCCCATAAAGTGTGGGCTACACTAGATTATTTCCGCGAATTATTAACCATAAGGGGTGGGGAGATAGAGGAACACCATTGGTCGATATTGGATTATTTTGACGTCAATTCCGATCCTGCATTGTTCATGGAAAGGTTGTCAATCTCACGGGCAAAGTTCAGAAAAATGATTCAACCGCTAATCCGCTCAGGTAATTTGGTGCAAGATTACAGAAATGGTTTCAAAACGGTTCACCCTCTTGAGAATGTTGACAGAGCTGTGTTACGTAGAGAATTTTTACGTCGGATTGTCGAGAAGTTCCCAATTATTACTCTAAAACAATTCCTTCGTCTTTCGGGTTCACCTTTCAAGCCAGAGGAATTGAAGGCTATTTTGAATGAGTTTGAAAAAGATAATACTTTGGTTAAGGGTTTCTTAATTCATGATTTACATGAGGTTTGCTGGGGGCGCAAGGAACTACTTGAGGAGGCGAAGAATATTGCTCCAATGCGTGATTTTGTTTTGCCGCCAAGCGATCCATTAACACCATACTTCGGCGATGTATTAAAGCAGAAATTCGGTTTTGGTTCTGCATATTTAGTGTTTAGAAACTCTGAACCTGTTGCCGCGTTCAAGGCCAATACTCGCAATAAACAAATTGATGTTACTGATTATGTTGGAGAAGAAAGCGGTTGGAGAATTGTCAAAGAGTTCGCCTGGGAACAACAATTGCCGCTAAAGAGCCAAGTGAGAATCGGCGGAAAAATAATCAAGTAATGTCTCTATTCGTCACTACCGACGCGTTGAGCCTACTGCGAGCCCATTTATTCATCAATTGTTAGCGCGAGGCCTAGTAAAGTTGCTCCATGAAGAACTCTCTAGCCCGAACTAGAGAATCCGCACGAGCTGTGGGATTGCCTTCCACATGAGCGCCTCTATTCCGCAAGATTCGGATAATCCATCGTCTTTGCCAGCGTTCGTTCAAAGGTAATCGTATACCTAGGAATAATTTTCCAGACATGTATCCGTTCTTGTCGATTCTAGCAGTCCGCTTCCTCAAACGAACGGCCTTGGGAAGCAGTGTAAATTCTTTCTCACTGTCGAAGGAGTGGTGCGCTCCAGGATAGGCGTGCAAGGTAGCATTTGGTAATTGAAACATTAGTCCTTCAACCAGATGAAGTGGAGTCCAATCATCGGCATCTCCGTGAAGAATCAAAATGGGCGAGTCTGACCAATTTTGGATATCGGGGCGGATGTGAGCTGCTGGATAGAATGGCAGATGGGCGTCAAATGGAGTCCCTAGAATATCGATAATTGGAGACCATGCTGAATACAGTGCTACAGTTC
>LWDU01038193.1_pt1 | contig 19034 bp, 11 predicted proteins | sample 727161 | NCBI WGS metagenome assembly LWDU01 (sample SAMN04566230, study PRJNA314399) | hydrothermal vent metagenome | isolation source: deep sea hydrothermal plume seawater | place: Mexico: Gulf of California, Guaymas Basin | collected 2004-07-11
TAAGTGATGCAGTTGCTTCCACACTTCAAATAACTGATGCCGACGTGGCCAACGCCGGGGTTTACAGCGTTGTGGTTGGAAATGAGGTTGGTAATTCAACCAGTTCTTCTGCTGCCGTTGAGGTGTTGCTCCCACCAAGTGTCGGTGAATTGGATGCGCTGAAGGAAGTTGATCCGGGGTCCACCGTCACACTTACGGTACCTGTTTCGGGGCTTGGAACCTTCAACTTTCAGTGGCTTAAGAATGGAGTTAATTTAATAGGAGCAACTGAGCAAACCTTGGTGTTGAATGGAGTAACCCTAGCCGACTCTGGCAGTTACAGCCTGAATGTAGGCAGCGATGGAGGTGCCTTGCCTAGCAATACGATGAATCTGCGGGTCAAGGCCGATCCCTTGATAGTCGGGGATGCATTTGCAGACTCGGTGCCGTCAGGCGGTCGAACAGGAAGTTATCGGGGCAGCAATGTTGGAGCTACTGCCCAGATCGGAGAACCCAGACACGGGGGTAGCGCAGCCAATGTATCGGTCTGGACAAGTTGGGCGGCACCGGCCAATGGCATCGTTACTTACTCCACTCAAGGCAGCACATTCGACACGACTCTTGCTGTTTACACCGGAAGTACACTTGACTCGTTGATCTTGCAGGCGGTGGATGCCGACTCAGGGGGCTATCTGACTAGCAAGGTTCGGTTCAATGCGGTTAAGGGTACAGTTTATCATGTAGCTGTAGACGGATTTAGCGGAGCCACGGGTGATGTGGTGTTGGCTTGGACGTTGGAAGAGGCAGATTCACCGCTGCCGGTTATCACAGTCCATCCGAAAGCTAAAACCAGGGCGGTTGGTGGCCGGGTCAAGTTTGATGTTTCTGTGGCGGCAGCAGCCAGTGAGGTTGCTTACTCTTGGCTCAAAGAGGGCAAATGGATCTTGGGTGAGGATTCAGAGAGCTTGGTTCTGGAGTATTTGCAGGTGGTCGATGCCGGTGCCTATTCCGTCAGAGTGACAGTCGGCGGTGAGTCCGTGGTAAGTGAAGTCGCCCAACTGACAATAGGCCTAATCAAGGATGCCCCCGAGATCAAGGTCAGCACGAAGTTGGATCTTGGCGCGTTTGTGACGGGCGGGGAGGGGGCGGGCAATGATGAAGGAGGCAAGTTGCGCGAACCGATACTCGGTGGCCCAGATTTGCTGCCGAGATTGATAGCAAAATTGAGGAGGATTCAGAAGAAGCCGGGCGAATTTTCGTTCACCGGTTCCACGGTATACACCACCACAGGGGCGGCTAAGGATCCGGGCGAACCCAACCATGCCGGCACCACGGGAGGCGCCTCCGCATGGACGACATTTACCCCGGATGAGGAGGGTGCGGCCAAGATAAGCACCGACGAAAGTAGTTTTGACACTGTATTGGCTATCTACAAGGTCGGCAGCGGCACAGGATGGGATGCCATAGAGGAAGTGGCCAGTAACAATGACGGCGGGGATGACGGTCAGGATAGTGAGGTGGTGTTTCACGCGGAAAAGGGAGCCACCTACCTGGTTGCTGTTGATGGCGTAGGAGGTGAAACCGGTACGGTACAGTTAAATCATGAGTTGGCGAAGGTGCCGACGTTGGATTCCGTGACGGAGAGCGTTGACGGACTGTTGGGCGGCACGGTGACAATGGAAGTGTCTGCCAGCAATCCGCTTGCAGACACAGAATTGACTTATCAATGGCGTCGTGACGGAAACATCATCGATGGAGCGACGGCATCCAAGTTGAGCTTCACCAATCTGCGGTACTCTGATGCCGGGGATTACACGGTTGAGGTGAGCAATTTCGCAGGTACGACAACAAGTGATGTGATTCCGGTTCGTGTGGTTCAGCCGGTTAGCATTGAGACTCAGCCGGCTGACACAGTTGGTGTTGTTGGAGGAAGCATTGCGCTGGCGGTGTCTGCGGTTGGTTCCGATCCCATCACATACCAGTGGATGCATGATGGCGAGGCAGTTTCAGGAGCCACCTCGGCTTCTTTGAGTTTAGTAAATATTAACGCGACGACAGCTGGGAATTACCAGGTGGTTGTCACGAACCCGACTGGAAGTGTTTTAAGCGATGTGGCTGCGCTGGCCGTTGGTGCATCTCCTGCGATCACATCCCTGACCGGCTCCACGTTTGCAATTGCCGGTTCCGAACTTGAATTGTCTGTTACGGCTTTCAGCGGTTTGACGTTGAGTTATCAGTGGAAGCGGGATGGTGTCTCCATCGCTGGTGCCGTCAGCAATATTCTGACATTGAGCAGTATAAACAGTACGGACTCGGGTGATTACACGGTTGAAGTGTCTAACACTGTCGGGACGACGGTAAGCGATGTCATTCAAATAAGTGTCAATTCCCCGCCGGTTATTGTGGGCTCACCAAGCGACAAAGCGCTTTGGCAATCCGCTCGTTTACTCTTATCCGTTTCAGCGATTGGCGAGAGCCTTGGCTACCAATGGTTCAAGGATGGCGAGGCGATTGCTGGTGCGGTTGAATCGAATTACTCGCTTTCAACTGCAAACTCAAGTGATTCTGGCAGTTATCATGTGACGGTTTCCAACACGGCAGGAACGGTCACGAGCGCGACTGCGACCGTTGCTGTCGTCGCGCCACCGGTTATCCAGGTTCAGCCGACAGGAGGTGCGGTGTCTGTGGGTGGTGATTTTACGTTAAGCGTGGTGGCAGTTGGTTCTGGGGCCATTTCCTACCAGTGGCGTCAAGACGGCGTTGTACTTGACGGGCAGACCCAGGACACTTTGGACCTTGCTGATTTGAAGCTTCCAGAGGTGGGCAGTTACACTGTTGAGGTGTCCAACGAAGCAGGAATTACGAACAGCCAGGCGGTTGATGTTTTAGTTCTGACGCCATTGGCAGTGACCAAACAGCCGGAGGGTCAGTTGGTGGTTGCGGGAACCCTTGTTGTTCTGGATGTGGTTGCCAATGGTTCCAACCCGGTCGGTTATCAATGGTATCTTGATGGCACTGCTGTGGGCGGAGCTACTGGGTCTTCGTTGCAAATAAGTAATGTCAGCGTCGCCAATCAAGGGGCTTATCATGCGGTCTTGAGTAATCCGGTCAGTACGGTGACGAGTGAGTTCGCAACGCTGGTGATTAACATTCCCCCGGGGATTGCGGTTCAACCGGTTGCCCAAACGGTTGAGAAGGGACGTAGTGCGGTATTCACAGTAGATGTAACGGGTACAGCCCCGTTTTCGTACCAGTGGCAGTACGATGGCGTTGATATCGATGCCGCCACTGGCGAGGAACTGGTCGTCGATTCTGTCGATGCGTCAAATGATGGGGACTATGCGGTAATCGTTCAAAGTCTCTATGGCGCGGTTGCGAGTGAAGTTGCCGGTCTGAATGTTCTGCTTCCACTCGAGATTACCGTTCAACCCAAGGACACCCATGTTGACGTTGAGGCCACGCTAAGCATGGGCGTTGTCGTGAGCGGGAGCGGTCCCTATGCCTACCAATGGTATTATGGGTCAAAGAAGATTGAGGGGGCAACTGAATCCGTGTTGGAGATTGCCGGAATGTTGCGAGCTAACGGCGGTGCTTATCATGTTGAAGTCAGCAACACGATTGAAGTTGTCGCGAGTCGCGATGCTGATGTGATTGTTGAAGAATCCATTTCGATCAACGTCCATCCTCTTGGTACGGAGATCCTGGGCGGCGAGTCGGTGACATTCTTCGCGCTGGCTTCTGGCAGTGGCCCCAAGACCTACCAATGGCAGAAGGATGGAGTTGGCCTTGACGGCAAGACCAGCGACACGCTTGTCATTGAAAGCGCCACAAAAGCCGACGAAGGATTTTACACCGTCATCATTGCAAACACGATTGGTTTTCAGGTCAGTGGTGAAGCGCTTTTGCTGGTCAACGCTCCGCCGACGATTGCAGCGATTGATTCTGTCATCGTATCAACCGGGGATGTTTATGAGGTGCAGGTGGTTGCAGATGACGAGGGAGACACTTCCAAGTTAAGGTATCTGTTACAAAATAGTCCTGAGGGAATGAGCATTGCCAAGAAGGGGCTGATTCAATGGACTGTTGGCAGCGGGTTTGAGGGTAATGCATACAGTGTCGAGGTTCATGTGATTGATCAGGACGGTCTGGCTGCCGGTCGGAATTTCTCTATCACTGTCAACCACACACCGAAGTGGGAGGATGTTGGGCCACGGTCATGCAAGGAGCAAAATATACTGGCCTTTACGCCTGTTGCAACAGACCTGGATGACGACAACCTGGTGTTGTCTGCAAGTGATCTGCCGGTTGGGGCAACCTATGATGCCGTTTCGGGGTTCAGTTGGAAACCAGCTAGCGATCAGCTGGGGGCCCACGATGTTCGTTTCATCGCGGCCGATTCGCGCGGGGTTAAAAGTGAACTGCTTACAGTGATTACCGTACAAGCCAATGTTGCTCCGACTCTGGCAGCATTTGGGCAAGCGGACATTTTGGCTGGCGAAAGTGTGAGCGTGCAACTGGATGTCGCCGACGTGGACGATGCCAAGTCCACCTTGGCCTACAGACTCAACAATGCTCCCGAGGGCACGGCTTGATAACGTGGACAACCCAGTCCGGCACCCACAGTGGTGAGTACACGGCTGAGGTATCCGTCACGGATCCCCTCGGGGCAAGCGCAAGCCAGCAACTCAAGTTTGTTGTGAACGGAGCGCCAGTGGTCGAGTCGATCGATTCAGTCACTCTGAAAATTGGAGGCAAGGTTACACTCAAGGTTGGCGCCACGGATCCGGAAGGTGGCAAACTAACCTACAAGGCGCTGAATACCCCGGATGGATTTACGGGGACCAGCGAAAACGGTCTCAAGGGCAAGTTTAGCTGGGGAACCAAGAAAGCGAGCGCAGGTGACCACTCTATAACTATAGAGGTGGCCGATGCCGCTGGGCTGAAGTCAATCGTTTCCGTTCAAGTCACTCTCAATGCGAATATAGCACCAACGACCGAACCCATCGCTCCTGTGGCTGTCGATGCTGGCGGAGTCGTTGAAGTCCAAGTTGTCGCCGACGACGTTGACAACGACAATTCGACACTGAATTACGTGCTCGAGGATGCCCCGAAGGGGATGCAGATATCGGACGATGGCCTAATCCTTTGGTCTGTTGACAATCAGGCGGAGGCCGCAACTTATAGCGTGACGGTGATCGTCGTGGATGCTGACAACGCCATGGCCAAACAGGTTCTCGAGGTAAGCGTCACGGCAAACGCCCTCCCAACATTGGCGGCCATTGATCCGGTGACCATCAAAACGGGTGCGACCCTTGAGGTTCAAGTCATTGCCGATGATCCCGATGGGGACAACGCCAAGTTGAAGTACCTCTTGAAGGATGCCCCCACAGGAATGCAGATCACGGCTGCTGGCATAATCCAGTGGACTGTGCCAAGTGACGCAGTAGACGCGAGCCTCAGCGTGATGGTCTTCACCGTCGATGGGCGTGACGGCTCGACCATGCGGGTGTTTGAGGTGACTGTCGATGCGAACAGAGCGCCCACGGTTTACGCCGTTGCCCCGATCGTGGCCAAGGTCGGCGACAAGATAAGTGTTACCGTGATTGCCACCGATCCCGATGGCGACGCGTTAACCTACAAGGAACTGGCTCTGCCGACGGGAATCAAGGGGTCTGGCCCCAACGGTCTCAAGGGCAAGTTTAGCTGGACCACCAAGAACGCGAAGGATGGCAGTTACTCCATCGACATCGAGGTCGCCGATACTTCCGGCAGCAAGGCTGTTGTCACTGTTCAAATCACACTGGAACCGGTGACAGTTCTTACGCTGATTTCCGCTCCTACCGTATTGGGGCCGTTCACGCCCGAGGCGGATGCAGTTATCGATGAAGACGCTAAAACCATCACGATTGCAACAGTGGGTGGCATGCGTTTTTACAGGCTCCAGTCCGGTGATGACACGAAACTAAAAATCACCTCGATTGCCGTCAAAGACGACAAGACAGTCATGGGCTACAAACCCGCTGGCGAGTAATCCTGCTTGGGCGAAATGATGTCCTGCGAATGAACTTCACCCCGTTGGCTTCGCCGCCAACGGTGTTTTTCTTTGAAGCGGTCTTGCCTAGCGTAACGTTGGAGAAAAAATGACCTTGAAAACCACGCAGAACTGGGGCAAACAACTCCCGTGCTTGGTACTTGTGGTTTACGCGGCACCCGCACTAACAGATTGCGCCCGTAGTTCAATTGGATAGAGCGTCAGTTTCCGAAACTGGATGTTGCAGGTTCGAGTCCTGCCGGGCGTACCATTCTCTTCTCCGGTTTACTTCAGCCCAAAACTGCTCCACCGCTGTCCGGCGAGTAGGGTTTGGTGCGCTTGGCCAAGCGCTTGGCAGGTGGTCTCGAATTCTTCCGGGGTCTCGGTGTTGAACTCGAACATGTCGTAGTGGCACGGGATAACCATTCGCGCGCCGATGACCTTGGCCAAGTTGGCCGCTTCACGCCCCCAGAAATTACCGGCGACTCGGCGCTCGGGACGGCGACCGTTGATCGGCAGCAGCGCGACGTCGATTTTCCACTGGCTCAAAATCTCCTCCATGCCGTCGTACGGGATGGTGTCGCCGCTGTGATAAATCGTCCACGGGCCAAGCTTGGCCACGTAGCCGACATATTGATGACGTCCGAGGTCATCCTTGGCCAAGTCCTCGTGCGCGGCCGGCACGGCGTGCAGTTCGAACGGGCCAAGCGCGATCGACTGCCCGGCGTCGATGGCTTCGAGTTGGTCGGGATTCACGCCCAGACGCTCGGCGGCGAATCTGCGGTTGGCCGACGGAACGAGCAGTTCCATCTCGGGGTTGGTCTGCATGAGGGCGGCCAGCGTTTCGCCGTCGAGATGGTCGGTGTGGTTGTGGCTCGAGGTGGTGAGGTCGATGAAGTCCAGCGCGTCCGGCGAAACAACCCGCTCGGTCATGCGCGTGTGCGGCTTTTCGGTGGTGGCGTACTTGCGCGATAGCGAGTCCGAGAGGTACGGGTCGAACAGCAGGTGGCTGCCGCGCCATTGGACAAGAAAGCCGCTTTGGCCAAGCCACCAAATATGCAGGTCATCCTGTGCACTGGCGGCGTCGCGGACGTCGGCAAGAAACGCTGCGTCCTGCAAGGCCGGCTTGATCATTCGGCGCCGAGTTCCTTGCGGACGAGCGCGACGCCCTCGACCATGTTCTGCAGCTTTTGCCTGGCGGCCCATCGTGCAGTCTGACTGAGCCCACAGTCCGGCGCGAAGGCAAGGCGATCGGCCGGCGCAAACTCGAGACAGCGGCGCACGCGCCCGGCGATGTCCTCGACGGTCTCGATGTAGTAGCTCTTCACGTCAACGATACCGACAGCGACGTCCTTGTGTTTAGCGATTTCGCCGATCAATTCCAGCTCCGAAAACTCACGGCTGGCCATCTCGAGGTGCAGCTCGTCCACGTTGAACTCGAGAAAGTCGGGGAACATCGGTGCGTACTGGCGCAGCCCGACGGCGTGGCCCTTGTAGTTGCCAAAGCAAAGGTGCGTGGACAGGCGGCACTTGCCGGCGACCGGCTCGACGGTACGGTTGAAAATATCGACGAATCGCTTGGTGTCCTCCTTGTGCGCGTAGCAGCTCATCGACGGCTCATCGACGGTGATCTCAGCGCAGCCGGCAGCGACGAGATCCTCGAGTTCACGGGCGACAATCGGAATCAACTCATCGGTGATCGCCCATCGGTCGGGGTAGCGGCGGTTGGGCAGTAGCCGGCCGGCGAGCGTGTACGGGCCGGGGACGCTGGCCTTGAGCGTGGCGTCGCCACTAGTCAGGCGTTGGAGTCGCTTGAAATCATCGACCGTGCCCAGCCCTTTGTGCGCCTCGAACGGCCAACTGATTTTGTGTTTGCCACGTTGGTCGTGGGCCGGCGGGCCAAACCGGCGAGGCGTCGCGCCCTCAAGCTCGATGCCCTCGAGGAAGCCGTAAAACGACAGGTTGAAGTCGAGCCGCGTCTGCTCGCCGTCGGTGATCACGTCGAGCCCGGCGCTGAGTTGGTCATGTACCGCAGCGACGACGGCGTCGTCGATCATCTCATCGCGGTCGCTGTCGCCGAACTCCTCAAGGTTTTGGCAGGCGAACTCGAGCCAGCCGGGGAAGGGGTAGCTGCCGATGACAGTCGTTCGAAGCGGTTGTTCTTTCATGTGCGGGGATTCAAGCAGCGCTGGGCCGGGTGTTCAAGTGTTGCCGAGATTTTTGTACAGCTTGGCCAAGCGGCGTGCGTGCTCGTCGTAGGCGGCCTCGAAAAGCTCGGTGGCTCGTTCGCTGCCGACAATCGCCCCGGCGGTGAGCACCGTGGGCGGCTGTCCGGCCTTGACCAGGCGGTCGGCGACCTCGGCCTTGAGGGCGTTGACGAGCATGCAGCCGCCGACGGTCGAGCCGGGCGACACGGGCGTATCCATTCCGTCGATTGCGGTCATTGCGTCGCCAACCGGCGCGCCGGTGTCAAGGACGATGTCTGCGAAGTCGTGCAGTTTTTTGCCGGACTCATGCCGGCTGTCGCTGGGCTCGGAATGTTGCTGGCTGATCAGCGCGACGACCTTGACGCCGCGCTGCTGAAACTCCTGCGCGATCTCGATCGGGACGACGTTGCAACCGCTCGACGAGGCGACGAGCGCCGTGTCGGTTGGTGATAAATCGTAGTTTCGCAAGATGCGCTTGGCCAAGCCGGGGGTGTTCTCGAGGAACATCGCCTGCCGTTGGCCGTTCGCGCCGACGACTGAGTTGTGAAAAGTCAGCGACAGCTCGACGATCGGGTTGAAGCCGGGGAACGAGCCGTAGCGTGGCCACATTTCCTCGACCATGATGCGGCTGTGACCGGAGCCGAAAAGGTGCACCATCCGCCCAGCGAGAATCGTCTTGGCAAACCAGTCGGCGGCCTGATTGATGGTGTCCGCTTGGGCAAGCGCGTTGTCCACCAGTCGGCGGCATTTCTCGAGGTAGTCGGCGCTTGGCGTCATGGCTCAGCCGGAGTAGCCGTTGGGGTGGGTTGAATGCCAGCGCCATGCCGAGTCAACGATCTGCTCGAGCGTTGCGTAGTGCGGTTTCCAGCCGAGTTCGTCGATGGCTTTTTGGGAACCGGCGATGAGGCGGGCGGGGTCGCCGTCGCGTCGCCCTTCCTCGATGGCGGGGATCGGTTTGCCGCTGACTTGTTTGCAGGTCTCGATCACTTCGCGCACGGAGTAGCCCTCGCCGTTGCCGAGATTGTAAAAACCGCATTTGCCCGGCTCGAGCGCGAGGATGTGCGCCTGGGCGAGATCGACGATGTGAATGTAGTCGCGGATGCAGGTGCCGTCCGGCGTGGGGTAGTCGGTGCCGAAAATCCTACACTCCTTCTTTTGGCCAAGCGCAACGCGCAGCACGTTGGGGATGAGGTGCGTCTCGACCCGGCGCTGTTCACCAAGCTTCTCGCTGCAACCGGCGGCGTTGAAGTAGCGGAACGCCACGAACTCGAGCCCGTGCAACTCGTGGTACCATTTGAGGATCGCTTCGAACATCAACTTGCTTTCGCCGTACGGGTTGATCGGTTTCTGCGGTTCCTGCTCGGTGATCGGCACGGAGTCCGGCATGCCGTAGGTGGCGGCGGTGGAGCTAAAGACAAATTTTTTCACGCCAGCCTCGATAGCGGCGTCGAGCAGATTGATGCCATTGGCGACGTTGTTGCGAAAATACTTCGACGGATCGGTCATCGACTCGCCGACCTGCGCGAAGGCGGCGAAGTGCATGACGGCCTCCGGCCGGTCGGTGGCGACAGCGTTGAGGATGGTTTCGCGGTCACTGAGACAGCCCTCGATAAATCGCGCCCGCTCATCGACGGCCACGCGATGTCCCTCCGACAAGTTGTCAAACACCGTGACCTGATGGCCGGCGCTCAACAATTCCTCTACACAAATCGAGCCGATGTAACCGGCGCCTCCCGCAACAAATACCTTCATATCGCGGCGACAACCTACCCGCCAAGCGGAGTTGGCCCAAGCAAAACCAAGTGCAGGGGATAACGCTGGCTTGCCAGTTGGCGTTCGATTGCGTTTTATTGGCGCGTTTCATATGAAGAAACCAATTTTTTTACAGGCTGTTATTGTCTCGCTGCTCGCGGTTGCTGCTGGCTGCATGACTACCGGTGCCAGGCGAGGACAAGTTGTTGCGCCCGCTGACTACGATGAGACGATTCGCGTGGCTTGCGTGGGGGACAGCATTACGTTCGGCGCGGGAATCAAGGATCGGAAGAACGACAATTATCCGATCGTGCTTGGCCGCTCGCTGGGGGAGAGGTTCAAAGTTCGCAATTTTGGTGTCAGTGGGGCGACATTGCTGAAGGACGGCGATTTGAGTTACTGGAAGACACCGGCGTTCAAGGCGGCGACGGGGTTTGATCCGCACGTGGTGGTCATCAAGCTGGGCACCAACGACACCAAGCCGCAAAACTGGAAACACGCTGATGAGTACACTGCCGACTACGAGGCAATGATCGACCACTTCGCCGCGCTGCCGGCCAAGCCTAAGATTTGGCTGTGTTCGCCCGCGCCGGTTTATCAAACGCGCTGGGGCATAAGCGAGAAGAGTGTCGTCGAGGGCGTCATCCCCAAGGTGCAGGCCTTGGCCAAGCGCAAAGGATTGCCGGTCATCGACTTGTACGCAGTGCTGAGCGATAAGCCGGAGATGTTTCCCGATAAAATCCATCCGAACGCCGCTGGGGCCAAGCTGATGGCCGAGGCCGTCGAGGCTGCCATCCTCGGCAAATAGCCGTCCGTAAATAAAAAAACAAAATGAAGTCATCCCGTTTAATCCTTTTCGCATGCGCGATTGCCGTTACCGGCCAGGCGCTTGGCCAAGCGCCAAAGCCGCTCCAGCCTAAAAAACAAAATGTCTCGAAGCCGGTTCGCTTGACGGCTCCGGCACCCAAGCCGAAACCTAAGCAGACTAGCAAGCCCGTCCCCTTGGCCGGTACGGTGGTGAAACCCAAGTTGCCCCCCAAGCCGGCGCTCAAGGTGTTTAGGCCCAAGTCGGAGAAACTTGTTTTTATCGGCGGCGATCGGGTGATCTTGATCGGTGACGGGTTGATCGAGCAGATGCAGAAGCACGGCTATCTCGAGTCCCGGTTAACTGCGGGGAACAGCGGCAAGAAACTGTATTTTCGCAATATCGGCTGGAGCGGCGACACGCCGGCGGGCATCGCCCGTGACGGCTTGGGGACAAGGCAAGCCGGTCACGAGCCGGCCGACGAGGGGTGGGTTCAGTTGAAGAAACAGATCGCCGACATCAAGCCCACGGTGGCGGTGATCGGATACGGCATGGCCAGTTCGCTCGACGGCGGACTACCTGCGGCTGGTGGAACACATCAAGAGTAGTGCGGGTAAAAAGAATCCGTTGCGCCTGGTGTTCATGAGCCCGATCGCGCATGAGAATCTCGGAGGCAAACTGCCCGATGGGAAAGCGCATAACAGTAACCTCGAAAAATACCGTGAAGTGATCGGAGACATGGCTAAGCAATATGATGCTTGGTTTGTGGATCTCTACCGTTACCTGCGCAATTCAAGGGCAGACACAACGACCCACATGACAACGGATGGCATTCATTTGAACGACTACGGTTACTGGGTGTTGGGGGCAGTCGCTGAATACTCGTTTAGTTTAACACCATCCAATTTTCGGTTTGGCATTCTTCCGAGCGCAACCGAGCGGTCGGGGGGGTACGGGATCAAGTTAAGCGACATCAAGATTGCTGACGACCGGGTGACGATGACTGGGCGGTTCGATGCGTTGCCCCCATATTATTCGCATTCCAAGAAGGGCACTGCACTTATGCAGCGGACAGCCATCGGGCGTATTCAGTTTATGGGCACCCCGGACGGCAGCTTTACTCTCATCGCTGATGGCATTGAAATCCATACAGGAGATTCTAAGGAGTGGGCAGGGGGAGCGTTCATCGATGGTGGGCCGGATGTGAATCAGTTCGAAAGACTCCGCAGCCTGATCGTTGAGAAGAACGAGTTATATTTCCACCGGTCGAGGCCGCAAAATCAGGCCTACCTTTGGGGGTTCCGGAAACATGAACAGGGCAATAATTATCAGGAGGTGGCCCGCTTCGAGCCGTTGATCCGGCAGAAGGAGCTGGCGATTTTCGAGTTGAGCAAAACAGTCTCCCGGAAGTTTCAACTTTTGCCCACTGCAGAGTGGGCAAAAATCAAGCCAAGCGAAGATGGAAAAAAACCTGAGCCGGTTGCCAAGGCCAAGCCGTACAAGCCGCAGCCATTGCCGGGGTTCGACCTGGGCGATGGTCTCGAGATCAATCTCTTTGCGCAAAACCCGCTCCTGGCGAAGCCGATCCAGATGAACTTCGACGCAAGGGGCCGTCTGTGGGTGGCCAGTTCCGAGGCGTATCCTCAAATTTTACCGGGCGAGATGGCGGCCGACAAGGTGCTCGTGCTGGAGGACACCGACAACGACGGCCAAGCGGATAAGTCAACCGTCTTTGCCGACAATCTGCTGATCCCGACCGGCATCGAGCCGGGCGACGGCGGGGTTTATGTAGCCCAAAGTACCGAGCTGCTTCATTTGCGGGATACGAATGGCGATGGCAAGGCCGACAAGACCCGCGTGGTGATGTCCGGTTTCGGCACCGAGGACACGCATCACATTTTGCACACGCTGCGCTGGGGCTTCGATGGGCGGCTGTACTTCAACCAGTCGATTTACATCCGGACGCACATGGAGACGCCGCACGAGGTGTTGCGCCTTGAGAGTGGCGGCGTGTGGCGACTGCGGCCCGAGACGCTCAAGGCCGAGATTTTCCTGCGCGGCTTCTGCAATCCGTGGGGGCACCATTACGATGCGTTCGGCCAATCATTTGTCACTGACGGTGCCGGCGGGCAGGGGCTCAGTTACGGCGTGCCGGGCGCGATGTATTTCACGTACGCCCGCGCACCCAAGTTGCTCGACAGCGTGAGCCCGGGGCGTTACCCGAAATTCTGCGGACTCGAGATCGTCCGCAGCGCGCACTTCCCGGACGACTGGCAGGGCGACGCGATCACTTGTGACTTTCGCGCGCATCGCATTGTCCGGTTCAAGATCAGCGACAAGGGCTCGAGTTATGTCACTCAGGAGATGCCGGATGTGTTGCGTTCGGGCAGTGTTGATTTTCGCCCGATCGACATCAAGTTCGGTCCCGATGGAGCGCTGTACATTGCCGACTGGTCGAACCCCATCATCCAGCACGGCGAGGTCGATTTCCGCGACGAACGCCGCGACCACGTCCACGGCCGCATCTGGCGGGTGACGGTCAAAGATCGGCCGCTCGTCAATAAGACTGACCTCACCCAACTCGCCAACCCAGACCTCCTGTCCAAGCTCACTTCGCCGAACGGTTTTGACCGCGAAAAGGCCCGCCGTGTCCTCAAGGAGCGCGGCTCCGGCAGCGTTTTGCCCGATTTGGAAAAATGGACGGCAGCTCAAACGGACGAGCAGGCTCAGCTTGAGGCATTGTGGATTTATCAGGGATTGGATTTGGTTGACGATGCGCTGCTCGACAAGCTGCTCGAGGCCAAGGATGCCCGGGTGCGAACCGCCGCCGTTCAAGTGCTCGACGAGTGGGAGGATCGTATCGCCGACGCCGAGTCGCGTTTGACCAAGCGCATCGCCGACGAACATCCGCGTCCGCGACTTGCAGCCCTGCGTGCGATCACCCGCAAGCCAACTCAAAAATCGGTGAGCGCCGCATTGGGCGTGCTCGACAATCCGACCGACAAGCATCTCGACTACGCTGCTTGGCTCAGCATGAGGGAGATTGAGGAGCCTTGGCTGGCGATGGTGAGGGACGGCTTGTGGAAGCCGGACGGCCGCGAGCACCAACTAGAGTTTGCCCTCAAGTCGATCGCCGCCGACAAGGCCAGCGAAGTGCTCGGCGTGTTTCTAAAAGGCAAAACCATCCCCGAGGACGGCTCGTGGATCGAGATAATCGGCCGCGCCGGGACGACGGCCGAGTTGAAGCAACTCCACGCCCAGCTCATCGCCGATTCGTTGTCCGCAAATGGACAGGCGCGCGCACTGAACGCGCTCAATCACGCATCGCGTTTGCGCAATCTGCGCCCCGGCGCGTCGAGCGAAAGCATCGCCTACTATTTCGCCAGCGACGATCAGGCCGTGCAAGTGGCAGCGCTTGGCTTGGCGGGAACGTGGAAGAGGCTTGGCCCCAAGTTTGCTGAATTGACCAGGCTCGCCGGTGGTGGAAAAACCACCACGCCGGTGCGTCAGGCGGCGGTCAACGCCATCCGCGAAATCGGTGGCAACGGGGCCGTGCAGGCGCTCAAGCCGCTTGGCCAAGTGAAACGCAATCCCGAGGCGCGTCACATGGCGGTCGCCGCGTTGGCCATTTTAGACATCAGCCAAGCCGCACCGATGGCAGTTGAGGCGCTTGAGGACACCAAAAACGAGCAGTCGGCGCTCGAGCTTTGGCGCGCTTTGCTTGGCGTGAAAAATGCCGAGAACGCCTTGGCCAAGGCGTTGCCCGCAAAAGGATTCTCCAAGGTGGCCGCCAAGGCCGGACTGCGCGCGATCCGGGAGGGAGGCCGTAATTTTCAGACGCTGGCGCTCGCGTTGCCGCGTAGTGCCGGGCTGAAGGACGAGGACATCACTTTATCGCGCGGTGAAATTCGTAAGTTGACCAAGGCGGTCGAGCAAAGCGGCGATCCCGCCCGGGGTGAGTTGGTTTACCGCAAGCTCGAGCTCGGCTGCGTGAGTTGCCACGCCATCGGCGGCGCGGGCGGCAAAGTCGGCCCGGACTTGACGTCGATCGGTGCCAGCGCGCCGCTCGATTATCTCGTCGAGTCGCTTTACTATCCGAACCGAAAAATAAAGGAGGGCTACCATTCGCTCGTCGTCGAGACGAAGGACAATCAGGTTTTGTTCGGGATGCTCGAGCGCGAGGACGACACGCAGTTGATCCTGCGCAACGTCGCCAACCAGTCTACCGCCATCGCCAAGTCGAATGTCCGCAAGCGTACGCAGGGCAACTCGCTGATGCCATCCGGCTTGATTGACCGCTTGGAGCGGCAGGATCAAATCGACTTGTTCAGTTTTATGAGCCACCTCGGCAAGGCCGGCGCATTCGACGCCTCGAAGGGCAACGTCGCCCGCGTGTGGCGGTTGCGCGCGGCGAACCATCGCGACCAGCAGTTTGGCGACGATCGGATCGCGGATGGGGGCATCAACCGCAAACGCTGGCTGGCGGTCAACTCGCTCGTCGACGGTCGCCTGAGCGATGACATGCTGAAAAAAGGCACCAACGCCGGGCAGTGGGTCGGGGTGATCGGCGTGTACGCGGGGACGGAGTTTGAAGTCGCCCAAGCCGGCGAAGTGACGTTGCAACTCGACGGTGTCGACGGCGCCAAAGTCTGGATCGACGGCAACGTGGTTGAAACCGCCGCCTCGATCAAGACGAACTTGGCCGCCGGCAAGCACTCGTTGGTGCTGCGATTTGATCCCAAGGCGTTGCCGAAGTTTGTCAAGGCCACAACCTCGCAGGGCACATTCCTCGTTGACTGATCCATGCTAAAAAAGGCACCCAAAACCAAGGGCAAGATCGCGGCAGGAACGCGAGTCGCCATCGTCGCCTCGCGTTACAATGCTCGATACGTGAACTCGATGCTGCGCGCCGCCAAGGCGGAGCTGGTCGAGGCCAAGGTCGCGGCGGAGGTCGTGCGAGTGCCGGGTGCGTTTGAGATTCCGGCGGTGGCGTCGGCGCTGGCCAAGCGCTTGGCCAAGCCGGTCGATGCGATCCTCTGTCTCGGCGTTATTCTCCGCGGTGAAACCACCCATGCGGAACACATTGGCCAAGCGGTGACCGCCGCCTTGGCGCAGTTGCAACTCAAGCATTCGTTGCCGGTGATCCACGAGGTGTTGTTGCTCGAAAACATGGAGCAAGCCAAACAGCGCTGCCTCGACAGCGGGCAAAACCGGGGCATCGAGGCGGCCCGGACAGCCATCGAGATGACGCGCGTGATGCGCCGCCTTGGAGCGTAAGAATCTTGCCGATCGGACGGTTGCTCCGTAAGTTGTGCCGCGCATGATTATTGCGCCTTCCATTCTTGCCGGGGATTTCAGCAAGTTCGCCCGCGAACTCAAGCGAGTCGAAAAGACCGGCTCCGAGTGGGTACACCTCGACGTCATGGACGGGCACTTCGTCCCCAACCTGACGTTCGGCCCGCAGGTGCTTGCTAACGCCCGCCCGCATTCCAGCCTATTTTTCGACACGCACCTCATGTGTTCCAAGCCGGGGATTCTTCTCGAGCCGTTCGCCAAGGCGGGGGCGGATCTCATCACGGTGCACGTCGAGCTTGAGGATCGTGTGTCGTCGCTGCTCTGGGGGATTCGTTCGCTTGAGAAACAGGTCGGCTTGGCCATCAACCCGCCTACCTCCATCGAAGAGGTGAAGCCGTTTCTCGACAAGGTCGACCTGTTGCTGGTGATGACCGTGAACCCCGGATTTGGAGGGCAGTCGTTTATCGAGGAGTGTGTACCGAAGATCCAGCAGGTTTACGAGTGGCGAAAAGAGATGGGGCTTAATTTCCGGATCGAGGTGGACGGAGGCGTTAACCTGACGACCGCCGCGGAATGCGCCCGGGCCGGGGCCGATACGTTCGTCGCCGGATCGGCCTTGTTCGGCGAACGCAGTCTCACTCGTGCTGTGAAGAAAATGCACAAAATCGTATCGCGGGTGAACAGCGGATTCAACAAGTGAGTTCTGTAGGGATAAATTTCGGCACCGACGGTTGGCGTGCGGTGATCGCTGAAGATTTCACCTTCGCCAATGTCGATCGGGTGGCGCAAGCGACGGCGGAGCATTGGAAAAAACGCCGCCCGAAAGGCATAAGGAAAAGAGTTGTCATCGGCTGCGACCGGCGTTTTTTGGCCGATCAATTTGCTGAGCGCGTGGCGGAGGTGTTTGCTGGGAACGGCTTCGAGGTGGTGCTCGGCGACTCGCCGACGCCGACGCCGGCCATCTCATTCGCCGTCAAGGTCGAGAAGGCCATCGGCGGTATCGTCATTACCGCGAGCCACAATCCCGCCGCGTTTTGTGGCTACAAACTGAAAGGCCATTTCGGTGGTTCGGCTGATTCCGAAACCAGCCAAGCGGTCGAGGCGCTGCTCGATGCCAAGCCGGTGAAGGCGCTCGACCTGCGCTTGGCCAAGCGCAAGCGGTTGGTTCGCATAAAGGATTTGCACGCGCCTCACGCCCGGGCGATACGCAAGCTGGTTGACTTCGAACTCGTCGCCAACTCCTGTTTGCGGTTTGCGCATGATGCGTTGTTCGGCGTCGGCGCTGGCGCGTTCGAGAAAATCTTGAGCGGAACCAAGTGCAAAGTCACCACGCTCAATGGAGAGCACGACCCGTTTTTCGGTGGCATCCATCCCGAGCCGATCGTCCACAACTACGGTCCGAGTGCAGCGTACCTTCGCAGACACCCGCACGACTTGTGCCTTGTGACAGACGGTGATGCCGATCGTGTTGGCGGTATGGACGGCCGCGGCAACGCGCTCACAACACACCAGATCATTTGCCTGTTGCTGCACCACTACATTGTCAACCGGGGCCAGCAGGGCCGCGTGGTCAAGGCGCTGACGACCACCTCGATGGTCAATCGCATCTGTGAGGCGCACGGGCTGGAGTTGGTCGAGACCGGTGTCGGCTTCAAATACATCTGCGCCGAGATGCAAAAGGGCGACGTGCTGCTGGGCTTCGAGGAAAGCGGTGGCATTGGTTTCCCGGGACACATCCCGGAGCGTGACGGCATTCTCGCCGGCTTGGTTTTGCTCGAACTGTTGGCGACTGAAAAAACTTCGGTCAACAAGCTCTTGGCCAAGCTCGAAAAACAATTTGGCCCGCACCGCTACGACCGACTCGACACACATTTCCCGCTGGAGAAACGAGCCAAACTCATGCGCCACTGCGCTGCTCACCCGCCGGGCAAACTCGCCGGTTCGCCGGTGCGCGAAGTGAAGGCATTCGACGGAGTGAAATATATCGCCGCCAATGGTGCTTGGTTAATGCTGCGCGGTTCCGGCACCGAACCGATTCTGCGGATTTACGCCGAAGCCAAATCCGACGCTGAGGCAAAAAAACTCATCCGTCTTGGCGTCAAGCTGACGAAGCAGGTTTAAGCGCAGATTTCCCTAATCACCCGGCCGTGAACGTCGGTGAGAGTTTCCTGACGGCCTTGATGGAAATAAGACAGGTCTTCGTGATCGATTCCCATCAAATGAAGAATGGTCGCGTGAATGTCGTGAACATGAGTCTTATCGACCATCGCTTGGAAACCGAATTCATCTGTCTCGCCGAAACTCATTCCGCCTTTCACTCCACCGCCGGCCATCCACATGCTAAAGCCGTACGGGTTGTGGTTTCGGCCGGGTGCGTCCCTGCCTTCGCTGAACGGCATGCGGCCAAATTCGCCGCCCCAAACAACCAAGGTTGATTCCAGCAGGCCGCGTTGTTCGAGATCGGTCAAAAGTGCGGCGATCGGTTGATCGACCTCAGCTCCGTGCAGGCCGTGGTTCTTCTCGATGCTTTCGTGCCCGTCCCAAGTATCCTCGAGATGACCTCCACCGGAGTAAAGTTGGATGAACCGCACACCGCGCTCGACCAGACGTCGGGCGATTAGGCAGTTGCGCCCGTACTCGTCAGTAGGTTGTTTCCCGATTCCGTACAGGTCGCGGGTGGTCTGAGTTTCTTTTGATAAATCGACCGTGTCAGGTGCCTCGGACTGCATCCGATAGGCAAGTTCGTATGTCTCGATGCGGGCAGCGAGTTCGCGGCCGCCGGGGCGTTCGTCGAGATGCTTTTGGTTGAGCTGTGCGAGTAGGTCAAGTTGGTGTCGCTGAGCGACTGCATCCAGATGGCTTGGGCCTTGCAGGTCGAGAATGGGATTCCCACTTGGCCGAAACAGCGTGCCTTGAAACGTCGATGGCATGAAGCCGGACGACCAGTTGGGCTGACCAGAGATCG
>LWDU01038954.1_pt1 | contig 19027 bp, 14 predicted proteins | sample 727161 | NCBI WGS metagenome assembly LWDU01 (sample SAMN04566230, study PRJNA314399) | hydrothermal vent metagenome | isolation source: deep sea hydrothermal plume seawater | place: Mexico: Gulf of California, Guaymas Basin | collected 2004-07-11
TGGCGCAAGAAGCCCACCGTGGCCAAGTTGGTGGCGGGGCCAAGGAGCAGGCCAGCGAGGACCGCGCCCGAAGAAAAACCCTTTCCGATCAAAACCGCGGCCAGAGGGGTCGCCGCGGCCGCGCAGACATAGCTCGGGACCGCGATCAACGAAACGATCAGGATGTCCAATCCGGAACCCGCCCACTCCCCCATGGCGCCCCGGGGCAACGCCGCCTGGGTGTAGGCCGCGAGAATCAATCCCACCACCGTGAAAGGACCCACGTGGTGGAGTAGTTCATCGAAGTGATCCATGGCACGCCGCCAGACCCCGTCGCGTCCAGAACCGGGCGCGACGGGCTCGGCCTCGGGAACCGCCGATTCGCGGCTCTGAAAGACCTTGGCCACCACAAGAGCCGCCAGCACCGCCACCGCCACCGCGGCCCCCAAGCGCATGGCGGCGAAGGGCCAGCCCAAGAAGCGGACGGTCAACGCAAAGCTCTCGACACCGAGTTCCGGGGTCGCCAGTAGAAAGGCCACCACCAGCGCCGGCCCTCCACCGCGCGCGCGCAGGGACTCGGCGAGAGGCAGAACTCCGCACGCACAAATGGGAAGCGGGGCGCCCACCACCGCACCTCGAACGGCCTGGCGGAGGGATGTGCCCCCCTGGAGCCATCGGGTCGACAGGCGACCGCCGAAGGTCTGGAGCAGCGCCCCAATGGCCAACCCGATCAGCAGGACCGGCGCTGTCTCCAACGTCAACTCGGCAAGAGCGTGAAAAATCTCCGAGCGCATCTCGCCACTGCCTTCACCCGAGTGCCCGTGCTCGTGGGTACCGCCCGCAGCGAGGAGCGCGAGCACCACGCCGGCCGCGATCGCCAGCATATCGGCCATCCGCCCGCGCAGATCTCGGGGCACCTCGGCCCGCCAATCGTGACCGATGACATGCAGAAGAAGACCGCTGGCCACGGCCAAAATCCAGGGCTCCCAAATCGCCATGATTCGCGCGGGCGTCGCGCCGACGATGAACACGCCCGCACACGTGGCCATCGCCACGCCCGCAGCGCGCCCCATGGCATGACGGTTTCCGTAGCGATCCGCATAAGCGAGCACCAGCACTCCGGTGATGGGAACCGTGTGGGCCACGATGGCAACGAGTACCCCTACGTCGATCCCTCCGTTGGGGCCGAGCCCCCCGAAGAGGCCGAGCGCCATGCCATCGGCAAGCTTGTGGCTGAGCAGACCGACGTAACCCAGTTCCACGGCGATCCACGACGAATCCAGCCGGGCCGGCGCCTCTCCCTCCCGGCGGGCCGATCGTCCCCGCGCCACGCGTTCAAAGCCCGCCGGCGCCACCAGGGCAATGCCAAAAACACCCAAAGCCCAGAGACCCACATCCGCCATGGCGGCCGGCAGCAACTGGGTCAGGACAACGACCCCCGCCGCCACCAGGGCAAAGGTTCGCACGGGCTCGAGAGCCCGATGGCTGCGGGACCCCAGCAACACGACGGCGGTTCCAGCGGCCACGGATCCCACGGAGACCGACAAAGCGAGCCACACGACTGAGTCTCCTCTTTGGATGGGTTGCGGGGCCGGGGGCCCGGCCCTAAAAAAACCGCCGCGGGGCACGCCACGCGCCCGGTCGCCCTCGACAGCGATGGGGCAGTTTGATTCCCCTCTGGGACTCCCGCAAGGGGTCGACGACCCGGCCTCTGCCCGCCAGTACCCCCAAGCCCATGGCCCGGAACTCGATCCCGAGCCGGCGATCGAACTTTCCCAATGGGAGCACGGACCGCAAGAACGGCCGTACTGGCTGGCCTTTTGATTCGCACGCATTCCGCCACGTGAGTGGCTCAAATCGGCCAGTTGAGCCAGCCCGAGCCGATCGAGAGCGTGCCAACGGCCTCAGGGGTGCCTCTGGAGTGACTCTGGGGTGACTCTGGGATGACAGTCCTCGAATATTTCACTTGGCACGAGCCCTGCATAAGAGACCAGTACCGAAGAATGGCAGCACACCGACGGAGGCAGGGGCGAAAACAACGCCGGTGAATCTGCGTTCGAGACCATCCGCAGGGGGGGGGGAAAGCCATGCCGATCAAAGAAGCCACAGGGGAAGATGAATATTCACGAGGGATGATGCTCGCCCTCACCGACGCCCTGACGCTGCTGGCAGCGACAGGACCACAAGCGACCATCGCCGCCGCCAACATGCCGTCGCCCGCCGCCGAAGACCGCTTCACCAGCGGTCGACGCGCTGGCTGGGATCGTGCGGCATTGATCATCCGGGCCGCCCAGGCCTCCGCATTGATGAAGGGGGAGCCGAGCCCTCGAAACCGAGGGTGAACCAAGAGTCCGCACCGGCCGCCAGGCATCGCGAACTCAGAACCAGTGCGGGCGGGTGGATCTTCCGCGACTCCGGCAGGGACCGGTAGCGCGAGGAGATCCCCCGCCCACAACCGGAGACCGAGTGCCCCGGGGATTCTCGACCGCTGGGCACTGGACTCGAAACTTTCAATTCTCGATCGGGGGTCGATGGGGATGCGAAACGCTAGCCCTCTTCCCTATTCTATTCGGCGGTCACTATTCCTCGCTCAATATCTCGGCGCTCTCTATTCCGCACTCTCGGGTATTTCCTCTCGGCGGCGAGCCACGAATGCACACAGTTCTTCGTGAGCCGACGCATCGATGTCCGGGACCTCGTAACCCGCGAGTTTCTCCCGCCACAGGGTCTGGGCCCGCCTTGCCGCGTCGAGGCTTCCTTCCTCCTGCCACTTTTCGAACGAGTCATTGTGCGATACCTCGCTTTGCCCAAAAGCCGTCTCAAAGTTGGCCAAGGTATGGGCCGCTCCGAGAAAATGCTGGCCCGGTCCCACCTCTCGAATCGCGTCCATGGCCTGACCCTTTTCAGACAGATCGACCCCCGCGAGCAATCTCCCCCAAAGCGCACACTGATCGGCGTCGATGATGAATTTCTCGTACCCCATGGTGAGCCCACCTTCGAGCCACCCCGCGGCGTGGAGAACGAAATTCGTTCCGGCCATTAGAGTGGGAAGAAGGGTTGAAGCGCTCTCCGCACCCGCCTGAGCATCGGGTAGCTTTGAGGCGCACAGGCTCCCCCCCGAACGAAAGGGGAGCCCCAAACGCCGGGTGAGCGCGGCCATGACGAAGAGAGTCTGGGCGGCCTCGGGGGTGCCGAAGGTGGGTGCACCCGATCGCATGGACATGCTACTCGCGAACGATCCCAAGACCATCGGTGCGCCGGGGCGCACCAACTGGACAAACGCCATCCCGGCGAGCGCTTCGGCCAAGCTTTGAGCGGCAACGCCGGCGACGGTGACCGGTGCCATGGCGCCCGACAAAATGAAGGGGGAGATCATCGTGGCCTGACCGTGCTCCGCATAGGCTTCGGCGACGCTCAGCATGCTCACATCCCAAGCCATGGGGGACGATGGGTTGATGAGATTGAGCAGTACGCAATGGTTCTCGACGAACGCGTCGCCCATAATCACTTTGGCCATGGCGACACTGTCCTCGGCACGTTCGGGCGAGGTTACTGAACCCATAAACGCCTTGTCGCTGTAGCGAAGGTGGGCGTAGACCATATCCAGGTGCCTGTGCGACACCGGAATGTCCACCGGCTCGCAGACAGTCCCCCCCGACGAATGCATGGCGGGCGACACGTGGGCGAGCTTGACAAAATTGCAGAAATCCTCGAACGACGCGTAGCGGCGCCCGGCCTCGATGTCATGAACGAAAGGCGATCCATAACCGGGTGCAAAAACACAGGCCGTCCCGCCAATCTGGAGGTTGCGGGCGGGATTCCGCGCGTGCTGGGTGAAACTGCCCGGCGCCTTGGTACTTACAATTTCTCGGCAAAGGCCCCGGGCAAAGCGGACCCTCTCGCCGTCGATCTGCGCCCCCGCAGCCGCGAGCCGATCCAGCGCGCTGGGAAAGCCCCTAAAGTCGATCCCCACCTCTTCGAGGATGGTCTCGGCGTTGGACTCGATTTGCGAGAGCCCGTCGTCGGAGAGGATCTCAAGCGGCGCCATGGCCCGAGTCAAGTAGGGGAGCACCGCTGCACTCGCCTCGGCGCGCGCCGCCTTGCGGGCCGTGCGCCCCCCTCTGCGTCGGCCCTCTCGCGAAGTCTTCACCGAAAAGTTCTCCTCACGCCCTAACAATACCAGTGCCGGAATCGGCGGCCAGTTCCCAAGCGTTGGGCGCAACGCCAAGACGATGACCAGAATGAACCCCGGGCCTTGATCGAGCCGGCCGACCGGGTCTTGCTCGGTCATTCGGACAGCAGTAGGGTAAACGAGCCCCCCGAAACGATCACCCCACAAGGGAAAGCACCCATGGCGCTCAGTTCCTCACCCCCAGTCCCGAAGCCGCCGGCCCTCAGTCCGCGGGTGATTGTGATCGGCGCCGGAATGTCAGGAATCCTCAGCGCGATCAAGCTCAAGGAAGCGGGTTTCGACGATTACGTGGTCTACGAGAAGGCGGACCGACTGGGAGGAACCTGGCGGGAGAACACCTATCCGGGAATCGCCTGCGATGTGCCCTCACACTTCTACAGCTATTCATTTGCCCTCAACCCCGAGTGGACCCAACGTTTCTCGCCCGGTGCCGAGATCCAGACGTACTTCGAGCAGGTGGCACGGCGTTACGGGGTAGAAGAGCGCATCCAATACGGAAAACAAATCACGCATTGCGCCTTCAGCGAGGGGCGATGGCAAATCGAAACCCACGACGGATTGCAGGACGAGGCCGAGTTCATCATCGCAGCAACCGGCGTGCTCCATCATCCCTCGATCCCGGATTTTCCGGACAGGGAAAGTTTCGCGGGCGCCGCCTTTCACAGCGCTCGCTGGGATCCGGCCTTGTCACTGAGGGATAAACGGGTCGGCATCATCGGGACGGGATCGAGCGCGATCCAGATAGTCTCGGCCCTGGCCGATCGGGTCCAATCCTTGACCCTCTTCCAACGAACCGCGCAGTGGATCGCCCCTGCGGAGAACCCACTCTACGAGGAGAGCGAGAGAGCCCATTTTCGTGCGCATCCCGAAGCCATGCAAGAAATCCGGGCCGAGATCGCCAAGGGCATGACCGATGGCTTCGCCAATGTTCTCGTCGATGCGGCTTCACCCGTTCTCCAACTGGTTCACGACAATTGTGTTGCCAATCTGGAAGACAACGTCAGAGACCCGGAGTTGCGCGAAAAGCTTCGGCCCGACTACCGCGCCGCTTGCAAGCGTCTCGTCATCTCGCCAAATTTTTACGAAGCAATCCAACACCCGAATTCGAGACTGGTCACCGAAGGCATTGAACGAATCGAAGCCGAGGGAGTTCGAACCCAAGACGGCTCTCTCCATGAACTGGACGTACTTATTTTCGCCACGGGATTCCAAGTGGACAGCTTTGTCCGCCCGATGAAGGTCGAAGGCCGGAACGGTGCGGTCCTGGATTCGGTATGGAAAGACGGGCCGACTGCCTACATGGCGATCTCGGTTCCCAATTTTCCCAACTTCTTCCTTCTCAATGGCCCCAACTCTCCCGTTGGCAACTTTTCTCTCATCGACGTCGCCGAACGGCAGTTCGAGTATGTCCTCCAACTTCTCGAGCCAGTCCGTTCGGGCAATGCCAGCGAGGTCAGCGCATCGCCCCAGGCCATGGCCGCATTCGATCTACAGCGCAGAGAAGCCGCACGCAAAACAATTTGGAATAGCGGATGCAAAAGTTGGTACCTCGATAGCGAGGGGCTTCCCACCGCCTGGCCGTGGACCTACGACCGCTTTCGCGAGGAAATGAGTGGGCCTCGGCTCGAGGACTACGAGATGCGCTAGAAGCGATCCCCTGCACGAGTCGCAATCCAACTGCGCTCCTGCCCTTGCCCAACCCAACCGCGAACGAGGAGAATTCCGATGCAGGCTGCCGTGATGCGCGCCAACAACGCCCCGCTAGAGATCGAAGACATCCTAATTGACGCCCCGGGTCCCGGCGAAGTGCTTGTCAAGACCGCTGCGTCGGGGATCTGCCACAGCGATCTCACTGTGATCGAGGGCGGGCTCCCGCTTCCGCCCCCCACCGTGCTCGGCCATGAGCCGGCGGGTGTGGTCGAGGCTGTGGGCGAAGGGGTGGTGGATTTCGTGCCCGGAGACCACGTGATCGGCTGTCTCTCGTCGTGGTGCGGCGTGTGCAAATTCTGCACGGGCGGCCGACCGTACCTCTGCCTCACCCAGTTCATGGGAAGGCCCGATGGCATGGGCCCCCGGCTCCGGACCCGCGCCGGAGAACCCATCCCTCAATTCGGAAATCTGTCCTCCTTCGCCGAAAAAATGCTCTCTCCCCAGCGTTCCCTGGTGAAAATCCGGGACGATATGCCCTTGGATCGGGCCTGCCTGATCGGCTGCGGGGTCACCACGGGCCTCGGAGCCGCCCTGAATACCGTCAGCATTCCGGCCGGAGCCAGCGTGGTGATCATTGGCTGCGGAGGCGTGGGCCTGGCGGCGCTGCAGGGCGCTCGCATAGTCGGTGCGGGCCAACTCATCGCCGTAGACACCCAAGCATGGAAATTCAATCTTGCGGAAAAACTCGGCGCCACCCATTGCGTGAACGCCAGCGAGGTCGACCCCGTGACGGCGGTCCACGAAATCACAGGGGGAGGCGCTGATTTTGTATTCGAGTGCATCGGGCTTGTGCCCACGGTGCAGCAGGCCGTCGCCATGACGGGCCGCGGGGGAACCACCGTTCTTGTGGGCGTTGTCCCGATGTCGGAGACCGTACCCATTTCGGCCTCGGACCTGACCCTGCAGGAGAAAAACATCACAGGTTCCTTCATGGGATCCAATCGATTTCGCTTCGACATGCCCAAGTACATCGATTTTTACTTGGACGGTCGTTTGCATCTGGACGAAATGATTTCTTCCCGGGTCCAACTCTCTGAAGTCAACGACGCTTTTGACCGGATGCGCAAGGGCGAAGCGGCGCGCCAAGTCATCGTTTTCGATTAGGCGAAGAGATTGTCCGAGCGCTTCGTTATCTGGCTTTCGACTTCGGCGGGGATCACCTGGATCATCCGCAATGTCGCCTCTCGTCTGGACCCCTGGCTCTTTCGGGCGAGCAATGGTCGCTTCACCACCATGGGCGTTCCCAGCATGCCGATGCTTACCCTCACCGCTACCGGACGAAAATCGGGCAAGGCGCGCTCGGTCCACCTGGCGTGCTTGCAAGAGGGCAACGACTACCTGGTGATCGCCAGCGCCATGGGACAGAAACGGCACCCGGGGTGGCGATACAATCTCGACGCCCATCCCGACATCGAAGTCCAGGTCCTGGGTCGGCGCTTCGCCGCTCGGGCTACAGCCCTGAATGGCCCCGAAAAAACGGCCGTCTGGCCCAAGGTCCACCAGGCCATCCCGCAAATGAAAGTCTACGAGGAACGAACCCCCCGAAATATTCGGGTCTACCGGCTCAGCCCGGTCGGCGAATGAAACCTCCGCTCACCCCCTGCGCAAAAACAACCGCACTCGCGCCGACTACCCGAACGGCCCGCCCACGAGAAAAGGAGAACGTATGCCCCGTCCATACAAGGTGATTCAATGGGCCACGGGCGTAGTGGGAAGCGCCGCATTGCTCGGCGTATTGCGTCATCCAAAACTCGAACTAGTGGGTCTAAAGGTTTACAACGACAAGAAAATTGGCCTTGATGCTGGCGCGATCGTGGGTGCGGCGCCCACCGGCGTGATCGCCACTCAGGACGTGGATGCCATCGTGGCCATGGAGGCGGACTGTGTCCTCTATTGCCCCCTGCCCTGGAGCACCACCGAAATCTGCCGCCTGCTCGAATCGGGAAAGCACGTCGTCACCCCCTGCCCCTACTGGTTCCCGTTTGTCCAGAACCGCCAAGCCGCCGGGGCCATCGAAGCTTCCTGCCGCAAGGGGGGCGTTAACTTTCACGCGTCGGGGTGCAATCCCGGAGGCATCGCCGAGCGCTTCCCCCTGACGTTCACGGGCTGGTGCAATCGCATCGATCGCATCACCATGACGGAATGCGGAGACTGCCGCACCTACAGTTCCGAAGGCGTGATGCGCAATCTGATGAATCTGGGCAAGACCCCCGAAGAGGCTTCCAGAAATCCCATCAAGGACGCCCTGGCCCGGAGTTGGAACGAGCCCATCGACATGATCGCCGAAGGTCTGGGTAGCGAAGTCGTCGCCTACGAGGCCCACCACGATTTCATCCTCGCCAACCAACCCATCGAAACGGCTGTGGGGATCATCGAGGAGGGAACCATTGCCCTCAACCACTACCGCCATATCGGAATCACCCGGGAGGGCACGGAAATCATCCAGGAGCAGATCTGGTACGTGGATGATATCGAGCAGACCCGGTTGCAGAAAAAGATGGATATTCCTCGCCAGTCGGGTTGGCGGATCAAGCTCGAAGGCGATGTCAATATCAACATCGATATCGACTTTCCCTCGGAGCTAACCCAGGACGAACGCGTTGCCCAGGGACTGAGCACCACCGCTTTTCATATCGTCAACGCGGTTCCCACCGTGTGCGAGGCACCGGAGCCGGGACTCAAGACCTACCTCGACCTGCCCATGATTACGGGCTGCATGGGCACCTACTCCACATCGCGTTAGGCGATAGCCTCGGCGCGGGCTCCACTCCAAGCGGGAGACAAGCAATGATGCAGGGGTTGTCAAAAATTCGGGTCGTCGACGCAGCCACAGGCGTTGCCGGCCCCTATTGCAGCAAGCTCTTCGCCGACGCCGGCGCCGACGTCATCAAACTGGAGCCGGCGAGTGGCGACCCCCTCCGCCGCTGGTCGGCCACCGGCGCCGAACTCGGCGACGCGGATGGAGCGCTCTTTCGTTACCTGAATGGAGGCAAGCGCAGCGTGTTCGGCAGCCTCGCGACCCCCGCCGCCCCGATTTCCGACGAAGTCCGAGATCTGTTGGCCGGGGCCGATCTGCTCGTCGAAGACGCCGCACCGGGCGCCTTCGATCGGAATGCGCTGTGCTGCGCCAATCCCGGCCTCGTGGTCGTCAGCCTCACCCCCTTTGGGCTCACCGGCCCCATGGCGGACCGCCCCGCCAGCGATTTCACCCTCCAAGCCGAGAGCGGATCCATCGGGGCCCGGGGGCGCCCGGGGGCCGAGCCCTACCAGGCCGGGGGCCGCATCGCGGCCTGGAGCGCGGGGAGTTTCGCCGCGGTGGCGAGCCTGGCCGCGGTGCGGCGGGCTGAGCAAACCGGCCACGGCGAACATATCGACTTCTCCCTCCACGCGGTCACGGCCCTGGTGACCAACTGCTTCATCGACCTGATGTGGGGAATCCTCGGACGGCCCCCGGTGGTGGGCTCACTCCCCAACCTGGAGACGCCCTCCATCGAGCCCACCCGGGACGGCTTCGTGGGCTTCACCACCTACTCGGCCCAGCAAATGGCCGACTTCCTCTTGATGATCGAGCGCACCGATCTACGTGAGACCCAGGAGTTCGGTCAATTCGCCCAGCGTCTGGGCCGGCTCGAAGAATGGGAAGCCATCGTACACGCCTACACGAAGACCCATGACACCGACGCCATCATCGAGCTGGCCCAAACTCTGCGAATCCCCGTTGCGCCGATCTGCAACGGACGCACGGTGCTTGAGCAACCGCAGATCCGCGCCCGGGAGATCTTCGCCTTGGATGTCTCCGGCGATTTTCAGCGCCCACTCCCCCCCTATCAAGTCGACGGCCAAAGGCCGCCGCTCGCCGGACCGGCGCCGGGGCTCGGCGAGCACAGCGGGCAGATCGAGCCTCGGACCCCCAATCGCCCCCGCGCCCAGGGCTCGCCCGAGTTGCCCCTGAAAGGTATGCGGATCATCGACGCGACAACCTGGTGGGCGGGACCCATCTCGACCCACATCCTGGCGCTCCTGGGCGCGGACGTGATCCATCTCGAGTCGATCCAGAAGATCGACGGCAGCCGATCCGTGGGCGGCACCTTTGCCGCTCAGCACGAGGCCTGGTGGGAGTGCAGTTTTATCTACCTCTCCACCAATACCAACAAGCGTGGGATCACCCTTGACCTCGCGAGCGCCAAGGGCATGAAGATTCTCGAGTCGCTGATTGCCGGAGCCGATGCCCTGGTAGAAAACTTCAGTCCCCGGGTCATGGACGGGTTCGGGCTCGACTGGGCAAAGGTGCAGGCTCTGAACCCGCGCTGTCACTACGTGCGAATGCCAGCCTTCGGACTCAACGGTCCCTGGTCCGAGCATGTAGGCTTCGCGGCCACCATGGAACAGATGGCCGGACTCTCCTGGCTGACGGGTCATCGGAACGACCAACCCCGAATTCAGCGCGGCCCGTGTGACCCCTTGGCGGGGATGCACGCCGCCTTTGCCCTACTGGTCGCCATGGCGGAGCGTGACGCGTCGGGTCGGGGGCACTTTATCGAATGCGCGATGATCGAAGCCGCGCTGAACGTCACCGCCGAACAGGTCGCCGAGTACACCGCCTACGGCAACCTGATGGAACGCCAGGGAAATCGCAGCCCCGAGGCCGCGCCTCAGGGGCTCTACCCGTGCCGGGACCACGACCCCAGCACGAACCCGCAGTGGCTTGCGCTCTCCATCGTGAGCGACGCCCAGTGGAGGCAGCTCGTTGCTTGGTTGGGCGAACCCGACTGGGCCAAAAACATCGGAGAAGGTCTCACCCTGCGGCGCGCCCAACAAGAGACCCTCGACGCGGCGCTCAAAAACGTTTTTGCCCAGCGCGACCTTGAAACCAGCATCGAGCAACTCGTTGCCGCCGGAGTTCCCGCCGCAGCCATCGCTGACCCTCGTGCGCTCGCGGGGCATCCCCAACTGGCCGCACGCGGGTTTCTAGAGGAAATCGATCACCCGGTGGTCGGCCTTCAGTCCACCATGGGCGCGCCCTTCCGCTTTGCGAGCGTGGATCGCTGGCTTCGCCGGTCGGCGCCTACCCTGGGCCAGCACAATGCCGAAATCCTTGGCGAACTCGGCTACGGACCCGACGAAATCGAACAGTTGAAAGCCGAAAAGATCATGGGCGATTGGCCCGAAGGAATGTAGAACAGGTCACGCCGTGCCCACTGCCGGGCGCAAGTCGCGAAATCCAGTCGATCTGGGGGCCCGGGTGAGTCTGCCGGTTCAGGAAGCCCCGACTCACTGCTCTTCCGCTCGCATCGATCTCAATCTTGCCGCTGGCCGCCAGTTCGCCCACCACGAGTAACCCCCGCGAATTACTACGTTACGGGCCGTGCTTGCCGCTCAATCGCATCGAATGCAAACAACGAAATCAAACCGGCATCTTGCGCTCTTCATCTTGGCTTCATCGTTACATGCGAGAATCAACCCCCCCCAAAAAAAGCGGCGAGTTGCATAACGCGGACAAGTCGCTGGCAACATCGATTTTGGCTAGCCTCGGCGTCGCGATCCGGAAATCCCTAAAACCTTCTCATCATCTCATGCATCTCATCATCTCATGCTGATACGCCCGACTCAAATCATTTCCATGTTGGCTATCGCGGGCTACCTCGCAGCTGCGGCGCTGCCCTGCCCTATCCAAACGGAAACGGCCCCGGCCGCCGGCGCTGTTTCATACAGCCACACCAATCATGACCACAGCGTCCATGACCATAGCGTCGCGACCGAAACGGTCGCCGCTGCGAAGGCGCCACCGCTGGCCACTCCCTTCCTGAGCAAACCGTGCCCCTGCGGCTGCCAAGGAAAAAGCGGAGGAACGCTGAGCGCCAAGCGCCTGGGCCGGGTTATTCCTTCGGAAATCGAGTCCGTTGCCATCGCTCAGCGACCAGCAACCCACACACCCCTGCTGCAGGCCGCTCCCGAATTCGCTGCGGCGCCCCCGGAACCGGTCCCAATCCTGAGCTAAGCGCACTGAAACGGGCGCGCGTCGCGCGCCCTACTGAGCGAAGACTGCCCGTGGCAGTTTTCCTCTCTCACGCTTGGCACGTTGTTGATCAGGAGATGAGTTATGCCCATCTACAAGAATTGCTCACGAGATCCGGTGGATTTCGTCGACAGGAACGCTTTTCGTTCCCCCAAAAAGATATTCACCCGGAGTTTCACTTTGGGCTCCGCCGCCCGCAGTATCGTCCTATTTCTCTGTGTGTACTTGGGCGCCGAGAGCCGTTCTTTTGCCGAGCCCGAGCTCGCATTCGAAGCGGGACAAAACCCCGAAGAGATCATCGTCACCGCCACGCGGAATCAACGTCCTCTCAGCCAGGTTCCCATGAGCGTCACTGTCCTCACCCGGGATGAAATCCTCGACTCCCCGGCCCAGGCGGTGGACGATCTCCTGCGGATCGTCCCCGGTGTCAACCTCCCGGCGGCCAGTAGTCTGGTCAGCCACCCAACTTCCCAATCGGTCTCCATGCGAGGACTCGGGCGCGGGCGCGCGCTGGTCCTGCTCGACGGCGTGCCGCTCAACGATGGTTTCGGCGGCTGGGTGAACTGGACCAAAATTCCGTACCAAAACATCGAGCGCATCGAGGTGGTCCGAGGGGGCAGTTCCAGTGTGTACGGCACCTATGCCATGGGCGGCGTCATCAATGTCCTCACCCGGCCCGCCGAAGGCCGATCCATGGAGCTCGAGGCCAGCTATGGAACCCAGGACACCGGGCGTGCCCACGCCTATGTGAGTGAGACCGTGGGCAACACGGCGATTGCGATCAACTACGACTTCTACGATTCCGGCGGATACCCGGTGATCGCTGCCAGCGAGCGTGGGCCGGTGGACACCAATGCCTTCTCGCAGCACAACAACTTGCAACTCGAGGCCAACCACAGTTTCGACTCGGGCGCGACCGCGTACGTTCGGACGAACCTGTTCCGGGACAAACGAAACGTCGGCACGCCGCTGGCCAACGATTCCCGAGATGTTTGGGACGTGGCTATGGGGACTCAATTTTCGGCCCCCGGCGGCGGGGCCGGCAAGCTCTCGTTCTTCAGTTCCCTTCAGGATTTCGACAACGCGAATACAACAGTAACCAACGGCCGCGCCAGCGAAGTACTGGCCCTAACCCAGGAAGTGCCCAGCTTTGACATCGGAACCTCGGCCCAGTGGTCCAAGGAGCTTGGCTTCTGGTCTTCCTTTGCCGCGGTGGGAATGGACTTTCGCCACGTTGACGGGGAAAATCGTGAGACCATCATCGACCTCCCCCCCTTCAACTCGAGTGTCACACAGGGAAAACAGGATGCCCTGGGAATCTACGGCGAAATGAGCCTTTTCCCTCTCCCTCAGCTCGAGGCCTTGGCGAGTCTTCGGCTTGACTACTGGAGCAACTATGCCGCCTCCAGGGCCGAGGAGGGAAACCCGACGGCGATATTCGCCGACCGAACGGCCACCGAGGTAAGCCCCCGACTGTCCCTCCGTTACGCATTCGAAAACGGTTGGGCCGCCCGGGGCGCGGTCTACCGGGCCTTCCGGGCCCCCAGCCTCAACGAGCTCTACCGGGGCTTCTATGCGGGCAACGCGTTCTTCGCGCCCAATGCCGACCTGAGCCCTGAAATTCTCCGAATCGGGGGCGAGTTGGGCATCGATTACCGAGTCAAAGGAGTCCAGGCATCCTTGACGGGCTTCTGGAATGAACTCGATAACGCGATCGCCTTCGTGGGTCCTTTCGGTTCAAAAAAACGCCAAAACATCGCAGCGACCCGAAGCCGCGGCTTTGAATTTGAGTTCGAGGTGTCCATCGGCGAGGAATGGGCGTTGGCGCCCTCCTATGTCTTCACCGAAGCCACGATCCAGGAGTTTCCATCCTCGCCAAATCTGGTGGGCAACTGGATCGAGGACATTCCCCGCCACGAGGCGGCGGTCACGCTTACCTACGACAACCCGGATTGGTTCCAGCTGATGCTTCGCGGACGCTATGTGGGCAAGCGCTACTCGGATGACACCAACAGATTCGAAATGCAATCGTTTGGCGTTTTGGACGTCTCGGCGTCCAAGCGGCTCGGTGAGCACCACGAAATATTCCTGATGGTCGAGAATCTCCTCAATGAGGAGTACGATGCCGACCGCACGGGAAGAACCACCCGGATCGGCGCGCCCCGCCAGGTTTGGGGCGGTGTGCGAATGCAGTTCTGAGGACATGTAAATCCATGCAACGGATCCATCGCATCGATAGCCGGACAGATCGAAGTTTCCGCTGGGTTCGGGGTGCTGGCGTGCGCGCCGGTCTCGGCGCCATGGCGCTCCTGGCCTGGATGGCGTGCGATACGGCCGAGCGCCCCTCGGTGGTCTTCGAGAACACCCCCCACCGTCTGAGCGCCGATGCCTCCCGAGACCCCCAACTCCTTGTCCGAGCCTCCGGGGCCATCGCGGTGCTGGCGGTGGAAAAAGCCGCGGGGGGCGGAGACAACCTGCGCCTTTACCTTTCCCCGAGCGGCGGAGATGTCTTTGAGCCAGGCCCCCGGGTGAACACAAGGCCGGGCAGTGTGCGTTCCCACGGCGAAGGAACGCCGCTGCTCCTCGAAGGCACTCGGGGCAAGTTCTACGCGGTCTGGCTGGGAAGCCAGGGCCAGGGCAAGCGGGGTAGCGTGATTCGGGTGGCTCGCTCGGACGATTTCCTGCGAAGCTTTGGCCCTTCCGTGGAACTGGGCGCAGCCCAGGGCCGAGGGCCGGGGCCGGCTTTTTTCGACGCCACCGTGGCCCCGGATGGAACTCTAATTGTGGCCTGGCTCGGCGAGGGGAGCGACGCGACACTGCCGGGCTCGAGCCACGTACTGGTGAGTTCCAGCGCCGATCAGGCCCAAAGCTTTGCGCCCCCGGTGTCGGCGGCTTCCGACGTCTGTCCCTGCTGCCGGCCGGGACTCGCCGCCGACGAGCGGGGGCGTTGGTTTCTCGCCTGGCGGAACATGGACGAAGAGGATGTGCGCGATCTCGTGGTCGCCGCCTCCAGCGATCGGGGAACCCACTGGTCTTCGGCCATGACCATGCCCGGCCCCCGTTGGCAGATCGACGGCTGCCCCCATTCCGGCCCCTCGCTGGGAGTCCTCGCCGGGGACCTGTTTGTGACGTGGTACACCGAAGCCACCGGGGAATCCCGGCTCTTCTGGTCCAAATCATCGGATGGAGGTAGAAACTTTTCTCCTGCCGCCGATATTGCTGGGGGCGTGCTGGATCCGAACCATCCGCGGTTGGCCGAGGTCGACGGCCGATTCTTTGTGGTCTTCCAGGGTCGTGATCCCGTGGCCGATGGAAGTTGGGGCGCCTCCCGGCCCTTCATCCGGGCCATCGGGCCCGGCGAAGATTCGCCGCCCGTTGCGGTTCCTCACGGTGCGGGCAGCGCGTCGTACCCGGTGCTCAGCGGGCTTGGCGCGGGCCGGATCGTGGTGGCCTGGACCGATTCCAGCAATGCCGGATCGACGGTGCTCGCCGCGCGTGGGCGCACGGCCACCGAACCCCGCACCCCCTAGTCCGGGCGGCGAATTCGCGCGTGGCTGGGCGAGGCACCGCGTCAGGAGGCTAGTCGGTTTCCCGGTAGAGGCGCGGCCGATCGCGCACGGAATCCAACAGGCCCAGATCGCCGAGTTCGAGCGAATAGCCCTTTGGATACGGGGGACGGCTTTCGAGGCCGAGCGCCTCGACCACCTCCGGGTGCTGGTAGTAGCCCGAGTAAAGCGGGAACACCAAGTTCTCGAGAAAGCCCGGATGCGCACTCGCCACTTCGCGCAGCAAACCCGAACGCGTCTCACCCGCAAGGGAAGCAAAGCCGTGTTCGCCGCCGAGGGCGCTTGCCCGAGCGTCAAGGTCGGTCAGCGCGTTGGCGACCCCTGCCCGGGCATCCGCGAGACGGGCTTCCACATAGTCGCCGAGTCCGAGATCCCCGGCTCCGGGGAGCGATGGGCCGCGGCCCGGAATCAGTTCGTTAAGGACGGCGCACAGCGTCGATTTGGCCAGGGGAAGCTCGTCCATTTCAATCCTCGTGTGGGCGCGATCCCGGAATCGGAAGCGCGCCCTAGGGTGTTCAGTCCAGCAGAGTGGCCAGATTGTTTTTGATGTAATCCGCGACGTAGAGCGAGATCGCTTGGAGGGTATTGGTGGGATTGACGCCCCCGGAAGTCACAAAAACACTCCCGTCGACCACGAAGAGATTCTTGACGTCGTGGGCGCGACCCACCGCATCCACCACCGAGGAACCCGGATCGGAACCCATACGCGCGGTCCCCATGAGGTGCCATCCGGCGGGCGGCAGGGGCGCCTCGGACCAGGTCTCCACCGCACCCGCGGCCTCCAGCACCTCGGTACTTCGCGCGACGGCGTGGTCGAGCATCTTGCGACTGTTTTCGCTGAGCCGGTAGTGGATCTTCGGCGCCGGAATCCCGTCGGCATCGACGAGTTCTGGATCGAGGGTCACGCGATTGTCCGGCTCGGGGAGGTCTTCGCAGATCAAAACCATGCCCGCGGTGCGATCCCACAGCCTCGCATACGCCGCGTGATGATCGGCTCCCCAAGGCAGCCGGCCCGACGACATCCCCCAGACCGCGGTGGAGACCGGCCCCATGCCCCGCAGCATCTCCGCCGAATAGCCGCGCACAAAACCCCGCGCGGGGTCGGTCTCATAGAACTCCTGGCTAATGATCGAGCATCCGGTCGGTCCCTTATAGCCCTCGAGAGGTTCCTCGAAGAGCCCCTGTACCATCGCGTAGGGGTGAAACATCAGGTTCCGCCCCACCAAACCACTCGAGTTGGCGAGGCCGTCGGGGAAACGCTCGGACTTGGAGTTCAGCAGCAAACGCGGGGTGCCCACTCCATTGCAGGCCATGATCACGATCTCAGCCCGCTGGTGATGCTCGTCACCGTTCGCGTCGACGTAGAGCGCGCCACTGGCCAGCCCATTGTCGTCCACCGTGATTTCGCGAACTCGGCAATGGGTTCGCAGTTCCACGCCCTCTCGAACCGCCACAGGCCAATAGGTGACATCGGTGCTCCCCTTTGCTCCCTGGGCGCAGCCTGTGAGACAGGGGCCGAGATTGATGCACGCCGCCCTGCCCGCGTACTCCTTTGTCGCGATGGCGCTGTCCGACGGCCACCAATGCCACCCCAGACGATTGAAGCCGCGGCCCAAAGTTTCCCCGAGCCTGCCCAGGGGTACCGGGGGAAGGGGAAGTTCCTTGGGCGGGTAAGCGGGATCTCCGCTCAGACCGGCCACCCCCATCATGCGGGCGTTCAGGTCGTAGAAGGGCTCAAGGGTCGCGTAATCGATGGGCCAATCATCGGCCACTCCGTCCAGGGATTTGACTCGGAAATCCGAAGGGTGGAGCCGCGGAAAATGAGCCGCGTAGAGAATCGTACTTCCTCCCACGGCGTTGAAATTCGAGATCTTGATCGGCGAGTCGTCGTCGTTGATCGGATAGTCTTCCCGGCGGCCGCGCCCATTGGGGCTGAGGCTGTACGCCCCGGAAAACCGCTCCAATTCCCAGTCCGTTCGCGTCGAGGGATACTCGGCAGGATTCATCCACCCGCCCTGCTCGAGACAGACGATGCGCATCCGCGTTTCTGCGAGGCTCCACGCCATCGCGGCGCCCGAGGCCCCACCGCCGATAATCAGAACGTCGACCGGTTCAGTGGACACGTTCGCACCCCTCACCCTGGGCCGAGCCCAGGCGTGTTTGCCCGACGACCGCCGCCGCGGCAACGTCGAAAGTCTAGCGCTCCGAGACGCGCGATAGAGGCGCATGGGGTTGTGCGGGACTGCATACCGGAAGACGTTTTGCAAGCATGATACACTCCGCACTCTCGCCCAGACCCAGGAAAGGCACGACCCCAGGGCGGAGTAAAAGGAACGAGCCCGAATGGTAACGACCCACTCGAACTGGAAGGCCTTCGACTGCCAATCTCTGATCGAGCGCCAGCAAGAATCCGGCGTTCCCTACCTCGAATTCTTGCGCGTGCCCGACCTCAGCTGCGGAATCTATTCGCTCGCTGCGGGCGCCAAGGATCTACAGAGTCCCCATGACGAAGACGAGGTCTACTATGTCATCAGCGGACGGGCGCGGCTCAAGGTCGAAGACGAAGAGCGGGTAGTGGGACCGGGAACTATTCTGTACGTGGGTGGCACTTCCGAGCACTCATTTGTCGAGATCGAAGAAGACACCACGCTTCTGGTCTTCTTCGCTTCAGGCGGCCCGGCGGGCGATTAAACCGCCAACGGTCGGGAGCCTTCAGGAGAATCTATGGCGTCATTGACACACTTCCAGCAAGGGGATTCGAGCGAGGATATGCTTGCTTCGATCCGAAGCGACGGTGCGTGCATCATTGATTCGGTGATCTCCCCGGAATCCGTCGCCCGACTCCGGGGCGAAACCGACCCCTATATGGAAGCCACCCGCAACGGCCAGGACGACTTCACCGGCCGCTCCACGACCCGCACCGGCGGACTGGTCGGCCGCTCCCCCGCATGCCGGGAGCTGATTCAGCACGCCGACATCCTCGAACTCTGCGACGGTTTCCTGTTGGAGTATTGCGAGCGTTATCAGCTTCACCTGGGGCAGATCATTCGCATTCGCCCCGGCGAAAAGGCTCAGAGCATCCACCGCGATCGCTGGGCTTGGGGGACTCATCTAGCCCACGTGGAGCCCCAATTGAACACGATCTGGGCCCTTACGGATTTCACCGCGGAAAACGGTGCGACTCGGGTTGTCCCCGGAAGCACGCGCTGGGAGGACACGCGCAAAGCCAAGGCCGAGGAAATTGCGGCGGCGGAGATGGCCCTGGGGTCCTTGCTTCTCTACACCGGATCGGTCTTCCACGGCGGAGGGCAAAACTCGAGTCCGCACGACCGGATTGGCCTCAACATCACCTATTCCTTGGGGTGGCTGCGCCAGGAAGAGAATCAATATCTTTCGACCCCTCCCCATCAGGCGCGGGATCTGAATTCAGATCTTCAACAGTTGATCGGTTACTCCATGGGCCAATACGCTCTCGGCTACTTTACGCCGCCGGGAGCCCCGGGTGAATCCGCCGATATCGCGGATCCTCAGGACGCCGTGCGAAGCTCGAGCGGGGCCTTCGAA
>LWDU01042529.1_pt1 | contig 19023 bp, 19 predicted proteins | sample 727161 | NCBI WGS metagenome assembly LWDU01 (sample SAMN04566230, study PRJNA314399) | hydrothermal vent metagenome | isolation source: deep sea hydrothermal plume seawater | place: Mexico: Gulf of California, Guaymas Basin | collected 2004-07-11
GCCAGCAGGAACACCAGCAGCGCCAGCAGTAGCATCAGTCCGGGCAGCACCATCTGCCACTGGACCGTCGTGGAAGAGGGGATCTTCTGGACCAGTTGGCGGATCTTCGCCGGGACCTGGTCGAGCACCGTTTGTGAGAGTGCGGTCATACCCCGAGCGATCGGGTTCTCGACGATCCAGCCGAGCAGGCGTCCGCCCTTGCGATAGACCACGTCGAAGTCGAGGTTTTCGCGCACCAACTCTGGCGGATAGATGCCGCTCTTCATCAGTACCACCACCGACAGCGAGGCAAACAGCAGCAACTGCAGCTGCGTCAGCACATGAGTGGTGGTGTAGGGCAGGTAGTCGACGGGGTAGGGCAGCAGGTTGTAGAGCAGATCGGGGCGACAGCCGATGAAGATGCACAGGCCTGCCCCGATGGTCATCGCCAGCAGCATGTTGACCGGCGGTTCCTTGGCTTCCAGCTTCGAGTCGTGAGCGAAGAAGGCGAAGTAGGGGATCTTGATGCCGGCGTGTTCGAGTACTCCAGCGGAAGCAAACAGCAGCAGGAACCACAGCCAACTGTGCCCTTCTTGCAGCGCCGCAGCCATCACCATCGACTTGCTGACGAAACCGCTGAAGAGCGGCACCGCCGAGATCGAGGCGGCTCCGACCAGGCACAACACCGTGGTGATCGGCATCTTCTTCCACAGGCCCCCGAGGTCGGTGCCTCGGGTCGTGCCGGTGACATGCAGCACCGCACCCATCGACATGAACAGCAGTCCCTTGAACAGCACGTCGTTGAAGGCGTGAGAGATCGCACCATTGATCGCCAGTTCGGTACCGATCCCGATGCCGACCACCATGAAACCGATCTGGTTGATCATGCTGTAAGAGAGCACCTTGCGCAGATCATTCTCGATCACTGCGTAGAAGATGGGAAAGATGGTCATCGCCGCACCGATGAGGATCAACTCCTCGGTGCCGGGGAAGAAGCGCGCCAGCGCGTAGACCGCCGTCTTGGTGGTGAACGCCGACAGGAACACGGTGCCGGTGGCACTCGCTGCCGGATAGGTATCGATGATCCAGCTATGGAGCAGCGGGAAGCCCGCCTTGATACCGAAGGCGAGAAGGATCCACGGCACCCCTGGTGATGAGAGATCGAGCACACCCAGCTCGGCGATGGTCAGCGAGCCGCCCGCCTGGTGGTGGATCAGGATGCCGACCAGCAGCGACAGTCCCGACAGCACCTGGAAGATGAGGTACCGCGAACCGGTCGCCCGCGATCGGTCATCGTTTCGGGACCAGACGATGAACGCCGACGTCAGCGCCAGCAGTTCCCAGCCGACAAACAGCGTCACCAGATCGCCGGCCAGCACCGTGCCGATGGCACTGCCGACATAGAGCAGTGCCGAGCCGATCTCCAGCCGATTCTTGACATGGAGGGCGTAGATGACGCCGATCAATCCGGCGATGTGAAAGAGCAGTGCAAAGAGGAAGGAGAGCCGGTCGACCTGGGCGAGGATCAGTTCGAAGCCGAAGAAGGAGATGGTGAAGGAGGCGCCGTCGGGCAGGCCGAGCAATCCGAGCAAGCCGACGACGGGGGTCGCCAGAGCGATGAGCTTGCGCGGCATCCCGCCGACGATCGAACAGAGGATGGCCCCCACGATGAAGGGCAGGACTGGATAGAGCCCCTCAATCATCGTAGTACCCTTCCTTGCGCGACACCGCCGCCCGCAGGCCACGAGACAACATCACCAGCAGTACGATTCCGAGGAAACCGTAGATGGGGTAGAAGCCGGGGATGCCTTCGATCTGTTCGACCGCCGGTTCGAGGTGGCGGTGGTAGAAGAAATCGGCGGCAAAGACGATGGCGCAGGCGATCACCAGCCACCAGTGAATACGAGAGGCAGAGGAGTGGGCGGGATCGCTCACGGCGCACTCCCTTCGATCATCGCTGCCAGCTGGGCGTAGATGCCGGGCCAGAAGAAGAGCACCAGGCAGGCGAGGGCGCTGACGATCAGCGGGATGCGACAGGCCCACGGCGCCTCGCCGTGATCCTCATATCCCTTGACAGCGGCCGCCGCATTCTCCTTGGCGAAGAAGGCGCGGATCGGGATCGGTAACAGGTAGCCGAGGCCGAGCAGGGTGGAGATGAGCAGGGTGCCGAGGAAGGCCCACTGGTGCGCCTCGATCATGCCAACGCACAGTAGCCACTTGCTCCAGGTGCCGCCCATCGGGGGGAGCCCCAGGGTGCTGATGGTGCCGATGAAAAATGCCGTCATCGTCCACGGCATGCGCCGACCGATGCCATCGAGTTGGTCGACCCGGGTCTTCTGGCTGACGACATAGATCGCTCCAGCGGCGAAGAAGAGGGTGATCTTGCCGTAGGCGTGCATCGCGATGTGGAGTGCCCCGCCCTGGAGGGCGGCGGGGAAGGCGACCGCAGCTCCGAGCACGATGTAGTTCAACTGGCCGATGGTCGAGTAGGCGAGGCGCGCCTTCAACTCTTGTTTCGACAATGCGATCACCGATGTCAGCAGGATGGTGCCGGCGGCAAACCATGCGACCACTTCGGCGCCCCAACTCGCTTGCATCGCCGCCGGGCCGATGATCATCGTCGAAAGTTTCAGCACCGTGAAGACGCCCGCCTTGACCACCGCCACCGCATGCAACAGGGCGCTGACCGGGGTCGGGGCGACCATCGCATTGGGCAACCACTGGTGAAGCGGGAAGATGGCAGTTTTGGCGGTTCCGAAGAAGAAGAGCAGGATCAGCAGTGAGATCTGCGTCGGGGATGCGGAGTCGGCGAGGATGCCACCGGCCTCGAATCGAACCGTGCCGGTGAGTACCCAGGTCCACACGATGGCGGTCAGTAGCAGAAGTGTCGACGAGCCGACCAGGATGAACAGATAGATCCGCCCGGAGCGTTTCGATGCGGCGGATCGATGGTGAGTGATGAGCGGCCAGGTACTGAAGGTCATCAACTCGTAGAACAGAAACAGTGTCAGCAAGTTACCGCTGAATGCGATCCCCATCGCTGCCAGGATGGCCAGGGCAAAGCAGGACCAGTAGCGTTCTTGCCCCTCGAAGTCGGCTCCGTAGAGTCGATACATGTACCCTATCGAGTAGATGCTGTTGAGGATCCACAGGCTCGAAGCGACCAGGGCAAAGATGAGCCCGAGTGCATCGACCTCCAGCATGAAATCGAGCCCCGGGGCGATCGATCCCAACACCACGGAGTTATCTTCGCTGGAAGATTCACCCTGGAGCGCCGCCGGTAGCAACTGGATGACGGTGGCCAGCAGTGCCAGCGACAGCAGCACGGTGCAGCCGTTGCGCAGGGTATGCTGCTTTCGCAGTAGCCACGGAAGTATCGCCCCGAGCAGCGGAAGAGTCAGTGCCAGGATCTCGAGGGGGATCATCCGCCGCCTCCCAGCAACGCTCGTGCAGCGTCGGCGGCGAGTTCCACCACCGGGGCGGGATTCAGGCCGAGCCAGATGCTCGAGCCGATCAGCAGCCACACCGGCCACAGCATGTCGAAGGGTACCTCGCGAATCTCCTCGGCATCTTCAGCGACCGGTTTCAGATAGGCGATCTCGACAAACTTCCAGGTGTAGATCGCCGCCATCGCCGAACCGAGCAGCACCAGCATCGCCAGGATGGGATGGTCCGCCAGCAACAGCCCCCGCAGCAGGTGTAACTTGCTGATGAAGCCGGAGGTGCCCGGGACGCCGATCATTCCCAGTCCACCGAGCACCACCGCCGCACTGGTCCATGGCATCCGTCGGCCGATTCCCGCCAGCTGGGTGAAGTCATTGCTACCGAGTCTGTAGATGAAGATTCCAGCACAGAGAAACAGCCCACCCTTCATCAGGGCGTGGAACATCAGGTGGAGGATCGAGCCGGTCATGGCATCGATGTGGCCCACTGCCAGTCCCAGGACGATGTAGCCGACCTGGGCGACGCTCGAATAGGCCAGTAGCAACGACAGCGAAGGCTGTCGGCTCGCCTGAATCGAACCGTAGAAGATGGCCGCCCCCGCACACCCTCCCAGCAACCAGACGTTGGGATCGGTGAGGGCTCCTCCCTCGGTCGGAAGGACCGTGTAGAGGAAGCGCATCGCCATGTAGATCCCGACCTTGGTGGCGGTGGCAGAGAGCAGACTCGCCACCGCAGATGGCGCAGTGGAGTAGGCCGCTGGCATCCAGAAGTGCAGGGGAAAGAGTGCCATCTTGAGCGAGAGTCCGACCAGCAGGAAGGCGCGAGCGGTCATGACGGTCGCTCCGCCGTCACTCGCCTGGAGACGCTGGTGGAGATCACTCATGTTGAGGGTGCCGGTGTGGGCGTACAGCAGTCCGATGGCGATGAGGATGAAGGATGCGCCGATCGATCCCAGGATCAGGTAGTTGAAGGCGGAAACGAGCGCTTTTCGATCGCGCGATCGACCCATGGCGATCAGCCCATAGATGGTCAGTGCAGAGATCTCCAGCAACACGTACATGTTGAAGGCGTCGCCGGTGACGATGATGCCGAGCAGGCCAGTGATGGCGAGCAACCAGACCGACCAGAAGGGACCGAGTCGATCCCGCGGGATCTCCACCTGGACGCTACGGCGTGAATGGATGGTGACGATCCAGCCGACCGAGGTGACCACCAGTGCCACGATGGCGCTGAGCAGGTCGACCCTCAGTTCGATGCCGAAGGGGGCGGGCCATCCTCCCAGTGGATAGGAGATCGCACCACCCGATCGGACCACCAGCAGCATCTCGATGGCGATGATGGTGGCGCATCCGGTGGTCAGTACCGCCCACGCCCAGCCCCTCGATCCACGACCAAAGATCGGTGCCAGCACGCCACCCAGCAGCGGGATCAGCACCAGTAGCACCGGAAAGTGGTCGGCCCAGGGTTGGAGGAAGTTCAGCATCCGACCTCCTGCGACTGTTGGTCGAGCGCGGCCACTTCATCCGCCTCGACGGTGCCGTAACTCTCGCGGATTCCGATGGCCAGAGCCAGAGCCACCGCCATGGTGCTGACCGAGACGACGATGGCGGTGAGGATCAGCACGTGGGGCAGAGGGTTGGCATAGATGACCGCAGGGTCATCTTGGAGGATCGGAGCGGCCGCGCCATCACGGACCCCCAGGGTGATGTACATCAGAAAGATGCCGGTCTGGAACAATCCCAGTCCGAGTATCTTCTTGACCAGGTTGTTGCGCGCGATGATGGCATAGAGACCGACCATCATGATGATCACGAAGGCCCAGTGGTTGAAGAGTCCCAGCAAGGTCATCGGGTACCTCCCTGAACCTTGCGGACGATGGTCAGCACCACCGAGGCGACGGTGAGTCCGACACCCGCCTCGACCAGCGTCATGCCAAGCGCTTCTGCTTCGGCAGGGTGGACCCGATCGAGGGCGGAGTAATCGAGGAAGTGTCCGCCCATCGCCATGCACGCCACTCCGGTGCCGGCATAGAGCAGCACCCCGAGGCTCATCGCGAGGTCGACCAGCCAGCGCGGCAGCCAGCGATCGGTTGCGGCGCGACCGAAGAGGAGGCTGTGCAGGATGAAGGCCGCCGCCACCAGCACACCCGCCTGGAATCCACCCCCCGGTCCGATCTCGCCGTGCATCTGCACGTAGAAGCCAAAGACCAGGATGTAAGGGATCAGCATTCCGCCGATGGTGCGCAGCACCACGCTCTCACTCTTCTGGTGCGACGTACTGCCAGACTCATCGATGGTCACTGTCTCGGGCGAACGGCGCGGGATGGGACGGAGCAGCAACAACAGACACATCCCCGCCGAAAAGATCACGGCGGTCTCGAACATCGTGTCGTAGCCACGGTAGGAGGCGAGAACTGCAGTGACGGTGTTGGGAACGTGGTGGCCAAAGTCGCCTTCCCCGTGAGGTGAGTCCTGTGGCGTTGCGCTGTCGGATACCTTTCCGATGTCCTGGGCGAGGTAGCGTGGAGCGATGTGAAGCTGGGCGGGTGCCTGTGGATCGCCGAAGCGGGGTAACTCCGAGGTGCCGTACAGCAATACCACCCCGGTGAGCACCACCAGCACCAGCGCCGGCAGTGAATGATCTCCGCCGGAACGCTCTCGAGTGCCGATCCGGGTCAGCGCCATCAGCAGCAGTACCGTCGCTGCGCCCGCTCCGACACTGGCCTCGGTAAAGGAGACATCCATGGCGAAGAGGTTGGCCCAGATCACCGCCATCAACAGGCTGTAGATTCCCATCAGCATCACCGATCCGAGCAGATCGCGCTGCAGCATGGCGGCGACCGCAGCGAGCACCGCCAGGATCAGTAACAGAACATCGAGGAGCAGCACCGGGTCCATCAGGGGCTCTCCTCCTGTTCTTCGAGATCGGTAGATCTTCGGGTCCAGGGAGCCAGCCCGCTCAGATGGGCGGCCCGCGAGATGGCGTGTGTTGCGGTGGGGGTGGTCACCATCAGCAGCACCGAGATGGCGATCAGTTTTCCCACCACCAGCAGGCTATCCCCGGTGCTATCGAGATGTCGTAGCACCAGACCACTGATCACGAGCAGTTGTGCCAGCGTGTCCGCGGTCCCTGCAGGATGGAGCCGCGAGTAGAAGTCTGGCATTCGTAGCACACCGAGTGCGCCGCTGAAGGCGACAAATCCACCGAGCAGGAGCAGTCCATCACTGATCATTTCCATCAGGAACTGTACCTCCCTGATTCAACGAATCGCAGCAGGGCCACGGTGGCGATGAAATTGATCAACCCGTAAAGGATGGCGATGTCGAGGAACCCGCTGCGGTCTCCGATGAATCCGATGATGGCCAGTAGCATCACGGCCTTGGTTCCGAACACGTTGACCGCCAGTACCCGGTCGTAGAAGGTCGGTCCGAGCACCGATCGGACGCCGGCCAGGAGTGCTCCTCCGAGCACCAGCAGTGCCGCCAGAAGTTCCGCATTCACCGGGAAACCTCCTGGTCTCCCTCATCGGTGCCCTCTTGTTGCTGCGGAATCATCGGGCCGATCCGCTGCTCCATCGATCCGTCGAGCACGCCCCGGGCAGACTTCTCGCCGAGCGCGTGGACCAGCAGTTTTTGGTCGTCGATGTCGACCGTCACCGTTCCCGGAGTCAGGGTGATGGAGTTGGCCAGCAGTGTCTGGGCGAGGGGATGATTGAGGTGGGTCCTGACCTCGACCAGCCTCGGGGAGATGTTGGGGCGAGGAGACCATGCCAGGATGATCACCTCGAAACTGGCCCGAACGATCTGCAGCAGTAGCCACGGCAGATAGAGGAGGAAGCGCAGAAACGAACTCAGTGGCTGGAACTGGGGGCTGATCAGATCGAGTCGTTGGCAGATCAGCACCGTCACGGCACTGGCCACCATGCCGGAACCGAGCAGAAATGGCGATTCGAACCGTCCCGAGAGGAGCAGCCAGAAACCGAACAATGCCAGAAATAGCCAGAAAGAACGCAACAGATTTCCCCCGATACCCCGACCTTCTGTCGTTTCCACCGCCAGAAGATGGCACGCACAGGTGCGGGTGTCCACTGTTGGAAGCGACGACCGTGAGTGTGACCCGGGAGGTTGTGGTCAATTTGTCGCAATGTATCAAAGCGGCTCGCCCCCCCTGTCGGCGACAGGTAGCCTTGGCAGGGGAGACGGGGGACCATCGGATGCAATTCGAGGAAATCGCCGGATTGACTGCGGCAGCCTGCTGGGCCAGCGGTAGTTTCATCTACAGCCGTCTCGATGCCCCGGCCGCAGCGCTGAACCTGGGGAAAAATGCCATCGCGGGAGTGCTCTTGCTGGCCAGCGTGCCCTTCTTCGGATCCGGTCTGGATGTCTGGATGGAGGCTCCCTGGGGCGATTACCTGCTGCTGATTCTGAGCGGGTTGGTCGGAATCCTCATCGGAGATTCCGCTTATTTTCGTAGCATCCAGATCCTCGGGCCGCGCAAGGCGCTGGTGCTGACCACCCTGACTCCTCCCATCTCTGCTCTCTTGGGTTGGTTCTGGCTGGCGGAATCGCTGGAGACGGTCCACTTGCTGGCGATGGGGGTGACACTGGCAGGGATCAGCATGGTGATCCGTGATCGCAATCTGGCGAGCGATCGATCCGGCCATCACCAGGGCACGCTTCGCGATGGAATCTTGCTGGGTATCTTTGCCGCCTCGTGCCAGTCGCTGGGGATCGCCCTGTCGAAGGTGGTGATGAAGTCATCGTTTCCCGCCCTCGAGGTCTCGGCGGTTCGGATCGGCGTCGCGGTAGTTGGAGGATTGCTGGTGGCAGTGGTCAGTGGTGCGTTACCCGGCTGGAAGAAGAAACTGCTGCAGAGAGGAGTTCCTGGGCGCATCTTCGTCGCCAGTGTGGTGGGAACCTACATCGGCATCTGGCTCAGTCACATTTCTGCCGAGTATTACTCCCTCGCCATCGCCACCACCCAGATGTCGACGACACCCATCTTCATGGTGCTATTGGTCGGGATCTTCCTGCGGAAAAAAATCTCGGCGACTGCATTTCTGGGGATGGTTCTGGCCATCGTGGGGGTGGCGATCCTGATGCAACCGACCGGTTGGAACTTCTGACGACCACTCGAGTATTTGGCCGCGACAGCATCGGTAGGGCTGACTACTTCGACTTCTCCCGGTAGACGAGGGCCAGATTTCTCGAATACATCACCAGAGCCAGCGATTGACCGAGCAAGAGCACCGGTTCGATCCTGGCGATGGCATAGGCAAAGGTGATGCAGCCGCCGGTGATACTGATCCACCAGAAGGCGATGGGGATCTCCGATTTTCCGGCCTTTTCGCTGATCCACCACTGGACGATCCAGCGCATGAAGAAGATCGCCTGCCCGCCGTATCCGACCAGTACCCAGCGATCAGTGCTCAGCTTGTGCCAGAACTCCTCGAAGAAATCGCGGCCGGACTGAGGATCGTGGAGCGCCAGCAGGTCGAGGATCCCGCACCATCCATCTGCCACCATCGACCCCAGCAGCGATATCGTCAGGGCGAGATCCGATAGTTCCATCATTGCACCTCGTCTACATGGTAGCGCAGCGCTCGCTTCTTCATCCGTCGCACCATCATCAGGTCGAGAAATGCCGGAATGCCACGGCCGAGGGGAGAGTACTTGCTGGTACCCAGCTGACGCGCTCGATGACTGACATTGACCTCCACCGTTCGACCTCCGCGCATCTCGACGAGGTAGGGAAAGAAGCGATGGAGTCCGTTATAGAGGGTGAGGTCCTGGATGATCCCGCGGCGGAACAGTTTCAGTGAACATCCCACATCCTGGAATCGAGTGCCGAGCAAGGTGTTGCGTACCGAGTTGGCGATGCGCTGGGCAAACTTGCGGATCCACGGGTCCTGTCGATCTGCGCGCACTCCCAGAACTGCATCCAGACCGGGACTCGCTTCGATCAGCAACCCCATGTCGGCAGGATCATTCTGACCATCGGCATCCATGGTGATGATCAGTTCGCCACGCGCAGCCCTGAATCCCGCCTCGAAGGCGGCGCTCTGTCCACTGTTGGGGATCAGATTGAGGATCCGCAAGGTGGGTTGAGTTTCCTTGTACCTTCGCAGCAACGCTTCGGTGCCATCGGTCGAACCATCGTTGACGACGATCACCTCCTGCCCGCCACTCAATTCCGGGCTTCCACTCAATTTACTGAGACTGGCGAAGACTTCCTCGAGCAGTGGACCCAGTGCTTCCTCTTCGTTGTAGGCAGGAATCACCACTGAGATCAGTGGGTCTGGCGATGAAGATCGATGGTCAGCATGGTTGGCGGTCAAGCAGCCCCCGGTGGGTAACGAGTCGCGTTCAACGGACCCTGGGTACGCGGACCATTGTAGAAGATGCGTCGATGGCTGCAACGGAACCGAAAAGAAGGGGGGGAAAGGAGAGGGTCAGCGACGGATGGCATCGACGACCGAGCGATTGGCGGCGATCCACGCAGGAATCGCTCCACCGATCAGTCCGAGCAGGAAAGAGAGTAGCACCGAGGTGAGGGCGATGGTGGGGGACAACTGGAATGAAAAGCTGATGTCGGTGAAGGTGTTGAAATTGGCCGCGCCCGTCTCGATGCCGTGAAAGGGTGCGACCATCAGCAGGCCGATCAAGCCGCCGATCAGACCGACCTGGGCAGATTCCAGCAAGAATGCGAGGAACACCTCGATCCGACTGTAGCCGATGGCCAGCAAGATGCCGATCTCGTGAGTACGGGAGGCGACGGTGGCCAGCATCGTATTCATCGTCCCGATCACCGCAGCGGACCCCATGATGATGGTGAGAAAGATCGACAGCAGCAGTAGTGAGGTACTGAGTCCGGTGGTCTGGGCGGCGAGGTATTCACTCTGGCGTGTGATGGAGAAACTGAGGCGGGGATCCTCCTCCAGTTGCTCGGTCGCCATTGCGAAATCGAGGTCGGGTTGGACTCGTGCGATGACCCGGTTGTAGACCGGGCGATCGAGAGCTTCGAGCATTCGTTCGACCGGTCCCCAGATTTCGCTCCCCTGGGAGTTGTCGAACTCGTAGACACCAACAACAGCGAAGGGTGTGGTGTTGAGGGTCAGGGTATCTCCGAGTGAGCAGTTCTTCAATCGCGCGACCAGTGGCCTGCCGACCACGACCTCGTCGCTGCCCCAGTCGGGCCACCGTCCTTCGAGCAATCGAGGAGGTGTCGGGTGGAGTTTCAGGGATGCTTCTTCGATGCCTCGCAGGGGAGCATTGACCAGGCCACCATTCATCTTCTCCATGTACAAGGCGAGGAAACACTCGGCGGCTGCCAGTGGATTCCCCAGTTCATCTCGCAAGATCTCGGGGCGTTCCTTGATGATGATGCGGGCGGACTCTCGCGGGATGCCAGAGTCTCCCTCGGAGGTCGCCCCGATCCGCAGGTAGACCGCCACTTCTTCCGCTCCGAGAGGTCTGAACAATTGCTCGAAGCCATTTCGAAGTGATAAAATCCCGCACAGGACTGCAGTGGTGAAGGCGATGCCGAGGGCGGTGAAGAGCACCTGAGAACGGCGTCTCATCAGGTTTCTGGTCGTGTATCCGGTGGGTAAAGCCATCTTATCCGCTACTCCTCAACGCCTCGGTCGGGCTCGACCTGAGGAACGGAATCCCCGCCGCCAATCCAGCAACGATGCCCAGCAGCGCCGAGATGCCCAGCGCCAGCAACATCAGTGGTACCGAGATCTGATAGTTCCGGATGTTCTGGGCGAAGATCCGGATCAGACTCCCTTCGGTGGCCAACGCCAGCAGGATGCCGATGCCTCCCCCGAGCAGGGAGATGATCAACCCTTCCCAGATCAGCAACATGGTGCTGACGAAGGGACGAAATCCCAGTGCCTGCAAGATTCCAGATTCCTGGAGACGTTGTCTTCCACTGATCATCATGGTGTTGACCACCGAGAAGAAGATGGAGAAGAGAACGGCTCCCCCGATGGTGCCGAGAAAGAGCGGCAAGTTGCCGATGGCGGAGACAAAGAAAGAAGCAAAGGCAGCCTCGGTGATGGTCTGGGTTCGCTGGGGACCATTGGCAAAGAGGGCGTCGATATCCTTGGCGACCTGGTCGATGGGGACACTCTCTTCGGTGTTGACGTAGTAGACTCCGGCGCCGCGACTTCCGAGGGCCTCGCCGCTATCAAAGGCCTCGTTGAGGTAGTCTGCACGGATGTACATCGTGGTGTCGGGGATTCGAGCTTTGAGCGGCCGATAGATGCCGACGATGACGAACTCCCAGGCGTTTCCATCGGCACGGGGGTAGATGGAAGGAATCAATGGAACGGTATCTCCCAGCTGGAATCCGAATCGTTCACCATCTCGCAGGCCGACGCCGATGATCGCCGCTCGGCGATCGCTGGCGAACGCCTTCTGTACCGCAGCCCTCGCCGCCGGACCGGTCGTTCCTCCCACGGCTTCGATGATCTCGATGTCTTTGGTGTACATGTCGAGGAATCGTTGATGATCTACCGCGAACTGGGCGAAGAAGTTCTTCCGTTCCTGGTAGTAGGCGCCAAACCAGCGAAATTTGGTGGTCAGGTGTACGCCATCGATGGTGTCGATCTTTTGCTGGTAGGAGGTCGGAAGATCGACAAATAGGCTGACGGCAGATTGGGTCACCAGGCGATGGGATGATGCGCTCCGAATACCCTCCTCCATCCCTTGCACCACGGCGATGAGGAAGCAAAGCAAGAACACGGCGATGGAGATGGCCAGGACGGTCAGGCCATTTCGCGCCTTTCTCGCCATCAGGTGGCGCATCGCCAGCCGGAAGGGGAATCGCACTCAGGCCTCCTGCTGCTGGTCTTCCACCAGCAGCCCCTTGTCCAGTTCGAGCACTCTCTTGGCCTTCTTCGCCGCAACCAGGTCGTGGGTCACCATCAGGATGGTCTTGCCCAGTTCACTGTTGAGACGGCTGAGAATCTGCAGCACTTCATCCGCACTACTGCGATCGAGATCTCCAGTCGGTTCATCTGCGATGATCACGGCGGGGTCGGTGGCGATCGCCCTGGCGATGGCGACCCTTTGCTCCTGCCCACCGGAGAGTTGATTGGGGCGATGCGATGCTCGATCCGTGAGGCCGACGATGTCGAGGGCAAATGCGGCCTGTTTCTTCCGCTCGGCGGCGGACAGTGGGGTCAGTTGCAGCGGTAGCATGACATTTTCGAGGGCGGTCAGGACCGGCAGCAAGTTGAAGGACTGGAAGACGAAACCGACATGGCGAGATCGCCAGGCTGGGAGTTCACTGCGAGACATCGCACTGACCTCCGAGTCGGCGACATGGACCGATCCGGAGTCGCAGGAATCGAGGCCTCCGACCAGGTTCAAGATGGTGGTCTTGCCCGAACCGCTGGGTCCCATCAGGGCGACGAAATCGCCACGGGCGATCGACAGATGGAGTTGATCGAGAACCTTGAGGGTTTCTCCTCCACGGGTGTAACTCTTGCTGACATTGTTCAGGGTGATGAATTTGTCGGGCATCTAGGGTCTCCTCACCTGAACGCGGTCGCCAGATTTCAGTGTGGGATCGGGATCGATCACCACCGTTTCGCCTCCGATGAGTCCCGATCCCACCTCGATGAGGTCATCTCCAAGATCGTCCCTCAAGGTGATGGCCCGGACTTCGATGATGCCATTGCGAACGACCAAGACGGTAGGTGACTCCGACAGGAGCAGCGCTTTCTTCGACAGCAGTACCTGTGGTGGAGTCGGGTTTGCTTCCGATTCTGGAACGAAGACGACTCGAACTCCCAGTTCTGGGATCAGTTTTTCATCCCGATCGATGAACTCTGCCCGCAGTTCGACCGTCGCCTTCGAGCGGTTCGCAGTGGGCCAGACCTGACGAATTCGACCGCGGTATCCCTGTTGAGGATAGGCGTCGAGGTAGATCAGAACCGGCGCACCGATACGAGCGGCATCGAGGGTGGTCTGGGCCAGTTCGATCTGCACCTCGAGAGTGTCGAAATCGACCAGCGTGGCGACCGAACCACGTGCGTTGGCCCCTCCGCCGATGGAGGAAACCACCTCACCCACCTCGGCGTTCTTTTCGACCACCACCCCGGAGAAGGGTGCATAGACGGTCGACTTGTCGATGCGGGTCTCGATCTCGGCGATGGAAGCGGTCAGTGAAGCGACCCTCGCACTGGCGGCTCGTGCGGTGGCCCGGGCCGTATCGAGTTCAGAGCGCGACAGATCATCGGTACTGGAGAGCGACTGCTGGCGCTCGAGAGCGAGGCGAGCCCGCTCCTGCTCGGCCAGGGCGCCGTCGCGATCTGCCTCGAGCCGGGCCAGCGAAGCCTGCAACTCTCGACTGTCGAGGCGTGCCACAACATCTCCTCGCTCGACCCGGGTACCCTCCTCGACATTCATCTCGATGAGTCTGCCGGGGATGTCGGTGGAGAGGGACGCTCGCCTTCGCGGCACGATGTAACCATTCGATGCGACTCCCGTGCGGTCGCTGGCCCCACCTCGTCGCTGTACTCGACTGGTGATCACTTCCGGGTCCTGGGATGGGACGCCAGAAGGGAGCTCTTTCCAGGCGATGTAACCGACGATCAGCATCAACGGCAGCAGGATCGGCCAGCGAGAACTTGGGGTACGGCGGGTTCGATCGATCTTCAGTCGAGAAAGATCATGCCTGGGTGATTCACCGCCGGCGGCGGGTGTGGTGTCAGGATCGGTCATCACAACCTCATAGTGTGAGGGGGACTGGAGAATGAAGGGGCAGGATGCCAGAGCGAGGAGCACTTTCCAGCATTTCTACCAGCCGATTCGCTTCTTCGCTTCCTCGATACTCTGCTCGAGAGATTCGATCGAGGGAGATCGATGGGAACTCTGCGGTGGGAAACTCTGCGGTGGGAAGATCTCCTGTCGCTGGAGCGGGTAAGCCGAGGACCTCAGATGTGCAGGCATCGCATGGCCGGAGCGTCTCCGCCGCTGTTTTCGGATGTTGTCGAGGGAAACGGGAGCGACCACTGTCGCCTGCCCCGGTCCGGTGGGAGCCTGGGCCAGGATGCGACCGTCCGGGTCGATGACCATGCTGGCACCGGGCCAGGAGAAGGGTGGGTAATGACTCGCCGAGGCACCCTGGTTACAGGCGACCACCGCCGCGAGGTTTTCGATGGCACGGCAACGATTGATCACCGTCCACCAGTCCATCGGCTCGGAAGCTCCCCACGGATCCATGTAGGCGCTGATGCGAATCAGTACCTCGGCACCACCGAGGGTCAGTTCCCTGCAGGTTTCTGGAAAGAGCCAGTCGTAGCAGGTGGCGACACCGAGTTTTCCGATCTCCGTCTCGGTGACGGGAAAGAGCTCCTCATCGTATCCCTCGATGTCGTGGGGACTGGTGTGAACCTCCCACGGGATCCACGGATTGACCTTTCGATAGCGACTGACGATTTCACCCTCGGGCGAGATCAGCACGGTGGAATTGAAGAGGGCATCGGTCCAGCGCGGATCGACCTCGAGGAAGGAACCGCTCTGGATCCACACGCCATGCTTGCGGGCAGCGTCGGCGAGACGATCGGTGTGGCGATTGGGGAACTCGACCGCTAACTTCTCGCTCAACTCCTCGGCACTCTGGTAGATCGGTGCCGCATGAGCGAACTCGGGAAAGACCACCAGTTTCACATCATGAAAGGGGCGGTAGCCGATCACCGCCTGTTCCAGTTGCTCGATGATACGAGTCGTGTTGTCGGCCATCTGTTGCCGATCGAGCGGGTTTGGCTGATCGGTCTGGCAGCACGCGGCATAGTAGGTCATCGAGTTCCTCCGGTGACTGGGTACTCCTACTGCTGGAGTCCGATGCTGCTGGAGCCCGATGGTTCCAGCGCAGATGGTTCCAGCGATGATGGTTCGAGTGTCGAGTGCCGCATGGTAACCGTTGTCAGCGGGTCAGGCACGAGGTGCGCAGGATGAGTCCGTGTCGATCTCGTTCGAGACCGACACGGGCCCTTTTCTCGGCGTCACTGTTGTCGCCACACTGTAGCGCCAGGGCACTGCCTCGAAGTAAGGCTCCATGGCCGTGGCGCATGCGGATTTGATCGACCTGCTCGAGGATCCGTTTCCAGCGCTGACCCGTCTGTGGATCGGCCTGTGGGGTGTCGAGATCTGCGGCGAACAGGTCTCCTTGCTCAAAGGTGGCGGCGAGGCGGATGCGGTCGAGCTGGATCCCGACGAAGCGGATGGCGGTGCGACGCCCCTCCATCGAGCGGCGCAGTGCCAGAGCGGCGCGGATGATGGAAGGGTCGAGGGCGGTGGGAGGGGTCAGCACGATGCGGCGACGATCGCGGCGGTGATCACTATGAGCGATCTGGAGCGAGATTCCTCCAGTTTCCAGGCCTCTCTGACGCAGGTTCCTGGCGGCTCGTTCCGCCAGATATTCGATCATCGCATCGAGAGTGCGAGGGCAGGAGACGTCCTCGTCGAAGGAGGTTCCACGCTGGATCGATCGTGGAATCTCGCGACCACCGATGGGCCGATGATCTTCGCCTCGGCAGCGCTCGTACAGTGCCTCACCGTTTCGCCCGAGGAGTCCGGCGAGAGCCGGGCGCGAGAGTTCGCGCAATTGTTCGACCTTCTCGATGCCGAGATTCGCCAGGATCTCTACGGTACGAGGACCCACCCCGGGTAAGTTCTCCAGCGGTAATCGTAGGAGCAAGGCTTCCTCTTGTTCCGGCTTCAGATAGCCGAGCCCGTCCGGTTTATGAAACTTGCCGATGAGTCGGGCGAACATCCGGTTGCGACCGAGTCCCGCCGTGACGGTCAGTCCGGTCGTGGAATGAATCTGGGCGCGTAGCTGAGCGATTTCTTTGGCGGGGTCCGGATAGATTCGTTCGGTTCCAGCCAGATCGCAGTACGCCTCGTCGAGGTGCTCTTCCACCAGTGGCGACCAGTTGTGGCAGATCTCGAACATACGAGTGGCGTAACAGCGGTAGATCGATTCGTGACCACGTACGATCACCAGTGGCGGACATTTCCGCAGCGCCTGGCCGAGTGGCATCCCCGCCTTCAACCCGTGCTCCCTCGCTTCGTAGGAACAGGAAGCGATGACTCCACTGCCGACGGCCACCGGCTGTCCGGCGAGTCGCGGATTCCGCAACTGTTCGACCGAGGCGAAGAAGGCATCGATGTCGAGGTGGAGGATCAGCGGGCGAGGAGTCATCGAGGGAGAGATGGAGGGAGAGATGGAGGGAGAGAACGGGGTCGACACGGGCGTCCTTTCTTTTCTTGCCTTTTCTTTCGGGGCGACAAGCGGGGTGGGACAGGATAGCGAACATCTGTTCGCCATCTACCCTTGGCTTGTGCTGTGCGATCCTGGACAGCACCATGCGCCCCCATGAGGCGGATGAGGTCCGATGAGGAGCTTTGAAGTCGGATGAAGTGCACCGGTGAGAGGAAGAAATAGATGGAAACGCTCCAGTGGGAAGGCCCAGACGACAGCGGCCTGGCCACCCTGACACTGCAACGGCCCGGTCAATTGAACTCGCTCGACGGCACGATGGTCGAGGAACTGGAGGCGGTGCTCACCGAGGCCGCCGAGAATCGGGCGATCCGGGTGCTTCGACTGACGGGAGCGGGGCGCGGCTTCATGGCGGGCGGCGATCTACGGTGGTTTGCCGGCATGTTTGCCAGTTGTACCGACCCGGACCAGCGGCGTGAGGTGGTCGCCGAGGAGATTCGCTCGGTACACCGCACCATCCTCGCCATCGATCGGTTGGCGATTCCGGTGGTGGCTCAGGTACATGGAGCGTGTGCTGGATTCGGCTTGAGTCTGGCGCTGGCGTGTGACCTGGTGATCTGCGCCAGCGATAGCAAGATCACCCTCGCCTACACCGGCATCGGCACCAGCCCCGACGGTGGATCGACCTATCAACTGCAGCGCTTGATCGGTCGTCAGCGAGCGATGCAACTGGCACTGCTCAACGAGCGTATCGATGGAGCCACCGCCTGTTCCTGGGGACTCTTCGCTCGTGCGGTCGATCGGGATCAACTGGAGGAAGAAACGATGCGAGTTTGCACGCAACTGGCCAATGGACCGACAGAGGCTCTCGGTCGTACGCGCAAGCTTCTTCGTGACGACAGCGGTACGCTGGAGCAAGTACTGGAGGCGGAGGCACTCTCCTTCGGAGAATGTGCCGCCGGAATCGAGTTTTCCGAGGGGGTACAGGCTTTCATCGAGAAGCGACCGCCCAATTACAGATCAGCGACAGGAGGTGCGTCTTGAACCCTCAATCTTCTCCAGCCACGCCGCTGGCAGGCAAGGTGATGATGATCTCGGGAGGAAGTCGTGGAATCGGCCGTGCGATCGCCCTGCGTGCCGCTCGTGACGGGGCCAAGGTGGTGATCGCGGCAAAGACCGACCAGCCTCATCCACAACTGCCTGGAACGATTCACGAGACCGCGAAGATGGTCGAGGATGCTGGCGGTGAAGCGCTCGCCGTCAAGATGGATATTCGCGACGATGAACTGGTCGAGGCAGCGGTCGCCGCGGCGGTGGATCGCTTCGGCAGAATCGACATCCTGGTCAACAATGCCAGCGCCATCTCCCTGACCCCGGTGAGCCAGACTCCGATGAAGCGGGTCGATCTGATGTTCGATGTCAATGTGAGAGGGACCTACACCTTCACCCGGGCCGCCATCGAAGCGATGAGTCATGGCGATGGAGCACACGTGGTGAATCTCTCGCCGCCGCTCTCGCTGCGACCGGTCTGGTTTGCGCGGCATACCGCCTACACCATCTCCAAGTACGGGATGAGTCTGTGCGTGCTCGGCATGAGTGAAGAACTGAAACCGCTCGGTATCGCGGTCAACGGTCTTTGGCCCCGTACCGTCATCGACACCGAAGCACTACGGTTGATTCCGGGAATGGATCGCAGAGCGACGCGCAGGCCCGAAATCGTCGCCGATGCCCTGCACGCCATCGTCGAGCGAGATCCCGCAGAGGTCACCGGAAACTTCTTCATCGACGAGGAGGTACTGCGAGAGCGGGGAGTCGATCCCGATTCCTATGCCACCGTCGAGGGGGTCGCACCCCTGCCCGATCTGTTCGTCGATGGTCCCGGATCGATGTTCCCCGACTGTTGATCAGCGCAGTTTTGCCAGTTGCGCTCGCACCTCGTCACTGAGGGCGACCTTTTCGCCGGTTCGATAATCGATCTCGACGATGCGGGAAGTGCCCAGAGCGACCACCTTGCCCTGCTGTTTGGACTCGAGGCGATGTTCCAGGGTGTACCGATCGGTGCTGATGTCGGAGACCCGGATCATCGAGGTGACGGTGTCGGGATGCTGGACCGGGCTGCGAAAGATGCACTCGACCCGGGCGAGGATCGGCCCGCTGCCGGTGCGAGGACCCAGTGCTCTCGATCCGATGCGCTGAAACACCTCGAAACGGGCATCCTCGAACCAGCGCAAGAATCGCGTGTTATTGACATGGCCGAGGGCATCCATGTCACCCCAGGCCACCACGATGGGAAGTTGTAAGGGCCAGTAATCTTGCGCCGATGGCTGATTTTGGTGATTTCCATCGGTCATCTTGGGCTCCCTGTCG
>LWDU01033467.1_pt1 | contig 19022 bp, 13 predicted proteins | sample 727161 | NCBI WGS metagenome assembly LWDU01 (sample SAMN04566230, study PRJNA314399) | hydrothermal vent metagenome | isolation source: deep sea hydrothermal plume seawater | place: Mexico: Gulf of California, Guaymas Basin | collected 2004-07-11
TCGAACATCCGATCTCAGGCGATGCGATGCAGATCGAATCACCACTGCCTTCGGCTATCGAGAAATTTCTGGCCGGAAGCCGCTGAATCGACGAGACGCCGATTTAAATATTCTCACCTGCCAGCGATTAACCATCAGTGGGATGGTCTTCTCGGATACTCTAGTCCATCTTCGCCCCCTGCGGCGGCGCCTGCAGGTCTTTTGGTGGGAAACTCAAAGCGGCGCAGCACCCTGCGGCAGACCAACACACCGCGTTTTTCAAAACCCAAAGCAAAGAGCATAGCTTAACGATAGGGGAATTAGTACAATTGCTATCTATTAATAGTCAAAACTAGATAAGGACGCTCTCATGCCGATACATCGTATTCTTTTGCGATTATTCGTAATCGCGTCGTTATACATGATCGGTTGTGCCGCGTCAGTTTCGTCTGGCCAAGATCAACAAAACAATCGACCCCGAACTGGCAGTAGACCCCCCCAGAAAAAGACGAACGTAGATTCGAAAAATAATGTGATCGCCTACTTCAATCCAATCGACAAAAGTATTTATTTACTTACCAATTTCTCTACGAAAACAAAGCTCATTACGGTTGAGGATGGATCTTCAACGTGGCCGATTTTTTCACCCGATGGCAAACGCATTGCTTTTACAGGCAGCGTAAAAGGAGGGATCGCGACGTATACCATGGATGCTCGGACCGGGAGGAATGTAAAGCAGATAACCAAGCCCGCAGGCGATCTGCCCGAAGGGGTTCTGGATTGGCACTCTGATGGACGGTTAGTTTGCGTTACAAAAAATCGTGAAGGTAATGCGGAAATCTACTTGGTTAAAGACAGTCGCAACATGACCAACCTAACCAAACATAACCATTGGGATTTTTTTCCGTTGAGCCACCCAAATGGATTGATATCATTTTGGACATCTCGCGACGACCCCAAAGCCATTTCAAAGGAATATGATTATCAATCTGTGTATACCGTTAACCCGGACGGAACCAATCTACTGAAAAGATTTCAAATTGGCGAAATGACTAATGAAAGTGTCGGCAGCGGAATTTTCCCGGCTATTTCACCCAATGGCAAAACGTATGTTTTCATGATGAATCAGGATTTATACAAAATAAGAATGGATGGTATGGGTCTCATCAATTTGACTAACACCAAAGAAACAACTGAACTATTCCCTTTTTTTCATGTGAAGAAAACGATCGCGTGTACTTCGTATCCCAGACAAAAGACACTGCCCTGAATATTTTTTCGATGGATTTCAAAAACAGCGAAAAGAAACAACATACCTTTTTTACGAATGAAATAATTCTTTACCCCAAGTTCAAACCGTCCAAAAAGATCCACCGGAGAAGCATGAGTAGCCAAGCGATTCCCCAGAAAATCGGCACGCCATAGGTTCAAGGTTAGCGTGCCCCCTAACGACCGCCTGCGACCAGCTTACCAAATCACAACACGAAGTGCTTGGTTAGGCCCACCACCGGGCCGCCGGGCAAGGAAAATGGGGACTGTGTTGAATAATGTCTTAGGGAAAAACCATGAAGAAGAGACTTACCATTTTTTTGATGTTGTTGATCGCCGTTGGGTGCGATGACTCGGCTGAAATCGCGAGGTTGCGAGAGCAGGTAGAAGACTTGCAGAAGCACACGGCTGAACCTACTGCTGAGCAACCCGTTGAGTCCATTACCAACACGATCGGCATGACGCTTAACGGAATCCCTGCTGGTACCTTCATGATGGGTTCTCTCCCAGCGGATAATGAACACCTACATAAGGTCACGATCAGCAAGGCGTTCTACATGCAAACGACCGAAGTGACACGAGGGCAGTGGCGAGCGGTGATGGGCACTGAACCCCGGAAATACCCTCCAGAAGACCCCAATTACGCAGCGTCGCACGTAAGCTGGGATGATGCCGTTGCGTATTGTAAAAAACTGAGCAAGAAGGAAGGCAAGAGGTACCGCTTACCCACCGAAGCGGAATGGGAGTACGCCTGTCGAGCCGGAACCCAGACAACGTGGAGCTTTGGCAACGATGAAAACGAACTTGGTGATTACGCTTGGTATCGAGAAAACGCATCTAATGCAGGTGAACGATACGGTCACCAAGTTGGACAAAAAAATCCCAACGCGTTTGGACTGTACGACATGCACGGCAATGTTTCTGAATGGTGCCACGATTATACTGGAAAGGATTACTATAAACAGTCGCCCGCAAACGATCCAACAGGTCCAGCGTCCGGCGTTGGCCGTGTTTTGCGGGGTGGGGCGTTTTACTACAGCACGCATAACACTCGTTCCGCTTTCCGCAGTGGGCTTAGACCGGACATTCGCCGCAGCTATGCAGGTTTTCGTGTGGTACGTGAGTTGGATTAGTTCCGTAGTCGGCCTCGGTCTCTGCAGTCCCCTCATATCTACGTACGTACATTTGGTATTCATCGACTACTGAGGTAGCATGAACGCTTGCCAGTTTTCTAACTTCTCAACCGTACAACAACCATGCCAGACCACGAAGACAGCCTCTGTCAGCTCCCTTTCCCGGAACTCATCCGCCGCAACAGCAGTCGGGACAATGATGCCTACTACCAGTATCAATGCTCTCAGGAAAATCATCGGTTGGCGTCCGTAGAAATAATGTGGAGTTGATATCTCTCACTTAATAATGGTACCCATTATTTCTGGCAGGAGCAAGCAAAACATATTCGATTACTCGTTCAAGTTGTTCCCAAACAACACCTAGGTGTTGTTTGGTGAGTAGATGACGGTGTAGTCGTTCTGCCTGTTTGCTATGACTACAATCAATCGAAACGGAGTTTTCTTTGTTGGTCCTATGGTATCCTCCTGTGCCGCATGGCAAAATGACAGTTCACGTCTTTATCTCACTTCCAGAGCGTATACCTTGCCATGACTGCTTCGACCCAACCTGATAACGGTGAAAATCCGAAACTGGATCAAGATGTACAGTCGGTGCTTAGTGACGATGCGCCGGAATCCACCAAGTACAAGGCCTTCATTAGCTACTCCCACCAGGACAAGAAGTGGGGTGACTGGCTGCACAAGGCGTTGGAAACTTACCGAGTCCCCAAGGGGCTCATTGGGAAGCAGACCGACCACGAAAAGGTTCCCGCACGCCTTTTCCCCGTGTTCCGTGACAGGGAAGAGCTCCCCACGGCGACTGAATTGGGCGATATGATCAACGAGGCACTGCAGCAATCCAGTCACCTGATCGTAATATGTTCGCCCCGTTCAGCTAAGAGCGAGTGGGTGAATGAAGAAATTCTACAGTTCAAACGGCTAGGCAAGTCAAATCGCATCCTCTGCCTGATTGTGGATGGGGAACCTAACGCGGCGGATAAGCCGGAATTGGAACAAGAGGAATGTTTTCCAGACGCGGTTAAATACCAACTCGACGAGGGTGGGGAACTCACGACAAAACGCACCGAACCGATCGCGGCGGATGCGCGCAAGGGGAAGGACGGGAAGCAGAATTCGCTGATAAAGATTGTGGCGGGGCTCTTGGGAGTTGGTTTTGATGACTTGAAGCGGCGCGAGGCCCTCCGCCGGCAAAAGCGGATGGTGGCAGTGGCTACCCTGAGTATGTTTATGATGGCCGTGATGGGGGCCTTAACGGTTTGGGCGCTGATGCAGCGGGTTGAAGCGGAGGATGCTAAAAATGCAGAGATTGAACAACGACAAATCGCAGTTGGCGAAAAAGACCGGGCCGATGTAGAAAAAGAAAAGGCCTTGTTAAGTGCTCAAGTTGCAGAACAGCAGCGGGTCGTTGCGGTTCGAGAACAGGACCGAGCAGAAGCGGCTGAACTGCTGGCTAACCAAAACGCGGAAGAGACACGACTCTCACTGATTCGGGCTATTGCGGCTGAGAAAAGCGCCAGTGCAAACGCTATCGAAGCCGAGAAGCGTCGTCTAGAAGCTGAGAATGCGACGAAGCTAGCAGTATTATCTGAAGCAAAGGCTAAAGAGAGTGCCACCGCAACTAAGGTAGCGCTAGTAAAGGTGACGGTATCAGAGAAAATGGCTCGTACTAGTGCACTGGAAGCTAAGGAAGCGACGAAGATTGCCGTCTTAGCCGAAGCTAAGGCCAGACAGAATGCCCTAGACGCCGAGAAACGGCGACTGGAAGCCGACGAAGCGAGGAAGCTTGCGGTCGTATCAGAAACAAAGGCTAAGGCGAGTGCTCAGAACGCCGAAAAACAACGCGTGGTTGCGATTCGAGAACGGGACCGAGCAGACCGAAATTTTCGTGATGCTCAGGGAGCGGTGGAACTGTTTTTTACTCGAATTAGTGAAGAGGAATTGCTCAATACCGACGGAATGCAACCACTGCGACGAAGTCTCCTTGAAGAGGCGCTCCGGTATTACCGTCAATTTAGCGCCGACCAGTCTAGTGATGATGGGGTGCAATTGGAATTCGCGAAAACACAACTGCGTGTTGCCAGTATTGTTGAGATTATTGGCGATAAAAATGAAGCCGTGCGAGAGACGAAGGAAGCAATTGTTACGCTGGAACACCTCCTCAAAGTCGCACCGAAAGAGGTGCTTTTTGAGGCATCCGTCATCCTCGGCGGAAGGCCTAGTGAGATAAATCAAGGGGATCCTGCCGCGGCAGTAAACTCCAACTCAAATACTGCCTTCCTCGGAGCAGGGCTTTCAACTCTGAATGACAATTTGACAAAACAAAACAAAAACGTTGGAGTCCGAATCGATGCACTTTCACTGGGAGGACCCGCCTGGCGCGCGCAACTCCAGGAAGCCGACGTAATTGTGGAAGTCGATGGCAGTCCAGCCGTCTCTACCGAAAAAGTCATTGGAAAGATCCAGGGGAAATCGCCCGGGAATACGCTAGCTGTTGTCATTCGCCGCAACCCCTACAGAAACGCGAAGGTTGAACTGTCGAACGCGATTAACGCTCTGTCCACACTTCAGTGGGGACAAGGTGATTACGAACAATCCCTCGGGACGTTACTGCGATCCGTTGCGATCAACCGATCCCTGATAAATGACTATCCCAATGACACAGTTCTACTGTTGAATTACCAGGCAGGCTTGGTAAATTTGCCCCTCATGCAGCGAAGTGTTGGTCGATTAGCCGACGCAGCAGCGACCTATGAAGAACTTTGGCGCCTCTACGAGCAAGTAGCCCTGCAGACAGCTGAGCCACTTGGATGGATTAGGAGTGAGGATCCTCATCCCGACGGGATTAGGGTGATCCGAGTTCAGCCGGATAGTGCGGCGGCAGAAAGTGGTCTTCAGGCGAACGACGTGGTGTTAGAAGTTAATGACGAGTCAGTAAACTTGGGCATGACGAGAAACGATTTCGGCGGAATGCCTGGCGACAAACTCGCCCTGTTGGTAAAACGAGATGCTGAGACAATGACGCTCACTATAACGGTGCGCCCATCGCCAACAATAGAACTCGCCGCTGTAGCTCGTAATGTTGGTGTGCTCTACAATAGTTACCTTGGCGATCTCAAACTCGCTAAAACGTGGTTTATTCGATCGTTGAAAATTGCCCGTCGGCGTCGTGCATTAATTTTCTTCTATCTGCCAGAAGAAAAACAAGATCATCAGTATTACTCTAATTTCCTCGCCGGCGTGTTGGTCGAACTTGGAAGCGTTTCCTACCGCATAGCGATGGCGAAAGGGGGAACAGGTGATTTGTCAGAAGCCATTTCCGCGTTAGAGGAGGCGGTCGAAATAGAGATGGGATTGGTCGAAGCGAATCCTTCGGTCTTGGACTATCAACAGATGTTGGGAATAGGTAGTGCCAACCTAGCTAACATGTATTCCGCCAATGGTTCTGTCGACAAGGCCGTTTCGCTGTTGAACAAATCAGTTACGGCGTTGGAGGCACTTGTTCGACTCAATCCAAGCGAGCCGAATGTGCGATTCAACCTAGCGGACGCTAACGTAAATCTTGGGCACATAGTCGTGAAACTCGCTGCTCAGATCGAACATTATGAGAAGGCGATGGTTATTTACGACGCTTTGATAAACGAGGGTTGGGAGCAGCGGCGAGTACAATCGAAACGAGGAAATCTACACCGTGCGCTGGCGCGGATGAATTGGGACGAGGGGAAGCATCAAGTAGCTATTGTGCATTACCGCGCGGCGGCACATGACATAGCAAGTCTGATTACTGAACCGAGTACCGTTTTTAGCAGTGAAAACGATCGTCTTATTGAGATCTGGGAGAATCTTGTACTACTGCAAGGCGAACTTGGCGAGGGGTCAGCAGTGGCTAAAATTCGAACCCAGATTGCGTCTGTTCGTCTGCGCCGAATAGGGGAACTGCAGGAACTTTTTACTGCTAACGGTCTTGATAAGGAAATTCGTATCGATTTGGCCAGGGAATTGAATGCGTTGGCGGCCGGTCAAGCTTCGACGACACCTGCGGACATCGAACAACAGCGGGTTTGGTATCACGCCTTATTGAAATTGTTCGGCGATAAACCCGACGCCGATTCCTTGGATGATTTGGAAGCGGACCTTGTTAGTCGAGGTTATGGAAACCTTGCCTGGTGTGACATCCTCGCGAAAAACCCCGAATCAGCGATTCGTAACTGTCGGGTAGCCCTTGAGTATTCTCCGGATGCAAACTGGATAAGCCAAAACATGGCCCTTGCACTGCTTTATAACGGCCAATTGCAGAAATCGATTTCCATCTACGAAATCCTCTTAGCGGGGGCCGAAGACAAAAAAGGGTTTCGGCAGGAAGTCAAATCCGAATTCGATGACCTTCATCGACGCGGCTTGGGTCATTCTGACATGAACAAATTGTTGAAAGAGTTAGAATAGGCCGTTAGACGAGGCTGCCCAAAATCCAAGCTAGGTGGTTAGGTAGTGAACGTAACGGACCGACTCGACATATTATTGACTCATTTACCCTATAGATGACTCTGCAGAAATAGACTTTAAAGAACAATGACAAATATCACACTGGATACAAGCAAAAATAGGCTCGCTATTGCAGTCGTTGCGACTTTAAAGACCGCAAAGCTAATTACATCATCAACCGCATGGTGGTTCATAGTGTTAATTTTCTGTGTCGCGTTCGGATTTGGCTATTACGGATTTATTCAACTTGATAATGGCACCGAAATGCGTGCGATTGCGAATTCTGCTTATCGCACATTGCAACTGTTTTCTCTAGAGTCGGGCGACGTAGAATTTCCTAATTGGCAATTAGAAATTGGTCGATGGTGTGCCTGTTTTGTTCTGTTTTCCTCATTGTTAAAAGGAATCTTTCAAGCGTTCGATAGTCATTTAACGCGTCTTATCATTAAACACTCGACGGATCACATTATAGTATGCGGAGCTGGAGAAAAAGGAATTCGAATCGTTGACGAATACGCCCTCAACGATGAGTCCGTAGTAGTAATAGACGAAGTAGACATTGAACTATTCGATTTACCAGCGAATAGAAACGTCAACTTTTTGCGCGGAGATGCAACAACCACGCAAGTGTTGCGAGCAGGAGGGGTGGAATATTGTGACACCATCTTTTTAACTCACCCAGACGATTCAGCCAATTTTGACGTTCTCATGGCGGCGAATGAAATCCTAAAATGCCGGGGGGCTTCAGTTAAGAAATGCTACCTACATGCTGAAAACTCCCGAAAAATATCAGCAATGATAAACGAACTTAAATTTGAGAAGCTTGAAATAAAAACATTTAATTTTGATGACATTATCGCACGTTCGCTCGCAAGCAACTTCAGAGCCGATACAAATCTTCTCAAATCCGAAGGCGGTCAGATTGTCATTGTTGGAGAATCCACTCTTACCAAGGTCCTTATTCTCCAAATTTGCCGGTCATACCTAAAACCCAAAGACGCTTGCATTACGGTGACCCTTATAAGTTGCGAGGCCGAACAAATCGTTTCCGATTTTAATAATAATTATCCAGAGACTAAGCATCTTATTAACCTGAAGGGGGTCTCAAGCACAGACCACAGTCGCACATTAAAGCCAATCCTTGACTCTATTGATTCTTTGGGCAGCTCAATGTTTTTCATTTGCAACAATTTAGATACTTCGGCCTTTTTTGATCTTTTGGATTTGAAAGACAATTATGGCATTCAAATGGCAAGCTGCGCACTACAACAATCAGACGGCATCGCAATTACCCAAACATTTTCAAACAAAAGCAAACTATTGGCCTACGGATTTGAACTATTTGGCTTGATTGACGAGCACTGCTCATTGAAGAGTATTAAAGGTGAAACGTTAGATAAGTTAGCTCAGAACATCCATAATCGGTACCTCCTAAATCAATTGGAGTCCGGGGCCGAGATAGGTAGTAAACCGGCCTTATACGCGTGGTCTCATTTAAGTGAGCAGTACAAGGAGGCTAATCGACGACAAGCCGACCACATCTATATAAAGCTTAGGTTCATTGGTATCGAACTGAGCACGCTGACGACAACAACAGTTGAAGCACTGAAATTTACGGACGCGGAAATCGATATTCTTGCCAGAATAGAACATCGACGCTGGGGAGCAGAAAGATATCTTGACGGCTGGAAATTCTCGCCGGTTCGTGACGATGCCAAGAAACTCCACCCCGACTTGGTTGCTTGGGAGGAACTTTCCGAAGAAATCAAGAATTACGATAGAGAACCCATTTTGCAGATTCCTGAATTGATGCTGGAACTTGGGATACAGTTATCACGCACGACCATCAATGGTGAATCAACCTAACTCAACGCATTTTTCACTGACATAACGCAACTATCGACTCTTAATAACTTCCTGTTGCTAAATGGCTACCTAAACAGCGGATACAGGCATCTCGTAACTTGCGTCAAACAACGGTCTCCGGTCATTTGATGAAAATCGAGGCGATGTTCAACCACTGGATCAAAAGCAAGTTGCTAACCGCATCAATATATTTGGATTGAACCCTATTGCTGCAGGAGTTAACAACTCTACCGCGCTCTAACCGGAGATTATAGCCACAGGGCAAACGGCAAAAAGATGAGTAACTGGGAGTAGCAGTTACAAGCCTGCCCAACCAATACTGGCCCACCCAACCAAGGCAAAAACAAGCACAACAATCCCGAATATAAACATTGCCGTAATCACTGTCCTTTCGCCACGCGGTATGGATTGTCCACAATTTGGACACAGCATGGCTCCGTAACGCGCTCTTTTATGTAATGCGTGCGCATTTTTAGAAATTGCCGTATCACATTTCGGGCAATTTGTTAACTCAGCCATAACAACACTCCTAACCAATATGTACCCAAATAACGAACTAGATCGACAGGTCCTCAACAAAGGAATTCAGAACTCTACCTGAGTTTTACGTCCTTTCCGTGACATTCGCAAGCGATTAGTAAAATATTTTGCTGGTAGCTGCGACGGGCAGTCGGATCGCATGGGCATGTCTGACATCATCATGAACTTGATGTACAACCGAACCTAGTTAGTAAATAGGGGGTAGGGCGATGGGCACTTTAGAGAACCGCCGCTCCAGTTTCCGCAGAATCTGTTCCTTCGTGTCGAGGATGACTACGGAACTAATCCAACTCACGAACCAACCGAAACCCGACGCCGCCGCTGACAGTAAACCAACCAGCATCGAGCCAACCGCGGTGAGCGGAACTAGTATAATCCGCAATGTCGTCCCACGACCCACTCCGCAAAACACAGGAAGAGCCGGAAGGTAGACCCGTTGGATCTTGTTCATGAGACTGTTTATAGTGATCCTGTCCATTTGTACGCCCCTCATATCAACGTACGTACATTTGTTATTCGTCTCCCGCTGGGGTAGTATGAGTGCTCGCCAGCTTTCTAACTTCTCAACCGTACATCCACCATGCCAGACTACGAAGACAGCCTCGGAGGTGAAACCTTCAGCGGCGAAGAACAACCAGATCCTGCTGAGCAGTCACTCGGTGACGGGGCGACCATGGGCGGCGATACCGCTGCCCATAGCCTTGGCGATCAATCAACCTTTGGTGATGCAAATGTCGACGACGAGCTGTTTGATGACGGAATGGAAATAGTAGACCTATCTACTCGCTACACCGAAGAGAGCGTACTTGGTAAAGGTGGTTTTGGTGAGGTAATTCTCGCTACCGATAACAGACTAGAACGTAAAGTTGCGATTAAACGAATTAAAGGTAAAGCAGCCCGCAGTAAAACCGCCGTTCAGCGGTTCTTAACCGAAGCCAAGTCGATCGCTACTTTGAGCCACAATAACATTGTGCAAATCTACGACTATGGCCGCGCCACAGACGGCCCCTTTCTGATCATGGAATGTGTTCAAGGCGGTAGCTTGCTGGACCGATGCAGAAAAGGTCCTATCGAGCTGGACGAAGCAGTCAATATCTTCAGCCAAGTATGTGATGGACTGGCCAAAGCACATGCCGAGAACATCATCCACCGTGATATTAAACCCGCCAATATCTTAATGACCGAAGACGGGATACCCAAACTGACCGACTTTGGCCTCGCTAAGGACGACACCGCTGACACAGGCATGACGATGGAAGGCGCCGTGATCGGAACGCTGGACTTCATGCCACCGGAGCAGCGACAGGGAGCGGAGTTTACTGACCATCGCAGTGACCTCTGGAGTCTGGCGGCGACATTCTACCAGATGCTCACCGGTAAGAGCCCTAAGGTGATCAACATTGCGTTATTACCCCCCAACCTTCAACCCGTGGTTGCCAAGGCGTTAGAGGAAACCAAGGAAGAACGCTTCCAGTCGGCCCTCGAAATGCGTGAAGCTATACTTGACGCTCACTCAGGCAAGATGGATAGATCTCGCACGCTATCTGAGGGTGAATGCCCACAGTGTGCGACACCCAATCCCCCTCATGGTAAGTTTTGTGTTGAATGCAGTGCGATTCTTCAAGTTCAATGTTTGAAATGTGAAGTTGAAATACAGATCTGGAACAAAGCATGTGGTGACTGCGGTGCCCAGCAGGCGCCCCTTGTGGAAAAAAAGATGTCCGACCTCAAGGAAATACACGATCAAGCTGAGAGCTTACTGGCAGATTTAGAGTTTGAGAAGGCGGTAGAAAAAGCCAAAGTTGTGGTTGGTGAAACGGATTCGAGACTTCAACAGTTTGCAATATGGGGTGAAGAATTCTTAGCCAGGCTCGGGTCGTTACGAACGTCGGAACACACGCGATTAGAGCAGTTGCTTCGGGAAGCACTGACCCATGAAGAGGCGAGTGACTATAAGTCAGGTCTACAGGTTCTTGGGCAGGTCGCTCCTTCTCTAAAGCAGGTAGTCGTTAGCGGAAGCGAGGATACAGCAGATAAACTAACTACGCGACTAACCGCAAAACGGGCACGATTTAAGGAACTCGAAGTGCTAATTCGTGAACGAGTCACCACAAGGAAAATTGGAGGGTTGTTGCCACTCGTGAATGAACTCCTAATGCTGAAACCTGAACGTACAGACGCACAGAAACTGCATGCACAGCTTGAAAATCGTGAATCGCAGCTTGATGCCCGTTATCAACAAATCATCTCACAGGCACAACAGTATATGCGGCAATTGCAGTTTGATGAGGCGGTTCAGGTGCTTGGCACGATTGCACCGGAATATCAAACTTCGACAACAGTAGCAATCAGTCAACAGGCTGTGGCGGAATCTCGAAATCGTGCTCCGTTGCCCAACACCATTGGGATGACGCTGAAACCGATCCATGCTGGTACATTTATGATGGGATCTCCCGCCAACGAAAAACAGCGCAACCCTGATGAGCAGCAACATGAGGTCACGATCAGTAAAATGTACTACATGCAAACGACCGTAGTGACTCAAAGACAGTGGAAGGCCGTGATGGGCACCAAGCCTTGGAAGGATGTTTATGGTGGAAAAGAATTTGCCAAAGAAGGTGCGGACTATCCAGCGGTGTACTTAAGCTGGGTTGATGCCATTGCGTTTTGTAAGAAACTCAGTGCTGAGGAAGGTAAGACGTATCGCTTGCCAACTGAAGCGGAATGGGAGTATGCCTGCCGGGCCGGAACCAAGACGACGTGGAGCTTTGGCAATGCATCCGAAAATGCACTTGGTGATTATGCTTGGTTCGGGATGAATGGCTGGCTGTCACTTAGGCGGTATGCACAAAAGGTTGCCCGGAAAAAACCCAACGCGTTTGGGCTGTACGACATGCACGGCAATGTAAACGAGTGGTGTAATGATTTCCACGCTAATGATTATTACAAACAGTCGCCCGAAACGGATCCACAGGGCCCGGCAATTGGCAAACACCGCGTTTTGCGGGGTGGGTCATGGTTTGACGACTCCCGTTATACGCGTTCCGCTAGTCGCGGGAAGTCCGTACCTGCAGGTTATAGCTTCAATGGCGGTTTTCGAGTGGTTTGTCAGTTGGATTAGTTCCGTAGGCTATGCTCGACCTCAAATGCCCCTCATATCTACGTACGTACATTTGTTATTGATCTCCTGCTGGGGTAGTATGAACGCTTGCCAGTTTTCTAATTTTTCAACACTATTCATCCACCATGCCAGATCACGAAGACAGCCTCGGAGGTGAAACCTTCAGCGGCGAAGAACAACAAGATCCTACGGAACAAAGTCTCGGTGACGGGGCGACCATGGGCGGTGATACCGCTGCCCATAGCCTCGGCGACCAGTCCACCTTTGGCGACGTGAACGTGGATGACGAACTGTTTGATGACGGTATGAAGCTAGTAGATCTCTCGGAACGCTATACCGAAGAAAGCGTGCTTGGTAAAGGTGGATTTGGTGAGGTGATGCTCGCTATGGATACACGGCTAAATCGCAAGGTTGCGATTAAACGTATTCAAGGTAAAGCAGCACGTAGTAAAACTGCGGTCCAGCGTTTCTTAAACGAAGCACAGTCGATTGCTGGTTTAAGCCACAACAACATTGTCCAAATCTATGACTATGGCCGCGCCACAGACGGTCCCTTTCTGATCATGGAATGTGTCCCAGGCGGTAGCCTGCTGGACCAATGCAGAAAGGGGCCCATCGAGCTAGACGAAGCAGTAAAAATATTCAGCCAAGTATGTGATGGATTGGCCAAAGCACACGCCGAGAACATCATCCATCGTGATATTAAACCCGCCAATATCTTAATGACTGAAGATGGTGTACCAAAGTTGACAGATTTCGGCTTGGCCAAGGATGACACGGCTGACACCGGCATGACGATGGAAGGGGCTGTTATCGGGACATTGGACTTCATGCCACCGGAGCAGCGACAAGGAGCGGAATTCACTGACCACCGCAGTGACCTCTGGAGTCTGGCAGCAACCTTCTATCAGATGCTCACCGGTAAGAGTCCTAAGGTAATTAACATCACCTCATTACCTCCGAAACTCCAGACCGTAGTTACCAAGGCCTTAGAGGAATCAAAGGAAGATCGCTTCCAATCCGTTATTGAGATGCGAGCAGAGATACTTAACGCTCATGCCGGCAAAATGGACACGTCACGATCTCTGGGAGAAGGTGAGTGTCCGCAGTGCGCGACGCTTAGTCCTCCAGATCAGAAGTTTTGTCGAAACTGCAGTGCTCAATTACAGGTAAACTGCCTTGGCTGTTTAAATGAGATCGCAATATGGGATAATGGTTGTGGTGCTTGCGGTGCACAGCAGGCGCCCCTTGTGGACAACGCCCTAGCGAATCTCAAAGATGCGCACGATCAAGCTGAGCGATTTCTGATTGATTTAGAGTTCGACGCAGCGGCAGAAAAATCCGAAATGGTGGGAACTGAATCGGATTCGCGACTGAAGCAGTATTCAGATTGGTATGAAGATTTCTCAACAAGGCTCGAGGCATCACGAACGTCGGAACATGCTCGTTTAGAAGAACTGATCCGGGAAGCACTGACTCATGAACAGGCCTATGACTATGAAGCAGGTCTGAAGACCCTGCAGCAGGTCGCTGCTCCACTGAAACAAACAACCCTTACCGGCATTAATGGCACCGCCACGGAAATTACGGCGCGGTTAACCACAAAGCAGTTACGCCTTAAGGAACTTGAAGGCATAGTTCGTGAGCGGGTCACGGAGCGGGAAATTACTGGGTTATTGCCAATCGTTAATGAACTCCTAAAGCTCAAACCAAATCGTCCGGAAGTTCAGAAGCTTAAGGCACAGCTTGAAAAGCGGGATGCAGATCTGCTGGATGCCCGCGACGCCGCTATTAAGCGGGCCGTACAACAACTTAGTGAACAGCAGTACGCCGAAGTTTTAGCAACGCTTAACACGGTTTCTGAAGAAGTTTGGAACCTACAATTGCAAGAACTTGAAACCAAGGCAAGTGATTTACTTAATCAACTGAATATCCTACGTGACAGCATCGCGTCGGCTATTAGTGATAACCAGTTTGTCCACCTTTTACCTGTCGTCGAAGAGTGCCTTGCCTTAAATCCGCAACAGAGCGATTTAGTGAAGTTAAAACAGGACCTCATCGCCCGTGAAACTCGGTTAAATGCCGGCAATCAACCAATCATTTCACAGGCCCAGGCGCATATGCAGCGGTTGCAGTTCAATGCGGCAGTACACCTACTTAACACGATTCCGCCGAAATACGAAACTTCGTCAACAGTCGCACTTAGCCAACGAGCCGCTACCGAAAGGGCATCAGAAAAAGCAGCAGAAAAGGCAGTAATTCTAGCTGGTGATCCAATAACTAACACGCTTGGCATGACATTTAACAACATCCCGACCGGCACCTTCATGATGGGTTCGCCTGCAACCGAGAAGGACCGTGATGGCGATGAAAACCAACGCAACGTCACGATCAACAAGGCGTTCTACATGCAAACCACGGAGATTACACAAGTGCAGTGGAAGGAAGTGATGGGCACCGAACCGTGGAAAGACAAAAAAAATGTCAAAGAAGGCCCCAACTACGCAGCGTCGTATGTAAGCTGGGATAATGCCGCAGCGTATTGCAAAAAACTGCACGAGTTAGAAGGCAAGACGTATCGCTTACCAACAGAAGCGGAATGGGAGTATGCCTGTCGGGCAGGAACCAAGACAACCTGGAGTTTTGGCAACGATGAAAAGGCACTCGACGATTACGCTTGGTACGATGAAAATGCTGATGCTATTGGTGAGGAGTACGCTCACCAAGTTGGACTAAAAAAGCCCAACGCGTTTGGGCTGTACGACATGCACGGCAACGTATTCGAATGGTGCCACGATTATTATGGATTGGATTACCACAAACAGTCACCCGAAAAGGATCCACAGGGTCCCGCGTACGGCGCTACGCGTGTTTTGCGGGGTGGGTCGTGGAACAGCAACACGCGTAACTCTCGTTCCGCTAACCGCAATAGGCTCGACGCTGATTACCGCTACAACTACAACGGGTTCCGTCTCGTTCGTGAGTTGGATTAGCTCCGTAGTCATCCAGCGGCCATACACATTGCTCATGTGTTGGTAGTTCCGTGACCTCACAACCGCGCCGCCGGCCAAGGATATGAGGGGCTACTCGTCGTCCGGCCTGCTGGGGTTTAGTGCAGGACTGGGTTCGTCAATATCACCATGGAGTGGTTGCATTGGATGAGGGGGTTCGACCGCTTCATAGATTTTCCACAACGCCGTGTTCATTGAGGGAACGTTAAATATGACAATCACAAGACAACATACAGAAATCCAAAAAATAGAACGGAGTTTCTTGTTGATTTCATTCAAGGCATCCAGTTCATTTATACATTTCTTCATAACACACCTCCATTTAACACATGAACAAACACATGGATCATTTCGAATGTGACCTCATCGAGGCCACATTCGACCAGCTTACCAAATCTATTGCTTGATATCACACCTCACCACCGGGGTACACTGCAATTAATTGCGGGTCACGGATTCTGTCGAAATTTCACGATTAAAGCCGCACAAGTGTATTGTCGTGGAAACACATGGCGCTTACCCGAAAAAACGGCCCCAATATGAGAGCGTCCTATGCTAGTATATGTACAACAATTGCTAAGGGTTTTTACAAATCAATTACGTTTTCTAGCCAAGGGATCTACGCGATGACATTTGTTTTATACTTATTGATTTTGGTATGCGTCGTTTTTTGGATTTATCAATTCATCCAATTGATGTTATTAACAGACGCTGACTTTCCAGGCAAAAACGACAAAGTTCTTTGGTTTGTAGCGTTCATGTTGCTTAGCGTACTAGCGCCCGGTTTGTTCGTGTGGTGGAAACAATCCTACATTCACATGCGGAATTCATGAAATTGATCTGGCGAACGAGCAACATAAACATCATAGCTTGGGGCATTTTGTTCACCGGTCTAGTTGCATCACGTGCATTGGGCCAAACCGATCCAGTCAGATATATCCCCGTACCTAACTGGCCTGCGCTTCCCACCGGTATTGAGATGGGACAAGTAACGGGAGTTGCCACGGATGACGGTCAACACGTATATGTATTCCACCGTTCGGATCGCACATGGATTACTCCCTTTCCAACAGACTCCATCAAGGGTCAAACCATCGCGGTGTTCGACAGTGTAACCGGCGAGTTGATTTCAACACTTGGACACCGCATGTTCGTAATGCCGCACGGTTTGTCAGTAGACGCGGCAGGGAACCTGTGGTTGACTGATGTCGGTTCACACCAAGTTTTCAAACTGGACTCTGCATCCGGACGAGTACTTCTAACGCTGGGTACATCAGGAGTGGCTGGCAGCGACGGTTCTCACTTCAACCGGCCCACCGATGTAGGATTTGGGCGGGATGGCACCATATATGTTGCTGATGGATATCTCAACACGCGAATTGTTAGATTTTCACCGGCGGGCGAGTACCTTGGTCAATGGGGAACACCCGGTAGTCAGCCTGGGCAATTTAGTCTGCCACATGGAATCACGGTGTCAAGGAAACGCGTTTTTGTATGCGATCGCGGCAACATACGAGTTCAGGTTTTCAATTTACGGGGGCGTTATATTGATCAATGGCAAGGTTCATTGATCGGGCGTCCTTTTGGAATCGCGGCGGGCCAGCGTAATCAAATCATGGTTATTGACGGCGGAGATCAACCTGATCAGACTCGTTCGCGAGTATTGATCCTTAATTCTCGCGGGCGAATTACTACTACCTTTAGCGCGGGCATTGTCAGCGACTCTAAGAATCTCGGTCATGACATAGCGGTGGGACGAGGCAATGCGATTTACGTTGCGGACGCTTGGGCCAACTGCATCCGCAAATTCATACCTCGCGCTAATTGATTATCTGTGCCGCAGCTGTTTTCAGTAGTGAATTGGTGTCTTGGTCTTATTGACACGGCGTGCACTTTCCATCCATTAGTCCGTTCGTGGTTCCAGAATATTTACCTCTTGATATGCTAATTTATAGTTCGCGACCGGCCATTCAACTCGACAAACAAATTCCCAAAATGGAATCGCAATTGTTCACTATTCGCAAAACGAATAACTGGGGGGGTATGCATTGTCGAAATACTCGCCTATCCGTGATCACCACCGGGTCGCTGGATTTCTATCGAGGATCAAATTAGTAACGCTAGAGCCTTGCAACACAACAAACAATTCAAACGAACACATGTTGGCGGAACGCCAAATGTGGACGCTGTATTAGATAAGAAACAACATGGGCTGAACCCTGATTGGATTCTAGTATTGCCGTTGGAACCCTATCCCCAGACCATTGGCGGTTGGAATCGGCGTGAGTTCAAACTTGTGGCCATCTTCTGTACGGTTGACTGAACTACAGGCCAGGTGCGCCAACCACCAGCCCAAAATCACCTGCGAAACGTAGTGAGCGTCATCGTTGATACGCGATAGGCCGGCCATGCCGGCGCAGGCGTAAAGCGAAGCCGCAGCCAACTGATTTTCAGTCATCTGTGCTGCACAGATAAAGGGAACGGCACCAATAAATGCATGGCCACTGACACCGTTGTCATCAGCAAACATATTCCATTCTGCGCTTGAGAATTCCACAGGTCGGGACCCGCCAGTGGCATTCTGGAGAATCAGCAGGGCTGGGACGCCAACTATGAAACTTCGTGTCGTTCGCTGACCCCATTCTCCGACTACCTCTGCTCCAAGCGTATCGGACATCAGGTATCCAACACCAACGGCCGCCAAACCGGAGGCAATCACATATTTGCCCTCACCAAAAACTTTGCCTGCCTCAGAAATGTCATCTCCGGAACTGGAACGAACCTCATCTTGCCAGGCATCACGAAATTCGTGATCCAGATCGGAGTGAGCCAGTGCTGCTCCAAAAGCGAGCATGCCAGAGGTGGCGAAGACGTTCTTCCAGGTGTAGAAATGTGCTGCGTCATCATCCAGAGAATCCCATAGCCTGAATGGATCGTTTGGAGTGCTTTCTCTGATACTATCCCTGATACTCAGCGTTTTGCTCACATCAGCAAACGCCTCGTTTAATACCTGAGAATATCCCGCCTGCTGGGCCATACCCCCTTGTTCATCCGTATTGCTGGAGACCAACTTCCCCTCGGTTATCGGAGGTAAACGTTTCAGTTCGGCAGTTTCCATTGCGGGAGCCGGCGTCAAAACCATTTCTGTTTTGTCTGCAGATGAAGACATCTGTACAGACCGGCAGCCGATCGCGGTCAGTAACAGACACATAAAGGAAAAGAGGATGTTATGCTTCATATCAATCCACATCAACAGTGACTGCACTTTTTGAATAGGCACCGTTCATGACACCACCGTTTGGCTATTGCTGGTAAACTTCAACGCATGTTCATGTTGTATCGGCAATCGTCGATGAAATTCGCCCTTTTGACTCGAACAGACGGTCAGGGCAACCCAAACAGAAGAATCGGAACAACTAACAAACTGCTAGCAAACTACCTGTCTTAATACGACGCCGGCAAACCACACAAATCGACTTTAGAGAAAACGACATTGAACGGCCTACGGATTCAAAGACTCACATCACAAAATCTCAAAGCCACGTTGCAACGGCCAGTTGTGATTGGGGCCCTGTGGGCGAGTATGTTTTGTGACATGCCACTTACCGGACATATAAGTACGAT
>LWDU01043104.1_pt1 | contig 19012 bp, 16 predicted proteins | sample 727161 | NCBI WGS metagenome assembly LWDU01 (sample SAMN04566230, study PRJNA314399) | hydrothermal vent metagenome | isolation source: deep sea hydrothermal plume seawater | place: Mexico: Gulf of California, Guaymas Basin | collected 2004-07-11
GCAAGTACGCCGCTTAATATAACCAACAAGATGAACCTGATACTCCTTTAGATCAGCCCACTCTTTGTTCCAATTGCATGACGACGGACAATGGAGATTTAATCGTTCTGGCTGCTTTTATTGCTATGGTTGTCATCGAAACTACGGGATTCAATCCATTCCTAAGTCTAATTATTGTATTACCAATCATGTTTGTTATTGGTTACATGCTCCAGCGTGGTATTTTAAATTATACCCTTGGAGATGATCTGTTGCCGCCGCTTCTTGTTACGTTTGGCCTATCTATAGTCATTCAGAATGTTTTGTTGGAGGTTTTTTCTGCAGATTCACAACGCCTCAAGGCTGGAGCAATTGAAACTTCGAGCATCCAACTGGTTGATGGACTTTCAATCGGCATATTTCCTCTCATAACACTTGTGACAGCTATCGCGATGATTGTTGGCCTCCAACAACTCTTTAATCTTACTCGTCTTGGTCGCGCCTTTAGAGCAACCTCGGACGATGCAACGACAGCACAGCTTATGGGTATAAATCATAAACATATTTTTGGTTTGGCGATGGGCCTAGCCTTAGGACTTGTAGCAATCGCGGGTGTGCTCATGGCAGTACGCTCAAACTTCGACCCTTCGATTGGACCTACAAAACTACTTTATGCATTTGAAGCCGTAATAATAGGGGGACTTGGGTCACTGTGGGGTACCTTGGTTGGCGGTATTATCCTAGGAGTTGCCCAAAACATAGGAGCAAAAATAGATCCCGGCTGGCAAATACTAGCTGGCCATATCGCGTTTCTAATTGTGCTTGTTTTTAAGCCAAACGGCTTATTTCCAAGGACACGAGATGACTGATTATTCCGAAAATACCAACGTTACATCATACAAAGTCGTTCGTTCAACGCCTGCCAGTCGTATTGGCAGTGTGATTGGATTTATCCTGTTTATAATATTAGTTTCTTTGCCGAACTGGGGAGACCGAGCCACTATTAGATTGTTCGTAGAGATTTTCTATATACTTTCTTTGGCCCAGATGTGGAACCTCTTGGCGGGCTACGGAGGCCTGGTTTCGGTTGGTCAGCAAGCATTTATTGGCCTTGGCGGATATATGCTCTTTATAATAACAATTAATTTTAGTTTTGGTGCGATCTGGGCTATTCCCCTATCCGGTATAATTTGTGCCTTTATTTCATTACCTATAGCCTTCCTCGTTTTTAGACTTAGGGGACATTATTTTGCTATTGGTACGTGGGTTGTCGCTGAAGTATTTTTACTTGGGTTTGCTCAAATTCCATCACTCGGCGGAGGCTCGGGTAAAAGCTTGCCTATCGCAATAGTAAAGTCAATTTCCGATACCCGTGCCGGAAGAGATGCAGCAATTTATTGGACAGCACTCTTTGTAGTAGTCTCTACAATAGCCATTGTTTACTTGTTGTTGCGTTCTCGACATGGGCTAGCTCTCACAGCTATCCGTGATAGCGAGGAAGCCTCAAATAGCCTTGGTGTAGATAACTTCAAAGCAAAATTACTGGTTTATATATTTGCGGCTTTTGGCACTGCAGCTATCGGTGCCCTTATATTTCTGACAAAACTTCGCATTAGTCCGAGTGCCGCATTTGATATCAACTGGACTACTACAGTGATTTTTATCGTTGTGATAGGTGGAATTGGAACCATAGAGGGGCCCATCTTAGGAACGATCATTTATTTCTTACTTCGGGAACCCTTATCTGATTTTGGGACATGGTATCTAATTCTATTAGGTGCAACAGCCGTTATTGTCATGTTGAAAGCCCCACAAGGTATTTGGGGAATAATCACCCATCGATTTGATCTACGGTTCTTTCCCGTCCAAAGAAGGCTACATTTAAAGCTCGATGAATAGGTATGTGCATACAATCTCTTTTATAGAATGAATAATAAGCCCTAAATTTCGGATAGGGGATGGCTACGTAAGACTAAATCTCTCAAGCGCTCTTCCAATATATGGGTATAAATCTGTGTAGTCGAAATATCTGCATGGCCTAATAGTTGCTGTAACGTTCTGAGGTCGGCGCCGTTCGCTAACATGTGGCTCGCGAAAGAATGTCGCAAAACATGTGGCGAAACCCTCTTTGTGTCTATGCCAACAACAATTGCGAGATCCTTAAGCAATAACCCAAACCCTGCACGTGTAAGATGACCCTCTTTAGCTCTAGATGGAAACAAATATACCGAAGGAGCCCCTTTGCTTAAAAAATCTTGCCGCAACTCCAAGTAAGCTGCAATCGAGTGGATGGCAGGGGTAGTAAGCGGCACCATCCGTTCTTTATTACCTTTTCCCTTCACCAGAAGCATCTTGTGATCACTTGATAGCGCAGCCAGGGGCAAACCAACAAGCTCGGAGACCCGTAATCCGGCCGCATATATAATCTCAAGTAAAGCGACCATCCTCACACCTGAAATTCCCGATTGTCCTCTGGCAGCTTCTAATAGCATTTCAACTTCATTCTCACTTAGGTATTTAGGCAGCGGGCGGCCCGTTATTGGCCCGTCAATCCGCGCTGAAGGATCGTCAGATCGTTGCCGCTCTGCGTATAGAAACTGATAGAATTGCTTAAGCACTGAAAGCTTACGCGCACGGGTTGTTGATGCTCTGCCGTTAATCTTTAGTTGCGCAAGGTAATCCTGAATATTTTTTGAATCTGCAGATTCTATATTTCGATTACGTCGCAGCATAAAAACTTCGAACTCTTTTAAGTCTCGCAAATATGCTGTTATCGTGTTTATAGACGCGCCTCGCTCCGCTGCCATCATTTCCAAAAATATATCAATTTGAAGAGACGCCGAAAATTTTTTATTAGCTTTTTTCTTTACTAACATACGGGTAACTATAAACGACTAAAGTTAACCAGTAATAACTAAAAAATCAGCTGAAACACGTCAACTATATAAAGTCATTACTCCAGAAAGATTAGAATTAACAAACAGATTGGTTTGTACTCAAGAGCCTTAGAGCCCGGCAACGACCGCAGCCTCCAGCGCAAGAGAACGTGCTTCCGAAGACAAACCAACAAGATTTAGGCTCATAACGACTTGCCGCAAGACAATCGGATTAATTTGAGTTGGCCCGAATTCACCGAGCATCAGTAAACTAACTAAAACGACCTCCGCACGTTTCGCTCCGTCAACAGCTAGATTAAGTATTTGCCATAACGCGGATTGAGGCATGACTGTTGTTACTTGCGACGGCCTTTCGAGGAGAGCCTCCCAACGATGGCCGGGAACGCCATCACCGAGGGCCTCCAGTAAATTGTAGAGTAATGTTGCCCGTGCATGGATTAATTCAGCATCAACTGGCTTTTTACCACGCACCGTTTCTGCATTCCACCAGTTATCAATCTTTACAGTATCCCATTCCTCATTTGGTATTTGTCCACTCAACCTCGCCAACGGAACTGACTGATCGCGAAGAATACTGATTTTTTCATCAGCTAAACCGGTTGTTCGCATAACATCAAACCAAATCTGAGCTGCAACACCATCTCCTGCAGCCGACAATGCCCTAGCGGCTTCTGGCGCAAACCAAACCAGGTCTTGTGTCACAGGTAAATTCTTTAAAATATTATAATAAACGCGCGCAGTTAACTGAAACATCCCCGCTTCTCTAGCCAATTTAAATACTTGGCCTAAAATTTCTACTTTTGCACTAGGGATATTTTCAACCATAGCCGTTCGATAGAGAAGTGCCCGGCTCAAGGCCGTCCGCTCCGTAGTTGCTATCGATAAAGCATTATCTAGATTTTCTTGAGTAAAGGTTACACCAGCGTAAATCTGTCGAAGCACCTCAGTATCCAATGCGCCTATTGCTTCGGCGCGCTCAGCAGTTTCAATACGTAAAGCGGGTTCAGCATTTGGACTAGTAGCTATGGTTTTAAGCACCACAGGATTATCGGAAGACGTAAAGTCTTTAGGTAACTTGATCTTAGCCGCTCGAATCATAGAAAAATGAAGCGGTGTCGGATTAGTTAATCTTGTAATTTTATATTTTTCGATGCCTGTCAATGAATTGATCAAACCGAAAAAGACTTCGTCTCTCTCACCAATCTCACGTAATAAATTAGCGCCAAGATTGGCTTGATCATGATCCCCAGCAAGTGCCTGACAATAAATTGATGCTTTTTGCCAATATGGTACATCTAAATTACCGATTTGCCTTAAGACTAAATCACAGGCACGCGAATTATCATTGGAAAGAAAGAGAACGTCTGCCTCATTTTTCAATAAGATTGGGTCAGTGGCACGATTAGGTGCTACCTTTAACAAATCATAAACAGCGTCGGTATCCCCCATAGCAGATAAGCGTTCAATCCGCATGCCCAGCAATTCGCCATCCCTTTCCATTCCAGGAGCCGGCGAGAGCGAAAGATCAGGAGACAATGCTTTATCAGCCTCGTTAACTTTAGTAGGTGCTTTCGCAGTACTTAATAATAGGCGCCGCATCAGAGCACGCATCGTGCGCGAAGAAGAATTTACTGGTAATTTAGGTAGTAACTTTTCAACCAAAGACCGATTTGTACCTTCCCACATGTTAAAACCAAAACCACCCTGCTCTTCGGTTAAAGTACCAACAGAATCACTATCAATTTTTTTTAATTCCTCGACATTAATTTTAATTGGAGTGCGCGCACGAGCAGATGGTGGTGGTTTTAATGGCTTAGGAGAAACCGAAGGCTGAGATTGTACACCGGGTAGTTTACCATCCGTTACTGGTCCCGTAGTTTTAGTTGGCGCCAAAAGGATAGGTTGAGCCGCTTGAGCCTGAGCAAATACGGGTGATAATGCCACGCCGGCAAAAAACAAACTTACGGTTGCAATCAGAACTAAACTTTTCATTGTATTTTTTTACTTCGGGAATTGATCATTTGGTATAACTTTTTCAACTTCGATAACTGGGGCCGGGATATCCCACTTGGCTAAAAACAATACGGACCCAACAATGAATATAAAGGCAAGCAAAAGTATAAAACGCGAAATATTTTTCATAAATGAAAAGTTTCCTTTATTAAACGTATGGATGATATAAATATTTTATGCCTTTCTATAAAATATTTACCATCTAATAAACTAAATTTAAATATATGATATTGGTAAAGTATGGCAATATTTCGGCAAATTTTAAAAAAATGAGATCAAATTGACCCTAACTTACAAATTAAATGATAAAGAACGCTAATGAAACAAGAAATAATCAACCTACCGCATTGGCTACAAGGTAGATTTATTATTCTAGTCGGCTTAATGGGTGCCGGTAAAACAAAATTGGGGCGTATTGTTGCATCCTCTATTAACATACCGTTTATTGATACCGATGCAGAAATCGAGAAAGCCGCAGGATATACCGTCCAAGAAATCTTCGACCGCTTTGGCGAAAAATATTTCAGGGATGGGGAACACCGCGTAATTGAGCGCATATTACGTGAACAGCCTGCTGTATTAGCGACAGGTGGCGGCGCTTATATGGATTTAAAAATCCGGAACGCAATGAGCAAGCAAGGAATAACTATTTGGCTCCGGGCTGATTTAGATTTGCTCGTACAGAGAACAAAATACCGTAGCGGTCGCCCTCTATTAAACAAAGGTAATGCGAGAAAAATATTGGCTGGATTGATTGCGGAACGATATCCCGTGTATGCTCAATCTGAACTTGTAATAGATGTCAGCGACGAGCCAGCGTCGAAAACGGCAAAAAAAATAATTGATTTATTAACAAATCACGATCCAAATGAAGATAGTAAATGACTAAATTTGAATGCATAAATGTAGCCTTGGGTGAACGCAGTTATGATATAATCATCGGGGGCCAATTACTTAATACAGCTGGTGATTTTATTAAATCTGTTATTCGCAGCGACCGTGTCATCATTGTCACAGATCGGAATGTCGCCCCCCTTTACTTGATCAAGTTAACTACTTCACTTGAAATGGCCGGTATAAGTGTTAGGAAGATTATTTTACCGTCTGGTGAGCAAACCAAAAGTATTGGGCACTTCGAAAAACTTACTGATGAAATCTTGGCGATGAAAGTCGATCGAAATGTTGCGCTAATTGCTTTAGGGGGCGGCGTCATCGGTGACCTAACCGGTTACGCCGCTGCTTCAATTCTCCGGGGCATTGATTTCGTTCAAGTGCCGACAACCTTACTTTCCCAAGTTGATAGCTCAGTTGGAGGCAAAACTGGTATTAACAGCCGCCATGGCAAGAACCTTATTGGGGCCTTTTACCAACCACGTCTAGTTATAGCTGATATTGATGTATTAGATAGCTTGCCAAAACGGGAAATCTTGGCGGGTTATGCTGAAATTGCAAAATATGGTCTAATCAATAATATAGATTTTTTTGCCTGGCTTGAAGAGTTTGGCTCAGAACTGTGTGAAGGTAACAAAGAGTATCGTCGTAAAGCTGTTTTTGTGAGTTGTAAATCCAAAGCTGAAATTATTACTAAAGATGAGACCGAACAGAATATACGGGCATTACTTAACCTCGGCCATACATTTGGTCATGCCCTCGAAACCGAAACAGGGTTCAGCAACAAACTTTTACATGGAGAATCAATTAGCATAGGTATATGTTTAGCATTTGATCTATCGTTCCTATTAGGGCTATGTTCTAAATCGGACGTAAAACGAACCCGCAATCATTTTGCTACAATCGGACTACCAACTAACTTATCAGAAATAGACGACATCAACTGGAATACGGAAACGCTCTTAAACCATATGCTATCAGACAAAAAGACCAAAAATGGTGAAGTTAATTTTATTTTAACAAAAGGTATTGGTAAAAGCTTCGTAGCCCGCAATATAAATATGAAAGATGTGCACATTGTTGTTGAACAAGCAATACAGCAACGGTAGCTCTATTCCGTTATGATAGTATCTCTCGTTGCGATCGCTTTATTATTATTTTTATCAGCGTTTTTTTCAGGTTCAGAAACTGCCTTAACAGTTGCTTCGCGCCCGCTTATGCACCAACTCGCATCTAAGGGCAATAAACATGCAAAGACGGTGAATAAACTACAAGAGCGTAAAGGAATGCTTATTGGTACTATTTTAATTGGCAACAACTTAGTTAATATTTTAGCATCAGCACTAGCAACCAGCTTGCTGATTGGGTATTTTGGGGAAGCCGGCATTGCCTATGCAACAATTATAATGACGGCTCTTGTAGTTATGTTCGCGGAAATCTTACCTAAAACTTATGCGTTGCAAAATGCGGATAGAACTGCCTTAAAACTCGCACCAATTATTCGTCCCATTGTATTTTTCTTATCTCCAATAACTTTCGCTACACAAGGGTTGGCACGAAATACGCTTTGGATGTTTGGCATTCGACTTGATAGTGATGAAGACCCCACTTCTAAAGCAGAAGAATTGCGAGGAGCCATTGAGTTACACCAAAGCGAAGAAGATGATAACAAAACCATTCAAAACGAACGAGCAATGCTTCGTAGTGTTCTAGACTTGTCTGAAATAGATGTCAGCGAGATTATGGTTCATCGGAAAACTATTACCATGATCAATGTTGATGAACCACCAGAAGAAATTGTTAATCAAGTTTTGACCAGTCAACACACTCGTATGCCGCTATGGCGTAATCAACCAGATAATGTGATTGGCGTCATACACGCCAAAGAGATCCTGCGTGCAATATGTAATAATAAGGGTAATTTTAATATCAACATTAATTCTCTAGCATCAAACGCTTGGTTTATTCCTGAAACAACGCGTCTATTAGATCAACTACAAGCGTTCCGCGATCGCCATGAGCATTTTGCTCTAGTCGTTGATGAATATGGCAGTCTTCAAGGCGTTGTTACTCTAGAAGATATCCTAGAGGAGATAGTTGGCGATATTGCCGATGAACACGATATTAGCCTACCTGGCCTCCGCCCGCAGTCCGACGGTTCATTTATTGTTGATGGTAGTTTTACTATCCGCGATCTTAATCGTCATCTAGAATGGAATTTACCAGACGAGGAAGCCTCAACCATTGCTGGTATTATTTTACACGAATCTAGGCGTATTCCTGACGTAGGCCAGGCATTCATGTTCTTCGGGTTACGTTTTGAAATCATACGTCGCCAACGAAATCAAATTACCACTATTAGGATCACTCCACCAAACTAGTCCCAAATCTGTATAGAAATTGCGGTTTTAAACTTATGTTATTCATTAACACTAAGACCCAACTCACATTTGACCAAATATAATTATTGACCTAAGAGTTCGGAGGCTCTTTAAGTTTCATCCACCTCAGTTCGGGAGATTAAATATGCCACTATCAACACCGGTGAAACGAAACCTGATCCACACACGCGAAATTCGATGCATGGGATATGAGCGTGAAGATGGGCTATGGGATATTGAGGGTCGAATAACGGATACTAAAACATACAGCTTTAATAATCTAGACCGCGGTGAAGTCAGCGCAGGAATGCCCGTCCATGACATGCTTATCCGTTTAACGATTGATTCAGATCTCGTGGTTCAAAAAGCCGAAGCATTAACTATGTCAGCACCTTTTAAAATTTGTCCAGCTATTACTGATAGTATCGCTACTCTCAAAGGGTTAAAAATTACCAGTGGCTGGAGACGTAATGTACAAAATGCTATAGGAGGTCTTAAAGGATGCACTCACATTAATCAATTGCTGTTGGGTCCACTTGCTACGACCGCCTACCAATCTATAATTCCCCGAGAGAATAAAGAAAAAAGGGATGCAAAAAGTAGGTTAAAGAAAAAACATGAACGTCCCGCGATAATAGACACGTGCCATGCCTTTGATGCTAACGGCCCAATCGTCAAGCGCCTTTGGCCAGAATTTTACGAAGCAAATAACAAGCCGAAGTAGATATTAGGTATTTCAATTTCTAACACTAATATTAACCTATAAAATGACGTTACTTAAGAATGGATCGTAAATTCTAAATCTTTATGCATTTGCCTTTCAATTTCATCAGACCATCACTTGTCAGCCAACGAAAAAGCCACCATATTAAGGTTATGGTAGATAATATTGAAAAAAACTTTACACTTGCTAGTGCCAATAATACAGAAACCAACTTCCGTTCTTGTGATTGGCCGAGCTGTAGATTAGAAGGCATACACCGCGCACCAAAATCACAAGAGAGGATCCAGGAATATGATTGGTTTTGTCTAGAACATGTTCGCATTTACAATAACTCTTGGAACTATTATGAAAGCATGTCCGATGAAGAAGTTGATGAATTAATTCGGTCGGACACGACATGGAATAGACCAACATGGCCATTAGGCGACCGTCAAAGAGGCGTATTGCCAAATGCCGACGAGCTATCTTTTGGTACAAAAAATATTGGGATAAATTATGGGAATTTTAGCGACCCTTTTGGCTTTTTTACCAAAGATAGAACCTTTAAAAGACCTACGAAACAAAACTCTATGAATTGTCTTTCAGTAAGAGATAAAAAAGCCCTATCACTATTAGGTTTTGATGTTCCGGTAAAAACCTCGGAGCTCAAAGCACGTTACAAGCTACTGGTTAAAAAATATCATCCAGATAGTACCGGCGGAAATAAAAAGTTAGAAGAAAGGTTTAAACAGATCAACGAGGCCTATGAAATAGTCATGACAAGACTAACTAATAAATAATTTAGATGAAATTAGACCTTTGATCACCGTAAAATTACACTTAACAATCGGAAAAAAATAAGATGAGCGATACCACTTCAAATGACGCGGGAATGTTTCCGCTTGATGCACCAGACATAGTTATTTCAGCACGCCAAGCATTTGGCATAGATACAGACATGGAAGCCCCAGCATTTAGTAAAGGCAATGAATACGTCCCTGCTGTCGATGACGCATACCAGTTTGATCATGTCACCACATTAGCCATATTAGCAGGTTTTTCCCATAACCGCCGCGTAATGATCCAAGGCTACCACGGCACCGGCAAGTCTACTCATATAGAGCAGGTTGCTGCCCGAATGAACTGGCCTTGCATCCGGGTCAATCTGGATAGTCATATAAGTCGAATAGACTTGATAGGAAAAGATGCCATCGTGATGAAGGATGGTAATCAGGTGACTGAATTTAAAGAAGGTATACTACCATGGTGCTTGCAAAATCCAGCTGCTCTAGTGTTCGATGAATATGATGCCGGTCGCCCAGACGTTATGTTTGTTATCCAACGCGTACTTGAAGTTGAAGGTAAGTTAACCTTGCTTGATCAAAGTAAAGTAATTAAACCCCATTCCTTTTTTCGTCTTTTTGCAACAACAAATACCGTTGGTCTTGGAGATACAACGGGCTTATATCATGGCACCCAGCAAATTAACCAAGGACAAATGGATCGGTGGAATATTGTAACCACCCTCAACTACCTAGAACATGATGCTGAGGAAGCAATTATACTTGCTAAAGTTCCAGCCTATAATAACACCGAAGGACATGACACCGTAAAGAAAATGGTAGAGCTAGCAGACTTAACGCGATCTGGCTTCATAAATGGCGATATCTCAACGGTTATGTCACCTCGAACTGTTATAATTTGGGGCGAGAATACTCAAATCTTTAACGATATAGGCTTTGCCTTCCGCTTAACGTTTTTAAATAAATGTGACGAGGTCGAACGACCGATAATCGCTGAATATTATCAACGTTGCTTTGGCGAAGAATTACCTGAATCGGCAGCCAACGTGATTCTCTCTTAGACAATTAAATAATTAAGGAGTACCTATGCCTTCAGATCAGGATGCCCAAGATCTGATAAAACGTGTTACTGAGGCGGCTGTTAAAGCAGTCGCTGCCCGAAATAACGTGACGGTTTCTTTTGCGCCGGGCGCTCATGGCATCATACAAACCGAGGATGGTAGCCAGGCCCGCTTGCCGACGCCCGCGCGTACGTTTTGCGAAGGTGATTTAAGTATTCTTCGGGGTGAGGCAGATGCGGCAGCACTCAGATTGCGCTACAACGACGTTAAGACTTTTCATCGTCAACGCCCCATAGGCGGGAATAGCGCTGAACTTTTCAATATAGCAGAACAAGCCCGTGTCGAGGCCCTTGGCTCGCGTGTGCTTGCAGGGGTTGCAACCAACTTAGATGAATATCATGAAAGCCGCTGCAAGGACAAAGGTTATCATCTAGTGACGGAGCGAGAAGAGTCTCAGATTGCAGATGCTGTTGGCTTGTTGTTGCGCGAGAGATTAACAGGAAAGCCCTCACCAGACTCAGCACAGCCCCTGATGAATACGTGGCGATCTTGGCTTGAAGATAAAGCAGGAAAAAGGATCAACGAACTTAAAAGTCATCTCCACGACCAAGAAGAATTTGGCGAAACCATCAGAGATATTTTGGAGGACCTTGAACTTCCCTCAGAATCAGAGGGAGAAGGTGAAGGTGATCAAGGTACTGAAGAAGATCAAGAAAACGCAGAAGACGAAGATCAATCAGAAAACTCCGAAGTTGAACAAGATAGTCAGGACGATAATGGCGACAGCGACGATATGGATTTTGAAGGAATTGATCCAGATGCATTGGAAGACATGGAGGACATGGGCGATGAGGGAGAGGACGCTGACGAAGATCCCTCTTCAGCAATGCGCGGAAAACCCCAGAACCCAGAATTTAACGAAAGTAAAGTCAACAGCTACCGGACATTTACAACGACACATGATGAAACTATTTCAGCAGAAGAATTATGTGAGCCAGAAGAACTTACTCGGCTACGGAGCCAGTTAGACCAACAACTATCACATATGCAGGGTGTCGTCTCTCGCCTAGCTAATCGCCTGCAACGTAAATTAATGGCACAACAACAACGCTGGTGGGAATTTGATCTTGAGGAAGGTATTTTAGATGCGGGTCGCTTATCACGGGTTGTTACGGACCCTCAACACCCGCTATCCTATAAAGTTGAGAACGAATCAAATTTTAGAGATACCGTCGTAACAATGCTGATCGATAATTCAGGTTCAATGCGAGGACGACCGATTTCCGTCGCCGCAATGAGTGCTGATATAATTTCAAGAACTCTGGAACGGTGTGCTGTAAAAGTCGAAGTCCTTGGGTTTACAACACGAACTTGGAAAGGTGGGCAATCTCGCGAAGACTGGATCTCGGCTAATAAACCAGCTAACCCTGGACGTCTAAACGATCTTCGTCATATTATTTACAAAGGAGCTGATGCTCCTTGGCGGCGGTCACGTAAAAACTTAGGTCTAATGCTTCGTGAGGGTTTACTTAAGGAAAATATAGACGGTGAAGCTCTTCTATGGGCTTATAATCGACTTATTGGCCGGCCTGAACAGCGCCGCATTCTCATGGTAATTTCAGACGGTGCTCCAGTCGACGATGCTACACTCTCTGTTAATCCTGGCAACTATCTGGAACGACATTTGCGGGATGTTATCGACTATATAGAAAAATACACACCAATTGAGCTAACCGCAATTGGTATCGGCCATGACGTAACACGCTATTACCGCCGCGCGGTAACAATAAATGATGCAGAAGAATTGGGTGGAACGATGATGCAAAATTTAACCGAACTATTTGACGAGAAATCAGTACGGGATATTCGGAAGAGAACCTCTCACTAATCTGTTTTTCATCTCGTTAGATCATAAAAATTAGTTAATCTAATTTTTAAGTATTGAACTATACAAGCACAGAATACAGCCAAGAGCAGACATTATCGCGACAACAAAGTATGCTTGCCCTCCCAGTACGGCATATATGTGTCCAGAAGCCATTACCATCAAACCCATAGCAAGACCTGCAACGGAAGCATAGAGGCTCATGGCGGTTGCAGAAATGTCATCTGAAACATTATCATTGATAAAGTGAATAATGCCTATATGGGTCGCACCAAAAGTAAAACCGTGCAGAGCCTGCAGGATAGTTAGAACTATCAAGCTTTCATCAAGTCCCGTGCCAATCCAGCGAAAGAAAGAGAAAAAACCGCCTAAGATAATTAAGTGTATTGGCCTTATGTGACGTAATATTAGAGCACCAAAAATAAAAAGTATAACTTCTGCTACCACACCTTCACCCCACAGTATGCCTATCATTGTCTCGGAAATTCCAGCCTTTTGCCAATGGATTGTGCCAAACCCATAATAAACAGCGTGACTTGATTGAATTAACGCTGCAGCCAAAAGAACCAAAATAAACGACTTGTTGCGCGCCAAGGATATAATTGGAAATCTTACACTCGAAAATCGAGAAGATTGAGAAAATTGAGAAAATTTTATATTAGGGAGAAAAATAGTAACTATTAATAAGAATAATACAGTTCCAAAAATCATTAACAAAATTATTTCCGGTGAATTACCGGTTAGAAGCTTGCCAGCAATCATAGCCGTTAAAATAAATGTTATAGAGCCCCATAGCCTAATTCGACCATACTCAAGTTTTTCATTCTTGGCTGCGAGCATTGTCAAGCTCTCAGCCAAAGGCTGTGTCGCGCCCCAACAACTACTAAATAAAATCGTAACCAAAAAGATTGCCCAAAACGTATTACTAACAAAATAGAGGGAGAAAAAAATTAAGGCGGCCCCGGCGAGTAAAGCAATAATGGGTTGTCGTGTACCTCGTCGATCCGCCAAAAGTGCAACAAACGGATCAAAAAATACCCTAACAAAAGTAGCAGAACCAATAATGATACCTATACTCTCCGATGTAAGTCCCTGGTATACAAGCCAAACTGGAAAAAATGGCAAGGTGATGCCCACCATTGCAAAATAGGCTACATAAAACATGGAAAGTCGAAAAGCGATTATGTGGTGTCTAGAAAACAACACTCAGTAATATCCTACAGATTGGAATATTTTATACAGGTATAACAATACCACAATGTTATCTCAGTTTAATTGATGCATTTGCTTGATTAAAAAATCTAACTACAAAATAGATTAATGACTGTATAATCGCCAAAACGGAGAGGCATTATTCTAACATCAAATTCTGATAAACAAAATTTCAAAACCCAATCTAAAAAAAACCCACCAAATGGTGGGCTTACTGAGCCTTAATTGACTATGTTCAAGCCGCCTTAGACCCCGTTTTTTTCAATATAGCCTTCTTAATCCTATTTTTTAGTTTTAATGCCTCCGGGGTCAGCTTTAAATTACTAGTATTAAGTAAAAAAGAATCTAAACCACCCTTATACTCGACTGAGCGTAACGCATCGGCGGTAATTTTTAACGAAACTTTACCAATAGCATCCGAAAATAAGGTCATTTTCTGCACGTTAGGCAAATAACGGCGTCGCGTCTTGTTGTGCGCATGGCTCACATTATTTCCTGTCTGGACACCTTTTCCGGTAACATCGCAACGACGCGCCATAGGCTTAATCCCCCACAAATATTTAATTAAATTAGATATGTACACATGTTAGATATCGGCCGGTTTTTAGGGCTCAATAATAGAATAGTCAAGCTATTTGAAGCGAAAATCAAAAAACACCAAACCCTAATCTATCTGCAGTTGGGGTATAAAGTCAAAATAAAGCAATTAATCGTATTAAAAAAAAACTGTGAACAACCTTCCTAGAAGAAACGACTTTGCTTTGTATCTTTCAAAAAAGACCCACTTTATTTTATTAAACGCCATTTGTAGCCTAAGTTGACCCTTAAATTCTCATCTAATTTACCAGTTTTCGTTTTAAATATTGTTGAAAGCTGAAAATTTAGGGAAAAAGGTTATAAATTCTGGTCCGCCGTGATTTTATCAAACACTAAAAATTTGATAAAGGTGGGATGAAAAATGATAATAGCCCTAATTTAAATAAATTATAATTTTTCAGTAATTTTTGCAAACACGGGGTTGCTTCACTTTATGAGTACTAATAAAAGTGTCTAAGATTAAAGCGGCTACCGCTGAATAGGACCTATGTGGTTGTGTGGCTCACAAACATTCAAACTCCACCTACCAAATGAACGGATCCAGTTTTCGCCAAAATAGAGTTTAGGAGCTATAGCTACAATGAAGGAACGATGCAGCGATAAAATAGATATTGTCTATACAAAAGTTGATGAAGCACCTGAACTCGCCAGCAAATCATTCCTGCCGATTATCCAGTCATTCGCAAAACCCGCAGGGATATTATTCGGCATAAGAGATATTTCGCTGGCCGGGCGGATTCTAGCCAACTTCCCGGAAAATCTAACAGACTCACAAAAACAGAGTGACGATCTGGCAATACTTAGCGAATTGGTCAAAGATCCCACCGCAAACATAATTAAACTACCGAATATTAGCGCTTCTGTTCCTCAGCTCATGGTCGCCATTGCCGAGTTACAGGGTCAAGGCTACGATATTCCGTCGTATCCCGTAAACCCGTTAAACGATGAAGAAAAAACCATCAAAGAAACCTATGGAAAGATACTTGGCAGCGCGGTAAACCCTGTTCTCCGAGAAGGAAACTCTGATAGGCGTGCCCCAAAGGCAGTTAAAGAGTTCGCAAAAAAAAATCCACACAGCATGGGCGTCTGGACATCCGATTCCAAAACTCATGTATCGACGATGAGCAGTGGAGATTTCTGCTCAAATGAAAAGTCTCTAACGGTTTCAAGAGCTTCTGTTGGTAATGCGAAAATCGAGTTTGTTGATATCAACGGCAGCTCAACGATATTAAAAGCGGACCATCTAATTGAAGAGGGAGATATCATCGATGGAACGATGATGAGTGCTAAAGCACTCAGATCTTTCTTTGATTCAGAAATTAGAGACGCTAAAGAACGGGGCATCCTCTTTTCTCTCCACGTCAAAGCGACAATGATGAAGATTTCAGATCCCATCATCTTTGGCCATGCTGTTTCCGCATACTTCAGTGATGTATTTGGAAAGCATGCAAACCTTTTTGCCAAACTTTCAGTTGATCCCGACCTTGGAATTGGGGATCTTCTTAATAAACTTCGAACACTCCCGACTGACCAAAGATTAGCTATTGAGGCCGATATTGAAGAATGCATCAAGGTGCAACCTGATCTCTATATGGTGAATTCAGATCGAGGTATTTCTAATCTTCATGTTTCAAGTGATGTTATCATCGATGCCTCCTTGCCTGCCCTCATTCGCGCTGGCGGGAAAGCTTGGGGGGCCGATGGAAAGGAAAATGATACTAAATGCGTGATACCCGATAGCAGTTATGCAGGAATATATAGTGAAACGATTGATTTCTGCAAAAAATATGGTGCGTTCAAGCCATCAGAGATGGGTAGCGTATCGAACGTTGGTCTTATGGCTAGAAAAGCCGAAGAATATGGATCACACCCGCAAACATTTAAAGTGCCTGGAAATGGAAAAATTCAGGTTGTTGACGCGGGTGGAACGATACTTATTGAGCATAACGTTGAAGAGAATGATATTTGGCGGATGAGCCAAACTGAGGATGCTGCCATCCAGAACTGGATCAAACTCGGCGTTAACCGGGCAAGTAAAACTGGCGTGCCGGCCATATTCTGGCTAAATAAAGGCCGCGCTCACGATGCCGAATTGATCAAAAAAGTTGATAAGTATCTACCTAAGTATGACACTAATGGCGTTGATATTCGGATAATGTCACCGATAGATGCTACGCGGTTTACTCTAAAAAAATTGAAAAACGGCCAAGATACCATTTCTATCACTGGCAACGTGCTGCGGGATTATCTCACCGATCTATTCCCAATTTTAGAAGTTGGAACCAGTGCAAAAATGCTTTCGATTGTCCCCCTGCTAAATGGCGGGGGATTGTTTGAAACGGGCGCCGGCGGCTCTGCTCCTAAACACGTTCAGCAGCTTACCGAAGAAGGGCACTTACGCTGGGATTCACTCGGGGAATTTTGCGCTTTAAGTGCGTCACTAGAGTTCCTGAGTGAATCAAAAAACAACGCTAAGGCACTCGTATTAGCAAAAACCCTTGATCAGGCGATAGAACAAGTCTTGGATAATAATAAATCACCAGGTCGGAAAGTTGGCGAAATTGATAATAGAGGTAGCCACTTCTATATTGCACAATATTGGGCCCAAGCACTTGCTGCTCAAAACGATGATGTAACCTTAAAGGCTCACTTCGACCCAATTGCGGAGCAACTAACCTCTAACGAATCGAAGATTGTGGACGAGTTAATTGCGGCCCAAGGTACGGCTGTTGACTTAGGTGGCTACTATCATGCCTCTCAAGAAAAGGTTTATGCTACGATGCGCCCGAGCCTAACACTGAACGCAATTATTGGTTAACTTCGTCTTAATTTTAATTTGATGTCATTTTCTTTTTTACTTCTCTCATGCCACTAGTCTAGGCGGATCAAAATGAAAGAACGATAACCTTATGCAATTTTCATGAGGGGAAAGATTTAACAACCAAGGCATTAAAGGTGGCTTTCCAGTATAATTGGATCAGGTTCTGAGGCAGTAGCGATAGCGTCAAAAACATCAGCAACACTATCTACGATAGTGAACAAATCTAGAGCCTTTGGATGCGCAAAACCACCATCAACAATATCTTGGAAGAGTATTCTGAGTGCTTTCCAATAGCCGTCTATGTCCAAGATAACAATTGGGGATGTATGAACCTGGAGTTGTTTCCAAGTCAGTATTTCCATGCATTCATCCAACGTTCCGAGCCCTCCCGGTAAAATTACAAACGCATCCGATTTATCATACATTATGTACTTTCGCTCATGCATATTATCAACAGTGATTAACTCTGTAACGCCTCCATGGGCAACCTCTAGATCATTAAGAAAGTGAGGTATTACCCCCGTGACTTTGCCACCTCCAGCCAAAACCTGATCAGCCACTTCACCCATCAAACCAATCCGGCCTCCCCCAAAAATTAGACGGATACCCCTGCTAGCAATTTGACTACCTAGCTCTTGAGCGGCTGTAACATAAGCCTTCTTTACACCCGATTTAGAGCCACAATAAACTGCGATCGCTTTAATATGTTCCAAGATTAACCAACTGTTGTCTGTTCCTATCTAAATTTTTTATAGATCAATTATAGTTTATTTTTTTATTTATCCAACTGGAATGATTTAGTTCGTTTTGTTTATGGATCTTACTGTTTCCCCAAAGCATACTAAATACAGGGTTATCAATAGCTATTTGATAAACTTTTTTTAAAAATAAATAAAATAGGTACCTTTTTGTTTAAATTTCAGAGTAATCAAGTTAAACATAACAGTGAAAGATTTAGATATGCTCTTAAGAATTTTTTTGAAATAAGCGCGCGTCACGGTAGGCCTACTCAATGCCCTCTATCCTAAACACACTAATAACCCAAGCCCTAGTTTTATCTTTCCTTGGAACGTTAATACTAACAGGCCTGATTTATCTTATTGGACGCAGGAAATCTGGAGTTTTTTTAGCAAATGCTTCTGTTGGGGTCAGTTTTACTTGGTTTTGCGCATTTATTCTTGGTACACCAGATTTTCCGCCAGAGTTTAACAATACAGCAATCTTATCGGCAACTGCCTGCCTGCTGATATCAGGAACGCTGTTTGATTTTATTCTTATCAAAAGGAGAAATTTTCCCCAACCAATTGTAATTATTATTATTTTAATAAGTGGGATCAGTATCACTATCTGGATGCGAAGCGGTATTGATTTCTGGTCCCTACCTATTCTTTTTGGCTGGTGTATTGTCGCGTTTGGCCTTCAGCGCCTAAGTGCCAATGAAGATTTTGGCTCAGGCGATAGCGCCTTGTTGTTGGCGATAGCCTCACTCGGAACGGCTATTATAGCTTGGATTAGTGACATCGTAGTTGATCGTGATCTTGCTTTTGGACTTTGTGTCATATCATTTGGATTTTTAATATGTAATTGTCCAAAACCTCGCCTTCTTTTCGGTTATAGTATTCTTTTAGCGGGGGGGGGTAGTTTATACATGCTAGCTTTGAGATTAGTGGAACAAATGCCTCCACTTATTCCTGCTTTTATTATTCTAGGTTTTATTTTTTTTGTTGATGTTGCTAGTCAATATGTGCAAAAAAAATTAAAACTAATTT
>LWDU01037412.1_pt1 | contig 18995 bp, 18 predicted proteins | sample 727161 | NCBI WGS metagenome assembly LWDU01 (sample SAMN04566230, study PRJNA314399) | hydrothermal vent metagenome | isolation source: deep sea hydrothermal plume seawater | place: Mexico: Gulf of California, Guaymas Basin | collected 2004-07-11
TGCTTCAGGCGCTCACCGATTTCACCCAACATGAAGCGTGTGACGTTGGGCAAATCGAGCGCGAGGGCATCCGACAGGGTCACCCACTGGAGGTCATGCAGTTCAGCGCCGTCTACAGCGGGACGCTCATCGATGAGGACATCCGAGGCTTCAGCCATGAAGAAGCGCGCATCAAAACGCTTTGGACGATAGGGCGGGGTGATCGCGCGTCCGATCATCGTGAAGCCTTGAAGACACGGCGCTGCACCTTGCTCAGCATATTTCTGCCAGTCGCTTGCAGGCTGGCCCGGAAAATCGCTGGCGCGTCCGACGATGAGGCCGGTCTCTTCAAAGGTTTCCCGGATTGCGGTGAGGCCAAATGCGCGAGGCTTTCGGCGCGTCTTATGGGCCACTTTCTGGTATTCCGTTTCCCGAAGTTCGCTGAGCGAGGGGACGCGTCCGTCGGCGGTATCCACACGTCCGCCCGGAAAGACATACTTGTCGGGCATGAAAGTGTGCTTGCCAGAGCGCTTGCCCATCAAAAGGCGTGGCTGCGCCTGATCTCGGCGGACCAGGATCAGCGTTGCGGCGTCCTTGGGGCGGGGTGTCGGACGGTCCGTCTGGATGACGTCGCCGTCCCCTTCCTTATCGAAGGCTGTGCCGAGTTTTCCGGCCATCAGCTCTTTCCTCCCTTGGCTCCCTTTTTACGGGAGGCTTTCAGTCGCGTCTTTTTGCGCGCTTTGGACATCTTGCCACGCGAGCGGCCTGGCGGACCAGACCTGCCGCCGCGCGAAGAGGGCGGCTTTTCTCCGGGCTTTCTTGGACGCGGAGGAGACAGAACCTTGAGCAGGAGCCCGCCCTGTAGCGGTGTCACCTCAGCAAGCTCTACAGTCACAACCTGGCCCATCTCGAAGCGTTTGCCGGACCCGCGCGCGATGAGGGCCATGGCGCCTTCATCGTGCACCCAGTAGTCATCTGAGAGCTTTGAGATCGGTGAGNCTTCGAATTCTGCGCCGACCTTGTCTGCGAGGTAGAGGGCAAGATAGCGATCCGTGGCTTCGCGCTCTGCCGCCATGGAGCGGCGCTCAGTTGCAACGAGGTGGCTGGCTATGTCTTCCAGCGAGGCGGCCATTTCCTTGGTCAGGCCATCTTCACCCATGCCGAGCGACGAGATCAGGGCTCGGTGGACGATCAGGTCGCTATAGCGGCGGATCGGCGAGGTGAAGTGAGCATACTTCGTCAGGTTCAGACCAAAGTGACCATTATTTTCCGGTGAGTAGACGGCCTGAGCCTGTGAGCGCAGGACGACCTCGGAGATCGTGCCCGCATGCTCGCCTTCGGCATGGTCGTTCAGAAGCCGGTTGAAGCGGTGGGTCTGAGGACGCTCACCCAGCGGCCATTTGATATCCAGCGTCTGCAGGAAATCGGAAAGGGCGGCGAGCTTTGAATCCGACGGTTGGTCGTGGACCCGGTAGAGCAGGGGAGAGCCCAGCTTTTCCAGCGTTTCTGCCGCCGCGACGTTAGCCTGGATCATGAACTCCTCGATCAGGCGGTGCGCATCGAAGCGTTCCTTCTCGATGATGCCAGCAACCTTGCCATCCTCACTGATCTCAACGCGTTTCTCAGGCAGGTCGAGCGCCAGGGATAGGCGCCCCAGAGCGGTTTGAGCACCGGCTCCAGCCATTTCTCGCCTTCGCCGCCCTTCTTTCCGTCGATCGCGGCCTGCGCTTCTTCGTAGGAGAGCTTGGCATGCGAGCGCATCGTGCCACGAATGAAGCGGTGCGAGCTCTTTGTGCCTGATTTGTCGAATTTCATTTCGACCGCCGTGCAGGGTCGATCCTGATTGTCGACGAGTGAGCAGGCGTTAGCCGAAAGTTCAAAAGGCAGCATCGGCACGACCCGGTCGGGGAGGTAAGTCGAGTTTCCGCGTTTCTGTGCTTCGCGGTCGAGAGCGGTTCCCGGTCTGACATACGCTGCCACGTCAGCAATCGCGACGATGACTTTCCAGCCATCCTTCAGTTTTTCGGCATAAACGGCGTCATCATGGTCGCGCGCATCGTGCGGGTCGATCGTGATCAGCGGGATGTGCGTGAGGTCTTCACGCGGGCTGTCCAGCGGTTTGATCGTCTGGGCTTCGTTGAGGACGTCGTTTGGAAATTCGACAGGGATATCGTGGCCGTGAATCGCCAGAAGCGACGCAGCGCGCGGATCGTCCATGCGCCCGATGATTTCTGTTACGACCCCGAAGGCAGGACCATTTGGTTTGCCCGGCTTCGGCATAGCCGTGACGAGGTCGCCATCCTCAGCGCCCTTGGCGTCTGTGCTGTCGATCAGGAAAGTGCGTTTATCCTTGCGGCTTGCTGGAACCACGCGTCCGCCGCGCGGCGTCTTTTCGAAGCGCCCGGTGAGAGACGTTTCCTCGTCGCGCTGCTCAAACAGCTTCAGGAGCTTGGCGTGATATTCGCCGTTCGCCTCATTGATGCGGGCAAGGCCCCTGTCGCCAACACCTGGAGCTGGGCCCTTGGTGCGGCCGCTATAGCCAGCATAGCGGATAGGTGGGCCAAAGGCCCCGTCACGTCCGACACTGCGGGCCATAAGCTCGCCATCGGTATCGATTTCTTCGAAGACGATAACGCCGGTTGGCGGGGGTGTGTCTGCCTTGGCCCAGGCGCGTTTACCGGTCCGCTCAAGCGTGCCGTCCTCTTCGAGATCCTTCAGAATCTGGCGAAGTGTCTGGCGGTCACGACCTTTAACCTTCAGCCCACGTGCAATGTCCTGCTTCGTGGTGGCTGAAGGATTGTCGGCGATGAATTGGAGAACTGTCTCTCTGTCGGGAAAACTCATGGCCCCCATATAAGGGATTCTGAGTGATTTGCCCGTATTCATTCAGCCTGATGGGCTGAAATCAGATGACAAAGGCGAAGATCAAGCCGAGGGCGAGCACCGCCGCAATAGTGGAAATGATAAGCACATAGCGCACGCCTTTGCCGGTTTCGCCCTGGCGTGCATCTTCTTCTGGCAGTTTTGGATCAGTCATCTTCAGCGTCCTGTCATACGCGCACGGGCGCTGGCCCGCACCATGAATTGTGTTACCGACCTACATCTGTTTCGACGGAAGAGATTGTAAAGCGATTCAAGTGCTTAAGCGTCGTCAGTTTTTGACTTTGCGGACTTCTTCGCGGCTGGCTTTTTCTTCGCGGCGGTCTTCTTCGCCGGTGCCTTCTTCTTGGCAGGCTTTTTCGCCTTAGCGTCGATCAGCTCTACAGCTTGCTCTAGCGTGACTGTGTCGGGTGTCACATCCTTTGGCAGGGTCGCATTCGTCTTCTTGTGCTTCACATACGGACCGTAACGACCTTCATAGACATGGATCGGCTCATCGTCTGCGGGGTGCTTGCCGAGCTCTTTGAGCGGCGTTGCGCCGCGACCGCCGCCGCGCTTGGACTTCTTGTCCTCAATCAGCGTCACAGCGCGGTTGAGGCCGATGTCGAACAGCTCCTCGATGTTCTGAACATTCGCGAAGGTGCGCTGGTGCTGCACATAGGGGCCGTAGCGCCCGAGATTGGCGCGGATCATCTCGCCGTCATCGGGGTGCTCACCCACGTCGCGCGGAAGCGACAGGAGCTTTACGCCCTGATCCAGCGTCAGTGCTTTGGCGTCCCATCCCTTTGGTACACTAGTCCTCTTGGGTTTGTCGTCGTCACTGCGTGCCATTTCGACATAGGGGCCGAACCTGCCTGTTTTCAGGAAGACTGGCTCACCGGTTTCGGGATGCAGGCCAAGTTCTTCGCCTTCCGGGTTGATGGCGCCTTCCTGCTCGCTGTCGGCAGAGAAGGGACGGGTGAACTTGCATTCCGGATAGCGCGAGCAGCCGACGAAGGCGCCGTGGCGACCAAGTTTCAGGGACAGCTCGCCTTCGCCGCAAAGCGGACATTCGCGCGGGTTCTCTTTGGGATTGCCGTTCTCATCTGTCTTCGGGAAAACATACGGACCGAGTGCCTCATTCAACGCGTCGAGGACGTTGGAAACACGTAATTCTTTCGTCTCGGCGATCGCTGCCTGAAACTGGACCCAGAACTCACGCAGGAACGCTTTCCAGTCGAGCTTGCCGTCAGAAATGACGTCCAGCTGCTCTTCAAGTTCGGCGGTAAAGTCGTACTCGACGTAGCGCGCGAAAAAGTTCTCGAGGAAGGCGGTGACGAGACGGCCCTTATCCTCAGGGATCAGCTGCTTCTTTTCGAGCCGCACATAGTCGCGGTCTTCCAGCGTCGACAGGGTGGACGCATAGGTCGACGGTCGCCCGATGCCGAGCTCTTCCAGCCGTTTGACGAGGGAGGCTTCAGTGAAACGTGGCGGAGGCTGGGTGAAGTGCTGGTCTGATTTGGCTTCGATGAGGTCCGCGTGGTCACGCTCATTCATCTTAGGCAGGCGGCCTTCGGCATCCTCATCCTCGTCGCCATCATCGCGCCCTTCCGTGTAGAGCTTGATGAAGCCGTCAAACTGGACGACCTGGCCGGTCGCGCGAAGCTGAGCGCGGCCATCTTTCGACATGAAGTCGAGCGTCGTGCGCTCGAAAATCGCTGCTTCCATCTGTGACGCGACAGCGCGGCGCCAGATCAGTGTGTAGAGCTTCTTCAGGTCACCATCACCGCGATACTCTTCCGGGCGGATGGAGAAATCTGTCGGGCGGATGGCCTCGTGAGCTTCCTGCGCATTCTTGGCCTTGGACGAATAGCGGCGCGGCTTTTCCGGCAGGTAGCGGGCGCCATAGTCACTTTCGATCTGCTTGCGTGAGGCATGATAAGCCTCTTCGGCCATATTGATGCCGTCGGTCCGCATATAGGTGATACGGCCTTCCTCGTAGAGCTTCTGGGCCGCACCCATGGTCCGTTTGGCGGTAAAGCCGAGCTTGCGGGAGGCTTCCTGTTGCAGGGTCGACGTGATGAAAGGCGGCGGCGGGTTGCGCTTGACCGGCTTAGATTCAACCGAGCTGACCGTGTAGCCGCCTACTTTTACTGCTTCGAGCGCAGCGGCCGCGCTCTTCTCATCGGGAAGCGAAAATTTCTTGAGGTTGTCGCCGTCGAGGGCGTGAAGGCGAGCCTTGAAGCTCGTGCCGTCCTTTGCCCGCAGGTCTGCCTCGATGGACCAGTATTCCTGCGGCTGGAAGGTCTCGATCTCGAGCTCGCGCTGGCAAATGATCCGCAGGGCCACTGACTGCACGCGGCCAGCAGAGCGAGAGCCCGGAAGCTTGCGCCAGAGGACCGGAGAAAGATTGAAGCCCACGAGGTAATCAAGCGCGCGGCGGGCGAGATAGGCATCAACAAGTTCCTGGTCGATCTCACGCGGATGTTCCATTGCGGTGGTGACCGCGTTCTTGGTGATCGCGTTAAAGACGACGCGCTCGACCGGAATGCCTTTCAGCGCTTTTCGCTTTTCCAGCGCTTCGAGGAGGTGCCAGCTGATGGCTTCGCCTTCACGATCAGGGTCAGTTGCGAGAATGAGTTTGTCGGCGGACTTGGTCGCCTCGGCGATATCGCGAATGCGGCTCGCGGAGTCATTGTCTGGATCGACGGAGCCATCCTTGGAAGGAAGATCCCGCACGTGGCCGTACGAGGCGAAGACTTTGTAGTCCTTGCCAAGATACTTGTTGATCGTCTTCGCTTTTGCCGGCGACTCGACAACGACAACTTTCATACAGGGTGACCTCCAGAGCGCGGCGGAACTTGTGTGCGGTGGCGGCCAGTGTCAACAGGACCGCAGAATCTCATCCGTCTTCGCGGTATGCCAGAACGGCTAGGCTGGCAAAGAGCGCAAAGACGGCAGGTGCCCACGCCGCGATCAGCGGCGGCAACGCACCCGATGCGCCCAGACTGGAGGAGAACTGCATAATGAAAAAGACACCAGCTGCAGCGAGTGACCCGGTTGCCACCAGACGGCTTGTACCGCCGAGCCGCGACATGCGCAGGCAGACCAGCGCGCCGATGAGACCCATTGCCGTAAAAAAGAGCGGCATTGCGGTCAGCCCGTAGAGACGAACCTGAAAGCGTGAGGAGTCGAGGCCAGCCTGACTGGTTTGGCGAATAAAGCCGGGCAGACGCCAGAAGCCGATCGTGTTTGGCGAAGTAAACCGGTCAAGCAGGCGGTCCGGATCGAGATCGGTCGGAATAGCGAGCGTGTCCATCTGCTCCGGTGAGCGGCCGGGAATGTTTTCGACGAGGTTCTCGATCTGCCAAAAGCCATCGGTGATGCGCGCGCGCTCGGCATCGATACGGCGAATGAACTCATAGCGATCGGTCGGGCGTCCATCCTGAAAGACGCGGCCTTCCTCGATCATCTTCACATCCCGAAAGATCTGACCCGTTTCATCGACCGACTGGGCGCTGATGACGATCTGCGAATTGCCATCGCCTTGACGCAGCCAAACATCCTCCCGGCTGGAATCGACGCGCACACCGCCAGTGATCAGGATGGAGTTTCGTGACTGCTCGAACTGGCTGGATAGCCGCGCGCCAAGAGGGTTGAGCACCATCATGGAAAAGAGCCCGAGAGCGACCGAGAGCACCATGACGGGCGCAAGAAACTCCCATGCAGAAAGCCCGCTTGCCCGGATGACTGCGAGTTCGGATCGGGTATTGAGGCGGTTATAGGCAATCATCGCCGCCACAAGGACAGCGAAGGGCAAGGTCTGCTCAATCAGTCCCGGAAGCTTCATGAAGGAGAGACCGACCGCTTCCAGTGGCGATAGCTGAACGTCGCCGCCGACCGTCCGAAGCTGCTCGACCACATCGACCAGCATGATGGTGGCCGTGAAGATGGCCAGCACGAGCGCCAGCCCGCTAAGCAGCTGCCAGATTATGTATCTCTGGATACGGGTCAGGAACATTAGTGAGCCGCTCCCAGAATGCGAGAGGGGACCTTGTTACGCCACTTGAAGAAGATGAGCGACAACACAGCGGCGGTCCCAAGCGGTACCAGCCACTGTGCGACATTCGCGCCAATGCTGCTCCGGCTCGCCGATTGTACAACGAGCTGGACGATCACGAGCAAAAGCGCGCCGCCCGTCGCGAACGCAATGCGCCGCGAATAACCTCGCCGATTAAAGTCACCGCCCAGCACGGCCATCACCGCGATAAGCGCCATGGCAATCGAGACGAGCGGTGTCGTCAGTCGCGCGTTGGCTTCAGAAAGGAAGGCTTCCTGGTCGCGCAGCTCCTGATAGCTCGTCGTGTCGATATATAAAAGTTCGTGCAGATACCGGTCAGAGGCCTTGAGGACGATGGCAGCATTGTCGTCCACGAAGGGCGTCAGATCGAAGGTCGACTGGTCAAAGTTCAGGACCGAGAGGGCGCCATTGGCATCGATCTGATGGATCTGGCCTTCCCACATGATGATGCTTGGGACGCCGTCGACTTCGACGAAGCGGCCGCGCTGGGCGAGATAGTCACGCGAATCGGTTTCGGTCTCGCGATTATCTGAGATGAGCACGCCGATGAGGTCTCCGCCGCGCGACTCGCGGGCAAAGACTGTGAGGCCCTCGCCCGCAGTGGTGAATTGTCCGGGGCGAACCAGCGATGTCGCGAGGTCGGTTCGGGCATCCTGTACGGTCTCACGCAACAGGCGCTGTGCCGTCGGCTGGACCCAGAGATTGACGCCTAGATGAACGATCGCGGCCAGAACGGCGAGCCGCACGATGGGTGAGGCGATATCCCAACGTGTCATGCCCGCAGCGCCGGCAACAACAACTTCATTATCGCGGTGCAGCTTGTTGAGAGACCAGATCGTGGCGACGAAAACGGCAAGCGGCGTCAACAGCGCGATAACTTGCGGTGCCCCGAGCGCAACGATGGTAAAGTAAGTCAGTGCCGACTGGCGGTTTTCTACGATGATGTCGGTCTGCGACAGACCCTGCGCCAGGATCGCCAGGAGGGTCAGGCCGCCCACAATGATCAAGACAGAGCGAAACACTTGCCTGAAAAGATAGCTCTGAATGCGTTTCATTGCGCCTTTGAATACAGTTTTTTGTGTGCGTGGCACTGCCTAGCGAGTTGATTGGCGCGCGTCGATGCTTAGTTTTCGCTTCAAACGGAGTTTATTCATGAAAATCACATTTGCTGAACAAGCAGAAACCGAAATTGTCGCGTTTGTAATCGATCAGGATGGCGGTCTGCCTGATGCCGCTGCGTCCCTCGACGAATCAAGCGGCGGCCTGCTGAGCGAAGCGCTCGGCCAGAAACGCTTTACAGGTAAGCATGGCCAGACAGCTGTCGTCGTTCTGCCAAAGGGCGCATCTGCTCGCCGCGCAATTCTCATCGGTGGTGGCAAGCCAGCCGACCGCGATGCCCGCGCCCAGGAAAAAATCGGCGCGCTTCTGGTCAAAAGCCAGGCCGGCAGCGGCTTTAAATCGCTCGCCGTTTATGCCGACGATGCCGAGTTTGCCGCACGCGTCGCAATCGGTGCGAAGCTTGCGTCCTACCGTTTCGACGACTTCTTTACCAAGCTGAAGGATGACGACAAGCCGAGCCTCAAGACGTTTACGCTCGTCACCAGCGACGAAAAAGCGGCAAAGGCCAAATGGAAGCCGCTCGATGCTGCGGCCGATGGCACCTTCCTTGCGCGCGATCTGATGAACACTCCGCCAAACGTGCTCTATCCGGCGACCTTTGCCGAGAAGATCAAGGAACTCGAAAAGCACGGCATCGAAGTTGAGATCCTCGGCGAAAAGGAAATGGAAAAGCTGGGCATGGGCTCGCTGCTTGGTGTCGGCCAGGGCTCAGTGAAGGAATCCAAGCTCGGCATCATGAAATGGATGGGCGGCAAGAAGGGCGACGCGCCTGTCGCGCTTTGCGGTAAGGGCGTCTGTTTCGATACTGGTGGTATCTCGCTGAAGCCAGGACCGGGCATGGAAGCGATGCGCGGCGACATGGGCGGTGCAGCTGCCGTGACTGGTGCGATGCTCGCGCTGGCAAAGCGCAATGCCAAGGCCAATGTGGTTGGTCTCGTAGGCCTCGTAGAGAACATGCCTGACGGCAATGCAATCCGTCCCGGCGATATCCTAACCTCGGCTTCCGGCCAGACGATCGAAGTTCTCAACACCGATGCCGAAGGCCGCCTCGTTCTCGCGGACGTGCTCTGGTACGCCCAGAAAGAATTCAAGCCGAAATCCATCGTCGACCTCGCGACGCTCACCGGCGCGATTGTCATCTCGCTTGGTCACCACCATGCCGGTCTTTTCACCGACAATGATGAGATGGCCGAGCAGCTGACCAAGGCAGGTCTTGCCGAAGGTGAGCGTGTCTGGCGCCTGCCGATCGGGCCGGAATATGACCGCCAGCTGAAGTCGCAATTTGCCGACATGAAAAATATCGGCGGCAAGTCTGCTGGTTCCATCACGGCGGCGCAGTTCCTGAAGCGCTTCGTCAATGAAGGTCAGGCCTGGACCCACCTCGATATCGCAGGCGTTGCCTGGGTCGAGACCGAGAAGTCGCCGCTCGATCCGAGCTGGGCATCTGGCTACGGCCCGCGCCTCCTTGATCGGTGGATCGCCGATAATTACGAGGGCTGATCGACATGAAGAAGGCCGTGCCACTCGAGGAGTTTGTTACGGCCTTCGGCGATGTCGTTGGTGTATCTTGTACGCGTGAAACCTGGCTTTACCGAGACTTGCGGATAGACGATGATGAGCTTGGTTGGGCTTTCATGGAAATGGCCGCGGCGGGACATCCCATTCCTTCCGAATTCGAAATTGACCCTTACAAATACCTGCCTGACTGCGGGGGCTGGCCATTCAACAAGCAATGCGCTGACCTCACGCTTCGCGAATTGTACGCTTTCAGTCAGTTTGAGGTCCGTTCATGACTGAAGCCAGTAGGGCTGAGTGGTGGTTCTATCATCTCAAGCGGACGACGCTTGAGCAGGCGGCTGGTCCACTTCTTGAAAAATGTCTGGAGCGGGGCTGGCGCGTACTCGCCGTCAGCCCCGATATCCGCCGCCGCGGTGCGCTCGATGCGGCTCTTTGGACTTACGACGACCAGAGCTTTTTGCCCCACGGTCAGGCCGAAGCGGCAGGCCTCGACCCGGCGCGCCAGCCGGTTCTGATCGCTGAAAAGCCAGAAAATCTGAATGAGGCCGCCGTCGCACTACTTATGGACGGCGCCGACATGCCCGTCGACGCGTCCTATACGCGGTGCATGGTGATGTTCGACGATGGCGATACGCCGGTGCGCAACAAGGCGCGCAAGATGTTCAAGGCGGCATCGGATGCGGGGCTTACCACCCGCTACTTCCAGCAGACGGAACAGGGCGGCTGGAAAGAAGCTGGCTAGGTTCTCGGTGGGCTGCTCGGTCTCGAGATCAGCAGAATGATCAGCGAGACCACGGTGACGATACCGAGTGTTCCCATGATTTCTGCGCCATAAGCGGGAACGGTGCCGGTCCAGAGCCAGATAAGCGCATAGATTGCCGAGATCAGCACAGCCAGCGCGATCATCAATCTCAAAATACCGGTCATGGGCTGAAGTCCTCTTCTCAAGCGGTAATCTCGCCTGACTCTAGTGGTTGAAGCCCAGTCTGTCAGCAGGAGTTGCCCGACTGCGGCCTGCTCGCTATAGGCCGCGCGAGAGTTTCACCCAAAGCAAGACTATTGAAGGAGCCATTCATGGCTATCCAACGCACTTTTTCGATCATCAAGCCGGACGCGACCGAGCGCAACCTGACCGGCGCCGTCAACGCTGTCATCGAGAAGGCAGGCCTGCGCATTATCGGCCAGCGTCGTATCCAGATGACCCGCGCACAAGCTGAGCGCTTCTACGACGTCCACAAGGAACGCCCGTTCTTTGGTGAGCTGGTTGACTTCATGACCTCCGGTCCAGTCGTCGTTCAGGTTCTCGAAGGCGAGAACGCCGTCAAAGCGTACCGCGATGTCATGGGCGCAACCAACCCGGCCGATGCCGATGAGGGCACGATCCGCAAGCTCTACGCAAAGTCGATCGGTGAGAACTCGGTTCACGGCTCCGACAGCGAAGAAAACGCTGCCCTAGAGATCCGCCAGTTCTTCTCTGAGGCTGACATCGCAGGCTAATCGCCCGTCAGCATCAATGAATTGGGAGCCCTCTCGTCTTCGGCGGGAGGGCTCTTTCTATTTGGTAAACGCAGATTAACCATTATCGCGCGATAGTTGATTCGTCTGAGCATGGAGGATCCGCGCGGATGAAACGTTTGATCTATCTGTCGAAAGCCCGCCCTTCGCTGCGCGATGATACGCTATACGACCTGCTCGCGGCTGCACGCGACCACAATCGCGAGGCGTCAATCACAGGTCTGCTCATCCATCAGGAGCAGCTCTGCCTGCAGGTGATTGAAGGCGACGAGTCGGCGGTTCGCGATTGCTATGCCCGCATCCGGCGGGACTGGCGCCATGAAAACTGTCAGGTGATCTTCCACGACGATGTACCGGGAAGGCTCTTTACGGGCTGGCCATTGGCCTACCGCGCTGGACGCGACCTTGAGCGCGGGCAGGTGCGGCAACTGGCGGATATCGTCGAATGTGCGACACGGCTCGCGGCAAAGCCGACCGATTCCGATCGCTGGGCTATGGATGTGTATCTGCGGGCGCTGCTCGACAGCTTCAGCGCGCTGACGGTGCAGTAATCATCCTACATGCATCGGCGAGCGCGCGCGGATAAAGCTCGTGCTCGGCGATCAGGACGCGCGCGGCCAGGCTGTCCGGCGTATCTCCTGCCTTCACCGGCACGCGGGACTGTCCGATAATCGCCCCTTCATCGACGCCCTCAGTCACCCAATGCACCGTGCAGCCGGCTTCGCTGTCGCCTGCGTCGATAGCGCGGGCATGCGTATCAAGACCCGGATAGGCGGGAAGCAGCGACGGGTGGATGTTCACCATACGGCCTTCCCATTTGCCGACGAACCATGGCGTCAGCACGCGCATGAAGCCGGCGAGCGCGATGATGTCGATTTCGTGCCGTGTCAGCGTTTCGTGAAGCGCTTCCTCAAAGGCGCGGCGGTCATTGTACTGCTTGTGCGGAATAAGGGCTGTTTCGACGCCGAAGCGCTTAGCTGTCGCCAGCCCTGGCGCACCTTCTCTATTCGCGATCACCAGTCTTGGCTTTGCCGGGTACGACTCGTCGACAGAGGCGTTCAGCAGGCTCTCCATGTTGGAGCCGCGGCCTGAAATCAGGATGCCGAGATTGAGCCGGTTCATGCGGGAACGAGATCACCAATGACGACCGGATTCTCGCCGACGGCTTGAAGGTCTGCGATTGCACGCTCTGCCTGATCGGGTGAGACGGCGAAGACAAGACCGATGCCCATATTGAAGGTGCGATGCATCTCGTCCTCGGCGACATTGCCTTCTTCCTGAAGCCAGCGGAAAATATCCGGTAGCGGCCATGCAGCCCGGTCGAAACGCGGGGTCAGATCATCTGGCAGCATGCGAGGCACGTTCTCGGTCAGACCGCCGCCCGTGATGTGGGCGAGCCCCTTGATCCGCTCATTGCGGATGAGCGGCAGGGCAGCGTGCGAGTAGAGGCGGGTCGGCGTGAGCAGAGCCTCGCCAAGGGGCTTGTTGCTGAACGGTGCCGTTGCATCCCACTTCAGGCCTGTGCGCTCCACAATCCGGCGGATGAGCGAATAGCCATTGGAGTGCGGGCCAGAGGAGGCAATTCCGATCAGGACGTCACCGGCTTTCATTTCGGCAAAGCGAGGCAGGACATTCTCGCGCTCAACCGCGCCCACGACGAAACCTGCAAGGTCATAATGGCCGGGCGGATACATGCCCGGCATCTCGGCAGTCTCACCGCCGACGAGGGCGCAGCCAGCTTGTCTGCAGCCTTCAGCGATACCGGAAATCACGGCCTCGGCGATTCCCGCATCGAGCTTCCCGCAAGCGAAATAGTCGAGGAAGAACAGTGGCTCTGCGCCCTGCGCCAGCACATCATTTGCGCACATGGCAACGAGGTCGATCCCGACCGTGTTGTGGATGCCGGTTTCGAAGGCCAGCATCAGCTTCGTGCCAACACCATCGGTGCCTGAAACCAGGATCGGATCCTTCCAGTTCTCCTTCTTCAGGTCGAACAGGGCGCCGAAGCCGCCAAGGCCGCCCATGACGCCTGCGCGGCGGGTTGCCTTGGCCAATGGAGAGATCGCATCGACAAGGCGTTCGCCTGCCTCAATGTCGACACCAGCGTCCTTATAGGAGAGAGAGGGTTTGTCTTTTGAAGTCATGGGCAAGCGCGTTACCATGTGGATGAATGTTCGGCCAGCCGACATGGCGGTTCCATCGTGCCAGCGGCCTTGCTAAGGACATTTCCAACCGGAGTCGGAAAGGCGACCAAATGACCAGACGAATCCTTCTGATGTTTGCTGTGGTATTTTTTGCAGCGGGCACTGCGGCGGCCCAGCTGCGCGATATCTATACGATCCGGGAGATCGAAGTCGAGGAAACCGCTGGCAGCGTGATCCAGGCCCAGCAGGAAGCTTTCGCCTCTGCACGCGTCAAAGGTGCCTACCGACTTTTCGAGCGCCTCACACTCCCGGAAGACCGCTCTGGCAAGTTATCGTCGGGCGCGGTGAGCGCAGCCGTTGCAAACCGTCTCGCGGTGGCTGTCGACGTTGAAGAGGAAGAGCGCGGCGGCGGCAAATATGTCGGCAAGCTCGCCGTGGTCTACAATCCGACCAATGTCCGCGAATTCCTCGATGAGCGCTCTATTCCCTATATCGATCAGCTGGCGCCGAAATCCGTTGTCTTCCCGGTCCGCAGCTCTGCAAACGCCGTCGCATGGAATTCAGCCTGGCCTAATTCGTCGCGCGGACGTCTCGCGCCGTTCGAGACCTCACGTGGCACGTCGGCGACGACCTCTTCGGTCTGGCAGGAGTTGCAGGGCGACGTCATGGCGGCAAATGCCCGCCGCGCCATTAAGGCTGAGCTTCTCGGCGATGCAGGTAGCTACCGCGTCCGTCTGATCAGTGTCACGGCTGCAGGCGAAACCGATCTTGGCACGACAGGGTCGGCTGCGACCTTGGAAGCGGCCGCTGAAAACGCTGCCGACCTCCTCGATACCGTCTGGAAGCGTTCGGCAATCATCCGCTCGGGTGAGCGTACGCCGGTCGAGGCCACCGTTCTCTTCACATCCCTTCCTGAGTGGAATTCGCTGCGCAGCGCGCTGGCACGTTCCCCGCTGGTATTTGGCTTCGAGATCGTCGGCCTATCGCGTCAGGGCGCTGTGGTGCGTTTCGCCTATGCCGGTGAACGTGACCAGTTCATTGCTGGCCTGCGTGAACGCGGCCTCATGGCTGATACTGACGATATGGGCTGGGTGATGACCTCTGCGGTAACGCGCGCGCCGAGCTAGTTCTGGTGTCACGCACGGACCATCCCCAACGGAAAAGCCGTCAGCTCAAGTTCGAATTCCCCGGTAAGGGGCATACGCTGGACACGCTGGCGGTCACCGACGCCAACAGGACCGCGATTGCGCTTCTGAAACGCTGGCCTGACTGGCGCACAGCCGCGTTCTGCCTTGTGGGCGATGAACTGTCCGGGCTGACGACAGCGGCGCAGGCCTGGTGCGAGCTTGCGGGCGGTTCAATGCTGGGGGCGAAGGCGCTGTCCAAGCTTTCGCACAAGAAGATCGACGCGATTGCGAACACCCCTATCGCGGTTGACCGGGCCGATCTTGTGGAGAATGACGACAACCTCCTGTCGCTTATCAATCTGTCTGCCAGTCATGGCGGGTCATTGCTGCTGACGGGACGGGTCCCACCGGCGCGCTGGCGCACGCGTCTTCCGGACCTGCAGTCGCGGCTCAGCGCGATGACCTTGATCGAACTTGGGCCACCGGACGATGAAATGATCTCGATCCGTCTCAGGGCTGCAATGAAACGCCGCTACCTGAAACTACCGGACGAGGTGGAGTCCTATCTGATCATCCGGCTCGAACGCAGCTATGCGGCCATTGAAAACTTCGTGGAAAATCTTCACGAAATGAGTGACGGGCGTGAGGTAACAGTTCCTCTCGCCCGGGAAATTCTGGACGAGATGGACGGCACGCGCCCGCTGTTTGACGACTAGATGGGACAGGCAAGAGGCAGCCGATGAGCACGACGGAAACAACGTCCCGGGAAAAAGTGCCGACGCGCACTGGAAAGTCCTTGATCGATCAGCCCCAGAGGTTTTTGAACCGGGAGCTGTCCTGGCTGAAGTTCAATGAGCGGGTGCTGGAAGAAGCGCACAACGTCTCGCATCCCTTGCTTGAGCGCCTTCGCTTCCTTTCGATATCCGCAAACAATCTGGATGAGTTCTTCATGGTCCGATATGCGGGCTTGCGCGAGCAACTTCGTGCTGGCGTGATGCGTACGAGCCAGGATGGGATGACGCCTTCCCAGCAGGTCGAAGCCATCGAGAAGCAGTCAGCCAAACTGATGGAGGCCCAGCAGGCCTGCTGGCGTGAAGTACGCGGATTGCTCGATGAAGAGAAGATTGAGGTCAAGCGGATTGGTGAGCTCACCAAGACCGATCTTGGCTGGCTGCGTGATCATTTCGAAAGCCATATCTTCCCGATACTGACCCCCCAGGCGGTCGATCCGGCACATCCGTTCCCATTCATTCCAAACCTCGGCTTTGCGGTGGCTTTCCAGCTGGCACCTGAGAGCGCTGGTGAAGCGATGGTCGGCCTTGTGCCCATGCCGGCCTTCTCGCCGCGCTTCATTCGCCTGCCGGACAGAAATCGCCAGTCGGTCCGTTTCGTCCGTCTCGAGAGCGTCATCGCGACCTTCATGGACATGCTGTTTCCGGGCTATCGCTCACTCGGGCATTGCGTCTTCCGCATCGTCCGCGACAGCGATATCGAGATCGAGGAAGAGGCCGAAGACCTCATCCACGAGTTCGAGATCCTGCTGAAGCAGCGCCGCCGGGGCCGGATCGTACGTATCCACATCGATGGGGATGCGCCCGAAGAGCTTGAGAAATTTATCACTCGCGAAATCGGCTCCGAGCCTCGCGATGTGATGATTCTTCATGGCCTGCTTGGCATGAAGAACCTCTCAGAGCTGATTATCGACGACCGGATGGACCTGCAGTTCAAACCGTATGAGCCGCGCTACCCCGAACGCATCCGGGAGATGGGAGGCGACTGTTTTGCCGCCATCAAGGCGAAGGATTTCGTTGTTCACCACCCGTACGAGTCGTTCGATGTCGTTATCCAGTTCATCCGTCAGGCGGCGATTGACCCCGATGTCGTCGCGATCAAGCAGACGCTGTACAGAACGACGTTGAACTCTCCCATTGTCGCGGCGCTGCAGGAAGCGGCCGAGATGGGCAAAAACGTCACCGCCCTGGTCGAGATCAAGGCGCGCTTCGACGAGGAAACCAATCTGCGTCTTGCCCGTGATCTGGAGCGGGCAGGGGTCCAGGTCGTCTATGGCTTTCTCGACTACAAGACCCACGCAAAGGTCTCACTCGTGGTGCGACGCGAGGGCGGAAAGCTCGTTTCCTACACGCACTTTGGCACGGGCAATTACCACCCTGTGACAGCGCGAATCTATACCGATCTCTCGCTTTTCACATCTGATCCGGCGCTCGGCCGCGATGCGAACAAGCTTTTCAACTACATCACCGCTTACCGTGAACCGCCTGAAAAGGCACCGGATTTCGACAAGATCGCCATGTCGCCGCGCACGCTTGAGCCACATCTCATCGAGATGATCGACCATGAGGCCGAGAATGCGAAGGCCGGCAAGCCGAGCGGCGTCTGGGCGAAGATGAATTCGCTTGTCGATGGCGATGTCATCGATGCGCTTTATCGCGCAAGCCAGGCGGGCGTGCCCATCGTTCTTGTTGTACGCGGCATTTGCTGCCTTCGTCCCGGCGTGCCGGGTCTTTCAGAAAACATACAGGTGAAGAGTCTGATCGGCCGTTTCCTCGAACACTCGCGGATCGTCTGCTTTGCGAATGGTGAGAATCTGCCATCGGCACGGGCGAAAGTGTGGATTTCGTCGGCGGACTGGATGCAGCGCAATCTCAAGCGCCGGGTCGAAGCCCTGGTGCCGATTGAAAACCCGACCGTGCATCGTCAGGTGCTGAACCAGATCATGATCGCAAATCTCAATGACGACGAGCAAAGCTGGGAGATGGACGGCGACGGCGAGTTCCACCGTCTGCGCCCGCCTGAGCGTGGCAAGGGTTTTAGCGCGCACCGCTACTTCATGGAGAATCCGTCGCTGTCTGGCCGGGGCAACGCACTCGTCGTCTCGATTCCGCCAAGGCTCGCGCCGAAGAAGCGGGGCTCTAAATGAGGCTAGCGCTGCAGCCGGAAAAAGCTGCCGTTGTAGATATCGGCTCGAACTCCGTCCGGCTCGTCATTTACGAGGTTACGGGCGCGGCGGCGCTTCCATACTTCAACGAGAAAGTGCTTGCTGGGCTGGGGCGCGGTCTGCCCGAGACAGGAAGATTATCGCCTGAAGGTGTCGTCGAAGCCGTGGCCGCAATCCGTCGCTATCGGGCGATCCTGACCGGTCTTGGCGTGACACAGGTGACGGCAGTCGCAACTGCCGCCGTCCGCGACGCAGAAGACGGGCCCGAATTCGCTCGCATGGCGGCCACCGAGCTGGGTGCTAGACTTCGTATCCTGCCGGGGCCGGAGGAAGGGCGACTCTCGGCGCTTCGCGTCCGCTCTGGCTTTGACCAGCCTGATGGGCTCGTCGGCGATCTCGGCGGCTCCAGCCTCGAATTCCAGCCCATCTCGCCCGCTGGTCAGGACGGGCACGGCGAGACCCACAAACTTGGCCCCTTCTCCATGCCGCATGGCGATGATGCGAAGCCTACAGAACGACGCAAGGCTATTCGCAAGGTCCTGAAATCATCCGAGCTTATCAATCAAGGGCATCGGAGGCTCTATGCGGTAGGCGGCTCCTGGCGCGCATTGGCCAGCATCCACATGGATCTAAAGGCCTATCCGCTCGCCATCCTGCATGGCTACCGGATGACGGGCCCCGCTATCCGTTCCGTCGTCCGGACAGTGCTTGCCACACAACGTGACAAGGAACTCGCTAGCCGTATCTCCAGCCTCGTTGGGCGTCGTTACGACACGATTATCCACGCCGCGCTCGTCCTTGATGAAGTCTTTGATGCAGGCGGGTTCAAGGAAGTCCTGATTTCGGCAAATGGTCTGCGCGAAGGTGTTCTTTTTGACCGGGGTGAAAAGCTGCTATTCGAAACGATGCGAGAGCCGTTCGGCGATGCGCTGATCGACGGGACGATCGCTTTCCTCAGACTTGAAGAATCCCAGCTGGCCTTCGGAGAGGCGCTCTACAAGTTTATCCGGCCGGTCCTGCCGCGCTCACATGCGCGCCAACGCCTGTTCAAGGCAGCCTGTCTGATGGCGGATTGCGGTGGGCGTTTTCATCCCGACCATAGAGCCGACATGGCCTATTATCTGATCCTGCGCTCGCCCATACGCGGGATCACGCATGATGAGCGCGTGCTTCTCGCCCACGCGACGGGTGCGCGCTACACGCACAAATTTCAGCGCCCGAAGCCGTTCGCAGGGCTCGGCCTCGAATCCGATGACCAACTCGCACGGATCATGGGAGCAGCCATGCGACTTGGCGCGGTTTACTCAGGGCGTTCAGCGCCACTTCTCAAGCAGGTGAAGCTGAAGACATCGAAGTCGAAACTCATCCTTGAGGTTCAGCCGAGCGCTGAGGACATGATCTCAGGCACCGTGAAGAAGCGTTTCGAGCAACTCGCCACTTTCATGGATCTCGACGCCCAGATTGTGACTGCCGAATGAGCCGAGTGCCCTGTCTCAGCTTTTGGGTTCGAAAAGGCGGACCTGACCGCTCTCGAAGGAAAGCGCGAGTTTGCCCGTGAGCAGGGCGCGCGCCTTCTTGCCGAACACATCATAGCGCCAGCCTGATAGAGCAGGGATATCCTTGTCCGTCTCGCCGCGCGCGATGCGCTCGATGTCAGCGGCGTTCGCAATAAGACGAGGAACCACCTCTACATCCTC
>LWDU01037487.1_pt1 | contig 18994 bp, 19 predicted proteins | sample 727161 | NCBI WGS metagenome assembly LWDU01 (sample SAMN04566230, study PRJNA314399) | hydrothermal vent metagenome | isolation source: deep sea hydrothermal plume seawater | place: Mexico: Gulf of California, Guaymas Basin | collected 2004-07-11
CCTGCGATCAAGAGCGTGCGCACCGCAATCGATCTGATGGCAGACGCCCCTAAGGATAGCGAGCTAGACGCGCTGATCGACAAGGTCACCGCTGACCGCGCAAATCACGCGCTTCGTCTTGAGCTTGCCGAGGCGCTTATGGCGCGCGGGCGCAACAAGGAAGCGGCCGATCACCTGCTCAAGATCCTGTCGGATGATCTGGAATGGGGAGAGGGCAAGGCGAAGGCCAAGCTGCTCGAACTGTTCGAAGCTGCAGGTCCGAAAGACCCCGCCACTATTGAAGGTCGCAGGCGTCTTTCCTCGCTGATGTTCGCCTGAGCCTCGACTTCGCCCGTCGGCGCGCCATGTCCTCAGTCTGGACGGGAAAGGCCTGACATATGACAAGGCATGGCTACAGGAAGGCAGAAGACCTGCCGGAAACGCTCGCCGTTTTTCCGCTGACGGGGGCGCTCTTGTTTCCGCGCTGGTCGCTGCCGCTCAACATCTTTGAACCGCGCTATCTCAACATGATTGACGATGCGATGTCGGGGTCGCGGCTGATCGGCATGATCCAGCCGGTGAGCGGCGACAAGGTTCATCCGAAACTCGCAGGGGTTGGCTGCGCCGGGCGCCTGACGAGCTATTCCGACGGGCATCTGCCGGTTCAAAGTTGGCCAGGAGCTTGATGTGAAGTCGCCTTATCGCCAGGTCGCTCCGGACTGGACACCCTACAAAGCCGATCTGGTTGAGCCTGACCTCGACAATCTGCCGGACCGGTCAAAGCTGGCGAGCGCGCTCAAGAAATATGTGGCGAGCCACTCCATGGAAGTGGACTGGGACGCGGTTGAAAGCGCGCCAATAGAGACGCTGGTCCACGCATTATCTGCCGGCTGCCCATTCGCGCCGATGGAGAAGCAGGCGCTGCTTGAGGCCGACACCGTCGCGGCGCGGTGCCGCGCCCTGATCGCCCTGCTTGACATGGATGCGCCCGGCGACGATTCCTCGACCCTGCAATGAGCCTTGAGACCGAGACGCCTGTGACCGAAGCAAAGACTGATCCGCGCCTTCTGGAGCAACTGATCTGCCCGGTTACGCGCACGCCGCTGACCTATGACCGCGAGCGTCAGGAGCTTGTCTCCAAACGTGCCGGACTTGCCTATCCGATCCGCGATGGCCTGCCGACCATGCTGGAGAGTGAAGCACGCGTGCTTGATGAGGCGACCGGCAAATGAGTGTGATGCCGTGGCCGCAGGAGCTGCGGTTCCGCAAAGGGGCCGCAGAACTTTGCATTTCGTTTGAAGACGGGCTGCAAGCCTCCATTCCCTATAAGCGCCTGCGTGAGGAAAGCCCCTCAGCTGAGGTGCGCGGCCATGGCGCGGGTCCACGCCCGCCGCAACCGCCTGTGCCGGATGATATCTCAGTGACCAAGGCCGACCCGGTTGGTCGCTATGCCGTCCGAATCCACTTCAGCGATGGCCATTCCAGTGGTCTTTATACCTGGCAATATCTGCGGGAGCTCGCAGCCGCCTAGCTTGTGGCCGGTTGCGGTTGCATGAGCGGCGGCAGATCGGGCGATGAGGCGCTCGCCAGTGCCGCCAGCCTGTGGCGCATTGGTGAAAGGGCGCTGGCCGCAAGCAGCCCGAGCGTTCGCACAGGCTTGGTCATCATCCTGTCATTGGAGAACAATCGATCGATGGCATCGAGCGCCAGCGACGCTGTATTCGCATCGAACCGCCGCGCCGTTTCATAGAGCGAGAGCGACTGGGCGGCCCCGATATCAAGGCCCGCGCGGTCGCTATTGACCAGAACTTCATGCAGGGCTGCTACATCGCGAAAACCCTGATTGAGCCCTTGCCCGGCCAGCGGATTGATCCGGCGAGCGGCATCCCCGACCAGCGCGACCCGGTCGGCGACCATGTGCTCTGCGATCTGCAGGATGAGCGGATAGGAGCCCATCGGCCCGTCAATCTTCATCTCGCCCGCAAATTCGGCAAAGCGGTGGTTCAGCTCCGCTTCGACCTCTTCCGGCGAGAACTTGGCGAGCGCTTCAGGCGCGCCGCGCTTCATATACCAGGCGAGGTTTGCCCGATCCCCCCGCAGGGGCAGGGTGGCGAACGGGCCTTCAGGGGTGAAGAGCTGGCGGGCGACGCCCTCATGCGGCTGGGACAGGGTCACATTCGCGGCGAAGACCGATTTGCCATAGTCGCGGCCTTCGACGGTGATGCCTGCCGCATTGCGCACCGGGGAATTCATGCCGTCGGCGCCGACGAGAAGACGGGCCGTAATGGCGCTGCCGTCTTCGAGATGCACAGTGATGTGGCCGGGTTCGGCTTTCGCATCGCTGAAGCGGGCGGGCGCAAGCTTCTTGATCCGCTCTTCAGCTTCGACAGCCTTATCAAGCGCGGCCTGCAAGACGACTGCTTCAATCATATGGCCGAGCGTTTCGCCCTCTTCGCGGTGGATGAGGTCTTCGTCCCCGAAGAGGACCGACGGCGCGCCAAACCAGTGCGTTCCGCCATCGACTGCTTCCAGTCCGTGCAGAGGTTGGGTTTGGCCTTCAATACGATCTGCAATGCCGATAGCTGTCAGAAGTCGCCAACTGCCCGTCACCACGGCAAAGTTGCGCGTATCGTGCCGCGCCTCGGTCGCGGGGTCGCGTGCGTCGATCAGTGTGATGTCGAAGCCTGCGCCCGCAAGGGCCAGGGCGAGAGACGCGCCAGCCGGTCCAGCGCCGACGATTGCGATTTCGGTATCGAGGTGAGCCATTGATGAAAGACTTAAGATCGAGGCTGCTTCCGGTCCAGAGGTGACGCAGAAGCGGGCTTTTGCGCCGCAGCGTGCACGATTTTTAGTCAAACCATAAAGCGCCCTTAAAGTGCGCGACCGCCGCGCTGGTACGAAATGAGGCATGTGCCTTTAGTCGCCCCGTCATACCAATCAATGGGAGAAGGGCATGAACAGTATGGTTAAAAGGGCAATTCGGGGGCTCGCGGCTATGCCGGCCGCTGCCGCCCTGGCGCTGGGCGCCTCTGCGCAGGAGGCGTCTGAAGTCAGCGCCTATGTCGATAACAGCTATCTCTTTCTTATCGGCGGCCTGATCGTCATGTTCATGGCTGCTGGCTTCTGTATGCTGGAAGCTGGTCTGGTACGGAAGAAAAACGCCGCCATGCAGTCGGTGAAGAACGTTGCGCTCTTCTCGGTCGCGGGCATCATGTTCTGGCTGCTTGGCTACAACATGGCTTATCCGGGCGACACAGTCGGTGGCTGGATCGGCATTCCGTCATTCATTTGGTCACCTGAAGAAGACCTCGCGACCGGCTACGCCGCCTCGTCGGACTGGTTCTTCCAGATGGTGTTCGTTGCAACGGCAGCTTCCATCGTTTCAGGTACGGTTGCTGAGCGCGTGAAACTCTGGCCGTTCCTTATGTTCACCGCTGTGCTGACCGCATTCATCTATCCGGTTGTCGCATCGTGGGAATGGGGCGGCGGCGCTCTGGACTCCCAGTTCGCGTTCTCTGACTTTGCAGGTTCTACCCTGGTGCACTCCACCGGTGGCTGGGCAGCGCTTGTCGGCGCGATCATCATCGGTCCGCGTGCTGGTAAATTCGTCAACGGCACGGTCCACCCGATGCCAGGCTCGAACATCCCGCTCGCCGCGCTGGGTACGTTCATCCTCTGGTTCGGTTGGTTCGGGTTCAACGGCGCGTCGCAGCTTGCTGCTGGCACGTTCGACGACATCAACTCGGTGGCCAACATCTTCGCCAACACCAATATGGCCGCTTGCGGGGGTGTTCTCGGCGCGATGGTCCTGACGGGGATCCTCTACAAGGGCAAGATCGACGCAACCATGGCCTTCAACGGCGCCATCGGCGGCCTCGTCTCCATCACCGCAGAGCCACTGGCACCGTCCATGGGGGCTTCCATCCTGATCGGTGCCATCGGCGGTATGCTTGTGGTTGTCACGGTGCCACTGCTCGACAAGCTCCGCATCGACGATGTGGTCGGCGCGATCCCGGCTCACCTTGTCTGCGGCATCTGGGGCACGATGATCGTTCCATTCTCCTATGCGAACGATATCGGCCTCAACGAAGCAGGTAATCCAAGCTATTACGGCCAGTTCGTCGGTGTAGCGGCTTGCGCAATCTTCGTCTCTGTCGCCTCCGCCGTCGTGTGGCTCGCGCTGAAGATGACGACCGGCGTGCGTCCAACCGAGGAAGAAGAAATCGCAGGTCTCGACAAGAGCGAAATCGGTCTCGAGGCCTATCCAGAATTCAGCTGAGGCTGAATACCTCGCTTCTTTCGAAGCGTTTCCTCCCAGACTTCCCCGGCCAGTTTGCTGGCCGGGGATTTTTTATTGTGGAAGGTGAGCAAGAGGTTGCCGTTGCCCCTTCACTTGTTTGCTGTGTGTTAAGGCCAAGCTGCGAGGTTGTAGCCAGACAGCCCTTCTGAACCGATGGAAGCAACCTGCCATGGCGACAACCAGCGCTGAAACGCATACGGGCCTCTCACGTGAAGTATCGGATCCCGCCTGGCGTATCCTGACGGGGACGGCTGCCTTCGCGATCGGCGTTTTCCTGTGCGGCAGCGTCGGCACGCATGAGCCGACAGATCCGAGCCTCAATGCGGCCACGGGCATCGAAGTTTCCAACCTGTTCGGCAATAGCGGCGCGATCGTCGCTGACCTTGCGCTCCAGACTTTCGGCTTTGCGGCATGGATGGCGGGCCTCTGCCTGATGATCGGCGGGGCCATGCGCGCCGTCCTGATCGGCGCGCCGCGCATCCGGCGCTGGCTCTTCGGCGTAGCTTTCGTTCCTGTGCTGGCTGCCATGCTTTCAGCCTTTCCGGTGCCAGCTTCCTGGCCTTTCTGGACGGGTATGGGCGGTATGGTGGGCGACGGGCTCTTCGGCCTCGTTGTCATGCCGTTCAAGGCGCTTCTTCTGCCTGCACCGGCATTCCTTGCTGGGCTCGCGCTCGGTATCGCCGCTTTCCTTCTGGGTTCTGCGGCGCTCGGCTTCCGGCGCGGCGATGCAGGTCTTCTCCAGTCTGCGGCAAGCACATCGGGCCGGCGCGCCCTGTCCCGGCTTGGCGGTGTGGCTGGCGGTGTCGGCCGCCTGTTTGGTGGGCTGTTCAGCTCATCTGGCCGCCGGGGACGGGCGGACGAGAATCATGAATACGAGAGCGCAGCGCGCAGCCTTGGCCCCGCCCCACAATTCGACGAGGATGACGCCTACGACGATTACGACGCTGTAGACGAGGAAGAAGAGCCTCTCCCGCGGGCTGTGACCCGGCCAAAAGTGTCGGCGCCGCAAGCACCGCAACCGGTCGCCCACCCGACCACCAAGAGCGGCAAGCGCAAACGCCCTCGCAGCCTGCCATCGCTCGACCTTCTCGGGTCTCCGCCGGCCCGCCGCAACTCCGTGGATGAGGACAGCCTGCTGGCCAAGGCGAACCGTCTTGCCGAAGTGCTGCGCGAGTTTGGCGTACGCGGCCGCATCAAGGAAGTGCGCCCCGGCCCCGTCGTCACCCTGTTCGAACTCGAGCCTGCTGCCGGCGTAAAGTCTGCCCGCGTCATCTCGCTCGCCGATGACATTGCTCGCTCGATGAGCGCCGTCTCCGCGCGCGTCGCGGTCATTCCGGGCAAGAATGCCATCGGTATCGAACTGCCGAATGAAGAGCGTGAAACGGTCTATCTGCGCTCGCTTCTGTCTGCAAAGGCGTATGCGGACAATCGCTCGCCGCTCCCCATGGCGCTTGGCGAGGATATTGGCGGCACGCCCACCGTGGTTGATCTCTCGAAGATGCCGCACCTTCTCATCGCGGGTACGACCGGTTCGGGTAAGTCGGTCGGCGTCAATGCGATGATCCTGTCGCTGATCTACCGCCTGACGCCAGAACAGTGCCGCTTCATCATGATCGACCCGAAGATGCTCGAGCTCTCGATCTATGAAGGTATTCCGCACCTGCTCGCCCCGGTCGTGACCGACCCGAAAAAGGCGGTGAACGCGCTGCAATGGGCCGTGCGTGAGATGGAAAGCCGCTATGAGCTCATGTCCAAGGCGGGCGTCCGTAACCTTGCAGGCTTCAACGAAAAGGCCGCGCGCTACCGCGAAAAGGGCGACCAGCTGACCCGTAAGGTGCAGACCGGCTATGATGAGCGCGGCAAGCCCGCCTATGAGACCGAAATCCTGTCGATCGAACACATTCCGAACATCGTCGTCGTCATCGACGAGATGGCCGACCTGATGATGGTCGCGGGCAAGGAGATCGAAGGGTGTATCCAGCGGCTCGCGCAAATGGCGCGCGCGGCCGGTATCCACCTCATCACCGCGACCCAGCGCCCGTCCGTCGACGTCATCACCGGTACCATCAAGGCGAACTTCCCGACCCGTATTTCCTACATGGTCACGACCAAGATCGACTCGCGCACCATTCTCGGTGAGCAGGGCGCCGAACAGCTGCTCGGTATGGGCGACCTTCTCTATCAGGCGGCGGGCGTGAAAACCAAGCGTCTGCACGGCCCGTTCGTCTCTGATGAAGAAGTCGAGGCGGTTGTCGGCTGGCTGAAAGAGCAGGGCGAGCCTGACTATAATGAGGCGATCCTGGAAGAGCCTGAAGAAGGCGGCACAGGCAGCGCGATCATGGATGCCATGCTGGGCGTTTCCTCTGGCGATGGCGATGATGATCTCTACGCGCAGGCCATGGCCGTCGTGATCCGCGACAAGCGGGCCTCGACCTCCTACATCCAGCGCCGCCTGAAGATCGGCTACAACAAGGCGGCGACCCTGATTGAGCGGCTTGAGGAAGAAGGGGTGATCTCTGCCCCTAATCATGCCGGCAAACGTGAGATCCTGGCGCGGGACACGCCGTCCGACTGACCGGTCAAAGCTGAACGAGTTACAACGAAACGGGGCGGAAATACCTTATTTAAGCCCTGTTTTACCGCCTGATCGAGGCCTATGTTTCGTGGCCAAGACAGGAGAACGACAATGACGTCTCTATTTCCAGCGCTCGCGGCCGTGCTCGCACTCGGGACAGGACCATTTGCGCTTACAACCGAATTCAGCGCTGTGAGCCAGCAGCCTCTGGCCTGGCGCGTCGCCAGCGATGCAGCGGTCAGCAATGTCGCTGTCGCGCCGGTCGCACAAGCGGCGCAGGGCGAGATAGTCCTTGCACAGGCCGACGCAGACGATACGCCGGTCACTGGCGTTGCACCAAAGCCTGAGGCGCCGCGGGCTGAAGCCGCCGCACCTGCGCGCACCGAAACCGGTGCTGTGTCCGCGACGGAGCGCCGTGCCATTCTCAAGGCAGCTGGCGACTCGCTTGCTGCAGCAAAGACTGCGCGTGGGCGTTTCGTCCAGCTCGCGCCTAATGGCTCGGTTACCGAGGGTGATTTTGCCCTTCAGCGTCCGGGCCGGATGCGGTTCGACTATGATGATCCGACACCGATCCTGATCGTTGCCAATGGCACGACCGTGGCTATGGAAGACAGCGACCTCGAGACGGTGGACCGTGTGCCGCTTTCCTCGACGCCGCTGGGCCTCGTGCTCGACGATGAGCTCGACTTCGAGACCGAAGCGCGCGTCACGGATGTTCAGAAGACGGCCAGCGAGATTGCCATCACGATGGAAGACCGCCGCGGAGAAGCGGAAGGCGTGCTGACGCTCTACTTCGATCCAGCAAGCTACCAGCTCACCAGCTGGCGGACGCTGGATGCGAACCAGCAGGTTACCCGCGTGGTGCTTGAGGACATCGAGACCAATGTGCGTCTCAGCCCGCGCCTCTTCCGGCTGGACGATCCGGCGGACGAAGAGGAAGACGAGCGCTAGTCGCCTCGCATGAGCCGAGCCGGCTGGCTTGCGGGGGTTTCGTTTTGCTGGAGCTCGTAGAGCCTAGCTGGTGCTGTCCGGCAGCTTCATCGCGTCATCGCCCCAAAGGTCTTCCAGGCGCGCATCACGACCGCAGCCCTGACGGTAGAAGCGGTACTTGACCGGCGTCGTCTTGTAATAGTTCTGGTGATAGTCCTCGGCTTCCCAGAAGGTCGCCTCATCAAGAACGCGCGTAACGACGGGGCCCGGCAGGACGCCCGACTTTTCAATCTCTTCGATCTCGCCTTCCACAATGGTGCGCTCGTCTTCATCCTCGACAAAGACGGCGGACAGGTAGCTAGAGCCCTTGTCGCAGAACTGGCCGCGATCATCGGTCGGGTCGATCGTGCGGAAATAATAGTCGACCAGCTCTTCATAGCTGACCTTGGACGGCTCATAAGTCACCTGCACGGCCTCATAGTGGCCGGTACTGCCGCGCGTGACTTGTCGGTAGCTTGGATTATCGACCGTGCCGCCCGTATAGCCGGAGACCGTCGCGACAACGCCGTCGACCTTGTCGAAGTCAGCTTCCGTGCACCAGAAGCAGCCGCCGGCAAAGATCGCGGTCTCTGTGTTAGCCGCCTGAAGCGTAGGCGGGGTGTCAGCCTGCTCTGCCATGGCAGACCAGACGAATGCGCCGCCCGCGGCAACGAGGCCGGCAATCGCGGCAATGATCATTGAATTGGAAATCTTCATGAGTCTTGTTTCCCGTGGGGAAGTCCTGTCTTTCCATCGATATGGAATGGCGCACGGGAAATACGAGCAGGCGCAAGCAGCGCTCACGCATTGGTGACCGCGCCGTGTGCAGCTGGTTGAAGCGCTGGCGGGGCTAGCCTGCCAGCCGCTCCATCTCTGCTTCCGACAGTTCGGAATTGTCGTAGACGTTCTGGACGTCGTCGAGCTCATCGAGGACGTCGAGCAGCTTCATCAGCGTGTCGGCCTGGTCGCCCTCGACCGGAACATTGTTCTGCGGCTTCCAGATGAGCTTGGTCGATTTGGCTTCGACATCACCGAACTTGCCTTCGAGTGTGGAGGCGACCTCCATCAGGTCTTCGCGCTCGGTATAGATCCAGTGGCCTTCTTCGTCGCTCTCGACATCAGTGGCGCCCGCCTCGATGGCCGCTTCCATGACGGTCATCTCATCGCCAGCTTCTACCGGGTACTCGATCTCGCCAACCTGGTCGAAACCGAAGGAGACAGAGCCCGTCTCACCAAGATTGCCGCCATTCTTGGAAAAGGCTGCGCGAATCTCGCTTGCCGCACGGTTCTTGTTGTCGGTCGAGGCCTCGACGATGATGCCGACACCGCCAGGGCCGAAGCCTTCATAACGGATGTCGAAATACTCTTCGCCGCCGCCGCCCTGGCCCTTGTCCACGGCGCGCTTGATATTGTCCTTCGGCATGGACTGGCCGCGCGCATTGTTGATCGCAAGGCGCAGACGCGGATTCGCGTCCGGGTCCGGCCCGCCAAGCTTTGACGCGATGGTGATTTCCTTGGACAGGCGCGCAAACAGGGCCGCGCGCTTCTTGTCCTGCGCGCCCTTACGGTGCTGGATATTGGCCCATTTCGAATGTCCGGCCATGACGTCCTCGCAAAACTGTATGGTTCTGTTGATACCTCGCGCCGGGATAGATCAGGCGCGGGCGTTTTGAAAGCCAAGGATGCAGACCTCACAAACGACAATCAAGTATTAACGCCGTTCATATAGGTCTCTATCGAGTGGAGGTCCCATGAGACTTGATCAATTGACACGCAGGATTGTCGAACTGGATGGCGGCCACCGCACCTTCGACTTTGGTACCTTCCAGATTCATTCGGCCTTCCAGCCCATCTATGAGATCAGCCGGACCTCTGGTGCGCTCTATGGCGTAGAGGCATTGGCGCGCCCGATGCAGGGCGAGAAATCGATCGAACCGCTGACCTTCTTTTCAAAGCTTGAAGGATGGGACCGCTTCATTGCCGACTGGGCGTGCCTCTGCGTCCACCTCGCCAATGCGGCCGCCTGGCAGCTCGGCGAGACGCGCCTCTTCGTCAACCTGAACCCGCATTCCTGCAGCTATCGCGACCAGATGATCACTGGCGTTGAGCAGTATTGCGACCTGATCGCCGAATATGGGCTGCGGCGCGACAAGGTCGTCTTCGAAATCACCGAAGGGGCCGACTGTCCGCGCTCTGACCTTCTGGCTGTGGTGGAGAAGCTTCGCGCGCTCGGCTTCGGCATCGCCATTGATGATTTCGGACGTGGCAAGTCAGACCTACTGCGCGTGATTGAGCTGCGACCGGACATTGTGAAAATCGATGCAGGGTGGTTCCGCAAGATGATGGAGAATGAGGCGAGCCAGCAATTTGCTCATTCCATCATCCAGAAACTGCATGGCCTCGGCGTCCACCTCCTGTTCGAAAGCGTCGAGACCCCGCGTGAGCTGCATTGGGCACGCGATTGCGCCGGTTCGCTCATTCAGGGATGGCTGTTCGGCAAGGCGACCAATATGGGCGAAGCCGCCAGCAAGAAGCGCGTCGACATGCCTGCCGACAAGCATGACAGGCTGCGCCGCCGGGCGTAATTTCTAGGCCGCTGGAATGTGCTCTGCCAGCCGTCCGCCGATGCGGATCGGCTCTATGCGCTTTGCTAGGCCGGTGCGGTCGTCTGTCTCGACATAGACGCCGCAAAGCGTGCCTTCGCCCAAGGCGGGCGCGTAACGCTCGCCCGGTAGCTGGGTCGCAAAGCGCTGGACGGAGTTTTCCTTCCGCATGCCGATGACGCTGTCATAGTCGCCGCACATGCCGGCATCGGTCTGATAGGCGGTGCCTGCTTCAAGGATCATCAGGTCGGCCGTCGGCACATGCGTGTGGCTGCCGACGACAAGGCTGGCGCGGCCATCGCAGTGATGGCCCATCGCCATCTTCTCGCTGGTCGCTTCGCAATGCATGTCGACGATCATGGCATCCACGGCGAGGCCGAGCGGCATGTCGTCCAGGATGCGATCTGCATGCTGGAAGGCGTTTTCCAGCTGCTGCTTCATGAAGACATTGCCCTGCAGCTGGGCAACGCCGACACGGCGGCCATCATCCAGCACAAAGACATGCGCGCCCTTTCCGGGGGCACCAGCAGCAACAGGATAGTTTGCAGGTCGTAGAAGGCGTGGTTCGCGGGCGATGAAGGTCAGCGCTTCGCGCTGATCCCAGGCATGATCGCCCAGCGTCAGACAGTCTGCGCCTGCATTGAAGAAATCATTGGCGATGGATTCGGTCAGGCCGAAGCCGCCAGCCGCGTTCTCTCCATTCACCACGACGAAGTCGAGTTGCAGGTCCCGGCGCAGGCCCGGCAGATAGTCCATGACCGCCGCGCGGCCCGGCTTGCCGACCACATCTCCGAAATATGCGAGTTTCATGGGCGCTAGCTATGCGCCCTTGCCCCCCAAAAGAAAAGGCGCGCCCTCAGTTGCCTGGGGCGCGCCTTCACAATTCAGATCAGCTCGATGGCTTATTCGTTGGAAGCCGAAAGACCGAGATAGCTCTTGGTCAGCATGCTTGGATCTTCCATCGCAGCAACGCTCTCCATGGAGATCGGCTCTTCAGGATCGAGCATAATGGTCAGCGTTTTCGGCTCCTGGATGAAGGAAGAAAGCGCCGTGCCAAGCTCGGTGGCAATCGCCGGGTCCACGCCGGCCTGCTGGGCCATGAGCGGAGCCATACCCATCATCTGGGCGACCTGAGCACGCATCTGTGCCGGGTCCTGACCTTGTTGGGTCGCGACAACGTTGAAGACGCGGTCGACAAGGCCGTCATCGGTGATACGCAGTTCGAAATTGCCGATTTCAAGCGCGCCAAGCGCCTGCTGCATGACCATCGGATCAGGCTCACCGCCTTCGGCAAGGTTTTCCATGTCCATTGAGGCAACCAGCTGCTCGTTGAAGGCAGAGTAGCCGATGAACTCACCGCCATAGGAAAAGCGGGCGCCATCGACGAGCTCGAAATAATTGTCAGCAGCGTCGGAGGTGAGGACGTCAGATTCCGGATCATAGTCGCTTCTGCCGGCACCGCGGATTTCAATGCCGTCATAGCCGAGCATGCTGAGACCCTGCGCGAGGCCTGCGCCGACTTCGCCGCCATCAGCGTCTGCATTGAGCGTCATGGTGAATGGCTCGGTCACATAGCTGGTCGGCTGGCCGTCATTGTTGCGCTCGACATAGGCGTCGAGCGAGGCCAGGGCGAAGCTCATGCCTTCACCTTCGAAGGTCATGTTGTCGAGCGTGATGCGGTCATAGCCCGGGTCCATCGGGTTCTGCATCATGCTGCTCATCACGGCGGCGGCCATCGCATCCTCATCGCCCGCATTCTGCTGGATGGCAGACAGGAAGTTGAGGTTGCTGCCAGCGATCGATAGCGAGTCGATGCCGCCTTTGAAGTTCATCTCGTCTTCGCCGATGATGTCGAAGGTGACACCGGTAAGCTCGGCCAATGCTGCGCGCTGGTCTTCAACACCGCGAAGCTGAACCGAAGAGACGCCATAGGTGCCTTCGCCGTCCGTGCCGGAGAACTCGCCCGACAGGTCAGTGACGGACCAGGCGTCGAAGGAAATGTCCTCGACTGCCGGGAATTCGGCTGGCTCACCCGTGCCGAGCGCGGATGCGACCCAGGCCGAAAGGGCTGGCGACGGGTTGATCAGCTCGATCTCACCAATGCCCATGGTCGTCGTGTCGGCATCTTCCGGCGCAGTGAAGCTAAGGCCGGTGAAGCTCATGCGAGAGAAAGAGGCCTGGCCGTCGACCATGTCGAGGCCTTCGAAGACCAGCGAGTCAGCCGTGAGACCGTCCATGCCGTTCAGGCCAATTCCGGAGAAGGTCGCCGTCGCGCCGTCAACTTCCTTGGAGGCATAGGTGATCATGCCGTCGCCGGAATTGGTCAGCATCATCGCGGAGATGACGTCCGGAGCTTCGGCGGCATCGCCTTCGCGCAGCGTGATTTCGCTGATGTCTTCTGGCGCGAGATCGCCGCAACGCCGCAGAGCAGATATTTCATGATGGTTCCCCTAGTGTCATAAGATAGGTGTAGGCTCATCGCACCTTCAGTCTGAGACTTATCATGTTTTTCGATAAAGGCCAGCCTTTGACCCTGTCCGCTTCAGACGGTCAGAGCATTACTGTCCGCATGGAAATCAACCCGCGCGCAAAGCGGCTGATCCTGCGTCTCGACGAGGCGAAACGTGAAGCGGTCGCGGTGGCCCCATCGAAGCGTCATCTGAAGGCGGCAGCACAGTTTGCGAGTGATCGCCGTGACTGGATTGCAGCGCGTCTGGCGCAGCTGCCGCAACAGACGGGGCTGGTCGAAGGCGCTGTGTTCAATCTACGCGGCGCGCCCTGTCAGATCAGTCTTGAAGGGGCGGGGCTACGCGCGTCGCTGCTGGCCGGCACACCCCAGCAGCTCTGCCTGCCAGGTGACCCCGAAACCGTCAGTCGCCGCGCGGCGCGATACCTCAAAAAGGCCGCTCGGGAGGATCTGAGCGAGGCTGTTGAGCGCCATTGCGCGACGCTTGGCGTCGATGCCCGGAAAGTCAGCGTAAAGGATACACGCTCGCGCTGGGGGTCGTGCACGTCTGATGGCGGGCTGGCTTTCTCGTGGCGCCTCATCATGGCGCCGCACAGCGTGCTCGACTATGTCGCCGCGCATGAATGTGCGCACCTGCTTGAGATGAACCATAGCCCGCGCTTCTGGGCGCATGTGGCGCGGTGCTGTCCCGGCTGGAAGAAGGAACGCGACTGGCTACGCCGCCATGGGCGCGCCCTTCATGCGGTGACAGTCTAGGCCTTTTGCGGCTCACCCAGCTTCGGATCCGATGACGATGGCTCTTCTGCCGGGGTTGCCGGTTGCGGCTGCTGGTCTGGCGCGAAGCTGATGATGGTCGCACCGTCGCCGCCGCGCGCTTCCCGGCTTGGGCCGAGCAGGACGAGCGTGCCATCCGGGCGGATTTCGGCGACAAGATCACCCTTCGGCCGGTCCGCGAGATACTGTTCCAGCGTGTACTTTTCCGTCAGGCGCGTGCGTGAGAAATTCCAGCCGCGATACTGGTCACGGATCAGGCCGTCATAGGTGCGGCCGCGCTTGATAAGCGTACGCCCGCGCGCCGAGGAGCCCACCGACTTGTCATCGGTCTCATCACCTTCTGACAGCGATAGCTGATAGACGCGGTGACGGCCGACTTCCGGCGCAAACTGGCTACAGACGAGCGCGTTATGGCTGTCATTGGTCGACAGGGCCACCACCGTGTCGAAGCGAGAGTGATCGAGGCGGATTTCCGCGTCCTCAGACAGGACCTCACCGAGGAATGTGTCGAGGCCAGCTTCGCGCGCCGGGCGAAGGCGGCGATAATTGCTATCGGCAACGATGACGTCGATCTTTACCGACTTCAGCGCCTTGGCGAACTCCACACTCCAGGAGTTTGCACCGACCAGCAGGACGCCCGGCTTTTCAGAACGGGCAAGGCCAAGCTTGCGGGCGAGGGGCCCGATCGTGAAGCCGTGGAGGACAACCGTTGTGAACACCATGGCAAAGGCGAGCGGGACGATCTGGTCTGCGCCAGAGAAATAGAACCGGCCTTCACGCGACAGGTCGACCAGCAGCGAACCAAAGAGGCCAGAGACCGCCACAGCCACGATACCGCGCGGTGCAATCCAGCCCAGAAGCAAGGCTTCCTTGCGGTTCAGCGTGCCCGCCGTTGCGATCCACACAGACAGCGGACGCACCACGAACAGCATCGCCAGCAGGAAGAGGAGCGTGTTGAGGTTGAGCGCGGAGGAAATGATTGCCGGCGTCAGGTCTGCCGTCAGGATGACGAACACACCAGAGACAAGCAGGACGGCGATGTCTTCCTTGAACTTCCTGAGTTCAGAAAGGTCAGCCAGCTTCGAATTGGCGAGCGTCATGCCGTAGGCGGTGACCGCAACGAGACCGATTTCCTTTTCGACCTGCTCAGCCAGTGCATAGCAGAGAATGATCGAGGCAAAGATAAGCGGCGCCTTGAGGTATTCCGGCGTCCAGCCTGCGCGGAACGCACGCGAGATACCGAGACCGAAGATGATGCCAAGCGCGACACCGATCCCGGCGGCGGCGAGGATCCAGACGCCTGCGCCAACGATGGAATCGCCCTGGCTGGCAACGCGGATAACTTCATAGGCGGCAACGGCGAATAGCGCGCCAATCGGGTCGTTGACGATGCCTTCCCATTTCAGGAACTGGGCGGGCCTGCCAGACAGCTTTGACTGGCGCAACAGCGGCATGATCACGGTCGGGCCGGTGACGACCATGACGCCCGCAAAGACGATCGCACTAGCCCAGTCGAGACCGGCGGCATAGCGCGCCGCGAGCGAGCCGAGCAGCCAGGCGAGCGGGCCACCAAAGAACACCACGCGGCGCACGGCGGCGCCTGCATCGCGCAGGTTCTCGAATTTCAGGATGAGGCCGCCTTCAAACAGGATGACGGCCACACAGAGTGACACGATTGGCCGTAGCAGGTCACCAAAGGTCGAAGACGGGTCCAGCAGCGGGTCACCGAAGATGAGTGACCAGACGGGGCCTGCGGCAAGCCCGGCCAGTGCCATCAGAACGATGGCGGGGGCCTGAAGGCGCCAGGCGAGCCACTGGGCGCCCAGACCGAGCGCGCCAATGAGGGCGCATGCGAAGATCAGGCTATCAGAGCCTGTCGCCGCGAGGATGAGGTTCATATCCGGCATAGGGTTTTAACTTGGGGTCCGTGCGTTTCAGACGTCAGCGACGGTATCTTCGCGTGAGAAATCGAAGCCGATTTCGCGCGTGCCGTATTCGCCGGCCTCATAATGATCAATCTTTTCCTGAAACCAGTTTTTCAGATGATTGAAGAGATAACCAAAGAGCCGCGTCGAGTCCTCTTCTGTAAGCGGGAGCGCCAAGGTAAATGACTCTCCGCCCTGAATGTCCAGTACAAACCGGTCGCCGATCTTCTGGCACTGGGTCGTGATGCGAATCCAGTCAGTGCCGCCAGTGACGCGAACAGCCAGGCCGAAGGCGATCGGCCCGAGTGGTCTGAACCCGCGCGGCGGCACCGAAAAGGCCTGATCGCCATAAGGCTTTGGTTCAAAATTGCCGACAGGGGGCACAAGCTGGACGCAGACGCCGTCCGAGGCGTCGAGATAGTCGCAGAAGCCCGAACGGACTTCCTCAGCGAGCTGGCGCACGCGTGCATAATTTTCGGCCGCAAGATCCTGATAGGTCTTTGCGATGGCCTTCAATTCGTCGAAACGCGACACGTGAGGCCCTCCCAGTGCTTTCTCATCAGGCGAGAAATTAGGGGTGACCGTGCACTATTGCGAGTCAGTGCATGAATTTAGTCGTTGATGGTTTTACGCCGCGCGGTTGTTTCGGCGCTGCGCCGGGAAGGCTTCGACGTTAGAGGCGGGGGCGTCCACTTCTTCCACGGAGGGCCGCAAATGCACGGGCAGACCGGCGCGGGCAAGCTCAATCGCGGTCGCCGGTGCGACGCCGTCATGCCAGGCTGTGATGACCGTGCGGATCGTTTCCAGAAATTGCATTTCCTCGTCCACGACCTGGCCGAAGCGGGCGGCGATCGGGCCGACCAGACCGTAGGCGAGGAAGACGCCGAGAAATGTGCCGAGAAGGGCCGTCGCGATCATCGGGCCGAGAACGTCCGGGGACTGATCGATCAGGCTCATTGTCTTGATGATGCCGAGGACGGCCGCCACGATGCCAAGCGCGGGCAGCGCATCTGCAAGCGAGTTCAGCGCGGCAACGGCGCGGTGACGGGTCTGCGCGGCAGAGGCGACCGCGTCTTCAAGATGGGCCGCGACAGGCGATTTGCCGCCCGGATTAAGGGCGTGGATGCGCAGGCTGTCCGTGATCATCGATGTCGCCGTGCGGTCAGCGAGCAGGCGCGGGCGGCTCGCGAACAGAGCAGAGCTTTCAGGCGTCTCGATGTCTGCTTCGATAGCGATCATGCCGCCCCGGCGGGCCCGGCGCATCAGGTCGCCAAGGCCGCTAAGCAGGTCTGCATAATCAGATTTCTTCCACTTCGCGCCGCGCATGGACTTCACCATGCCAGCCAATGCTGCGCCTGCGACCCTTGGCGAATTGCCAATCACAAGCGTGCCAAGACCAGCGCCGCCGATCAGGGCCAGCTCGAACGGCAATGCGCTGAACAGGGCAGGGCTTCCCGTAAAGAGAAGCGCACCTGTGATCAGCGCAGTGACCAGGACAAGGCCGACAAGTTGAAACATTCACGGGTCTCCGCGGGCGGGTTCAGACCCATGCCTATCGCAACAGGCTTTAAATAAGGTTTCCGGAACGGAGTGAGGGTCCCATGACGCGACGGGGCGCTTGAAATTTCCTGCGGCGAGGCCGAAGAGAAGTGATGACCGACGCGCCTCAACCCCAGCTTGGACGTGACCGGCCGGACCGCCGCGGCGCATTCCGGCTGCTCTTCTTTGCACTTCTGGCCGTCGGTGCGGGCAATACGATGCTGGTAAGCGCGATCCTGCCGCCGCTCTCGCGCGACCTTGGCCTGCCTGACTGGATGGCGGGCGCGATCTTCTCGCTGTCAGCCGCGCTCTGGGCGATCACTTCGTCTTTCTGGGGCCGCAAGAGCAATGACTGGGGCAGGCGCCCTGTCGCCGCACTCGGCATGCTCGGCTTTTCGGTCTCGATGCTGCTCTTTGGCACCAGTGCGGCGCTCGCCATGGCGGGCTATCTGCAGAGCTCGCTCGTCATCTTCATCTGCCTGCTCGCTTCGCGGACGCTGTTCGGCCTGTTCGGTTCAGGCACGAACCCGGCGGCCCAAGCCTATATCGCGGACCGTACCAGCCGCGACAAACGCACAGAGGAAATCGCTTCGCTGACCTCGGGTTTCAGCTTTGGCGCGGTCGCAGGCCCTGCCTTCGCGGCGGCTGCGGGCGCCGTGTTTGGCCTGCTGACCCCTGTCTTCATGATCAGCGCGGCGGCGGCCGTCCTGTCATTCCTCATCTATACGCGCCTACCGGAGAAGACCGCGCCGCGAAAGGAAGCGGGCCTCAAATCGACCGGCAAGAAAGAAGGCGACGGGCTCTGGCGCGATCCGCGCGTCATGCCCTATCTCATTTTCGCCGTTGGCCTGTCAGTGGTCACCGGCGTGCTGACCCAGACCTTCGCCTTCGCCATCATGGACAAGATCGGCGTCGACGGGGCCGAAGCCATGCAGTTCACCGGCCCGGCTTATACGGTCGGCGCAGCGGGTACGCTGATCTCGCAGCTCGTCATCATTCCGCGCCTCAAGATGACCAACCGCACGCTCATGGTGACCGGCGCGCTGACGCTGTCAGTCGGCGCGTTCCTCATCGTGCCGACCAATGAGTTTGCTGTGCTGGCCTCGCGCGCCCCGGTTTTTCCAGCGGCGCGTCGCTCTCTGTTGGCTCCAGCCTTCAGGGCAATGTCGCGGGCCTCGTTATCTCGGCCAACGGGACCGGCTTTATCGTCAGCCCGTTCTTTGGCCCATGGATGTATGAAAACGTCCATCAGAGCGCGCCTTTCATCGGCGCGGGCGTGGTGCTTCTGTTGATGGCCCTATTTGCCCGCCGCGTCTTTCCGGCCAATCAGGTCTATCAGGACGATGACGATCAGCCGGAAATCTACGACTAGAGCGCTTCCGACTTCAACGGAAACGCGGAGGCGAGCAAGGCGAGCCCGGCGCGAATGCGCCGCCCCCGCCGAGCTGCCCGCATCAGCGGGCTAGCGTGAGCGCAAACAAACCGACGACCGATCCCGCTGAAAGCGGAATTGGTTTAGGTCCTAGCTGCGCAGCCGCGCCAGCACCTCATTCAGCGCCGGACGGGATGGGTAGCCATCCGCGACGAGACCGTTGGCTTGCTGGAACTGGCGCAGCGCGCCGCGCGTGCCGGACCCGACAATGCCGTCAACGCCGCCTGCATTATAGCCAAGCTGGTTGAGCGCGGTCTGAAGCTGCTTCACCTCATCAAAGGTCAGGCGCTGGATATCCGTCGGCCATGACGCGACCGGGCCATACTGGCCAGCAAGGCCGTCTGCGAGCAGGCCGACCGCGAAGGCATAGCTGTTGGACCGGTTATAGGTCTTGAAGACGTCGAAGTTGCGGAACAACAGGTATTTCGGCC
>LWDU01043663.1_pt1 | contig 18988 bp, 18 predicted proteins | sample 727161 | NCBI WGS metagenome assembly LWDU01 (sample SAMN04566230, study PRJNA314399) | hydrothermal vent metagenome | isolation source: deep sea hydrothermal plume seawater | place: Mexico: Gulf of California, Guaymas Basin | collected 2004-07-11
GAAGACCTTGTCTTTTCTCATAACCTAGATGTTTTCCCAAGTCCTACTTCATCTACGATTACAGTTTCTTTAGACGGAGACTTAGCTTTAAGTAATAACCTTTGTGAGATTTATTCTATATCAGGTCAGAAGATTATGGAGTTTACTCTTTCTAAATCTGAGATAGATGTTTCAGGCTTGTCAAACGGCACTTACATTATTACAGTTGAGACAGAAAGAGGACTTATCCGTCAGTCTTTCATAGTAGCTAAGTAAAAAGCAGGTAGCAACTAAAAGACATACTATTTTTATCTTAAAACGAGAAATTTCAACTGTTTTCGTTTTCTGTCTTTTGAAGGTTCCTCAGATGTTCTGCCGACAGCCATCATAGCCATAGGTATTACAGTATTTGGAAGCCTTAAAAACTTAGCCAACTCTTTGCTGTCAAAACCTCCTATTTGGTGTGAGTGTAGTCCTAGCGCAGAGATTTCTACGAGCATTTGTCCTACAGCGAGGCCACAGCAGTACTGGGCAGAGGTGTCTAACTGGCCATTGTAATCACTTTGTGTTTTAGCTAGAATAACTACGATTCCGCCGCAGTCCTTCATCCACTTTCTATTCGCATCAACGGGGAAAGAAAGCATTTTTTCAAAATTCTTGTGGTCGCGCGATGTGTACACGAATCTCCACGGCTGGTTATTATAACCAGATGGAGCCCAACGAGCAGCTTCAAAAGCTGACTCAATATCATCAAAACTAACATTTGTTTTATCGAAAGAATAAGGGCTAAATCTCTTTTTTATTGTTGATAATACTGACATTTCATTGCGACTAATTAATTTATTTAACGAATCACATCTCCTGGTGTTACACCTTCTTCTGGAGTAATGAACCTCAGTCCACCATCATTAGTAGAAGCCATAAGAACCATCCCCCAGCTCTCCACCCCCTTTATTTTGCGGGGCTCAAGGTTCGCTAAAAGCACCACCTTACGCCCTATAACATCCTCCGGTGAGAAATGCTCGGCGATTCCAGAAACTACAGTTCTAACATCAAGGCCTGTATCTACAGTAAGTTCTAAAAGCTTCTTCGTCTTTTTTACAGCCACACACTCAGTTACGGTAGCCACTCTAAGGTCCATCTCTGAAAAATTATCGAAAGTAGTTAAATCTTTTTGAATCATAATAGTATGTTTTTTTGAGATAGTTGAGTCTCCTCCATTGTTTCCAAGTTTCGCTTTCTCAGCCTCGACAGTTTCTTCGTCTATTTTTGTAAATAAGATAGGTAGATCTCCCAACAAGGTGCCGTTATTTATAAGTGTAGAGGAGACATCCTTCCAAGTAGATCCATTTACTCCGAATGAGATAGATATTTTCTCAGCTGTCCTAGGAAGGAAAGGTTCTAGTACTATTCCTAAGTTTCCTACCACTTGGCAGGCGAGGTGCATGATGGTTCTTACTCTATCGGGATCAGTTTTTTGAAATTTCCAAGGCTCCTCCTCTGTGAGGTATTTATTCCCACGTCGGGCTACGTTCATAGCTTCTAGCTGGGCTTCGCGGTATCGGTGTCGTAATATCAAATCACCGATTCTCTCCCCAGCCCCTTCAAGCACTTCAATAAGCGACTTGTCGACATCTGTTAAAACAGATTCCTTTGGAACGACCGGGACAACACCTTCGTAGTACTTGCGAGTAAGCACGAGAACGCGATTTACGAAATTTCCAAGCACATCTGCCAGTTCGTTATTTATTCTATCACGATAATCGTTCCAGGTAAATTCACTGTCACGCTGCTCTGGCATGATAGAAGTCAGAACATAACGCATTGGATCGCTTCCCGATTGATTGTTTTCCAAGAATTCACTAACCCACACAGCCCAATTTCTAGAAGTTGAAATTTTATCGCCTTCAAGATTCATAAACTCATTCGCAGGTACATGGTGAGGCAAAATAAAGTCTCCGTGTTGCTTAAGTAAAATCGGAAATATGATACAGTGAAATACAATGTTATCCTTTCCGATAAAGTGTAGTAATTCAGTGTCCTCATTCTGCCACCAGTCTCGCCAATTCTTTCCATTATTCTCAGCCCACTCCATAGTAGCTGTAATATATCCGACTGGAGCATCAAGCCAAACGTAGAGGACCTTTCCATCAGCTCCTTCTACAGGAACCGGCACCCCCCACTTCAAATCGCGAGTCATCGCTCTACTTTGCAATCCGCCGTCTATCCAACTTTTACATTGGCCTACAACATGACTTTTCCAAGCCTTAGCATCATGATGCGCCTTGCCGTTAAGCATCCCATTCTCTATGTAATCCTTTAACCACTCCTCATGCCTTCCCATAGGTAAATACCAAAGCGTAGTAGGCTTCAAAACCGGTTTGGCACCACTAAGAGTCGACTTGGGATTTATAAGTTCGGTAGGCGAAAGAGTTGATCCACATTGCTCGCACTGATCTCCATAGGCCCCGTCAGCATGACATTTAGGACACGTCCCAGTAATATATCTATCGGCTAAAAACTGATCAGCTTCCTCGTCGTAATACTGCTCCAGAGTCTTCACTTCAAAACTATCATTCTCCAGAAGCTGCAAGAAAAAATCTTGAGCCACCTTGTGATGTTTTTCGCTGGAAGTTCTGCTATAGTGATCGAAACTGATATCCAACCCCTTAAACGCCCCTTGCATTTCAACGTGATATTTATCTACGATTTCACGTGGTGTCGTTCCGTCTTTTTTTGCCCTCAAAGTAATCGCAGCCCCATGCTCATCACTTCCACACACCCAAAGTACATCTTCCCCCGCACTACGCAAATATCTAACATAAATATCCGCCGGCAAATACGCACCAGCCATATGACCCACGTGAATAGGCCCGTTTGCATATGGTAGAGCCGAAGTAATTAGCCGTCTTTTTGGAGTCCTAATTAATTGGGTCGTTGATTGCGTTTTATTCATTAGCCCAAAAATACCTCACTCCCCCCAGACTCATTAACTTCACCGCAAAGAATGTCACACAAAGTTTTTTATAGACGCTTCCATAAGACGCCTTCATGAGCTCAATCAGACCTAAATATCTCAAGCCAGGCGATAAAATCATGCTCGTCGCTCCCGCTCGATTTGCCTCACCGGCCACCATCCAAGACGCAGCCTCGGCTGTGCTCGCTGCTGGCTTCACCCCGGTAATCCCTCCAGACCTCGATTCGCGAGACCACCAATTTGCGGGCTCCGACTCCCATCGCGCTTACCATCTCAACTCCGCTTTCCGAGATCAATCTATACGCGCAGTTTTCGCCCTCCGTGGTGGCTACGGCTCCGGCCGACTCCTCCCGATCTTAGATTCCTCAGCCTACATAGCTGATCCCACCTGGATTATAGGCTTCTCAGACATTACCGCACTCCATTCTTGGTCTACAAACCTCGGAATCTCCTCCCTACACGCGCCAGTAGCCTCCACTTTAAGCTCAACAATTCCAGCAGATGTCGAGGCAATATGGTCTACCCTTCGAGGAGAATTTGATTTCAACCCCAATGTGAAATTCACGGGGGGAAATCTCAGCGTCCTCTATTCACTTCTCGGCACCCCATATTTCCCAAATGTTAGCGATTCATATCTATTTATTGAGGACATCGATGAATATCTATACCACATAGATAGAATGATTCTAGCGTTTAAACTCGCCGGTGTCTTCGCATTTTCTCAGATCTACGAGACAATACAATCACCGATGGACAAACCCTTGACAATCCCTTCGGTCTTGATTTGCGAGAAATTATCTCAGCTCACGTCCCTTCAGACTACTCCGTTAAGTATGACAACCCCATGGGTCATGGAGACAGGAACTACCCTTTAGTGTTAGGGTAAGAAATATTCAAGAGTTCTCATGAATATGATTGGGGAGGAGAGGAGGAGTGGGCTAAATTTGTGTCATGTACGGAAAAATGAAATCACACATCCAGCAGGAGCTCGTAAATATTGAGGAGGCTGGTCTTTTTAAAAGTGAACGGATTATTGCCACGTCTCAGGATGCGGTTATTAAGCTGACTGACGGCACTGAAGTTCTTAATTTTTGTGCGAATAATTATCTCGGGTTGAGTAACCATCCAAGGGTGATTAAGGCGGCGAAAAAGACGTTAGACACACACGGGTTTGGGATGAGTTCTGTGAGATTTATTTGTGGGACACAAGATATCCATAAGGAACTTGAGAAGACTATTGCAGATTTTCACCAAACCGATGACACAATACTTTACGCCGCCGCTTTTGATGCTAACGGCGGAGTTTTCGAGCCACTTCTAACATCGGAAGACGCAATCATTTCAGATTCCCTAAACCATGCTTCGATTATTGACGGAGTGCGTCTTTGCAAAGCAAAGAGATTTCGCTTCGCTAACAACGATATGATTGATCTTGAGACACAACTTCAGGCAGCAGTCGAAGCGGATTCTCGCTTTAAAATTATTGTAACTGATGGTGTCTTTTCTATGGACGGATATGTTGCCGAGATTGGAAAAATATGTGACCTTGCTGACAAGTACGACGCCTTAGTAATGGTGGACGAGTGCCACGCAACAGGTTTTATCGGCAAAACGGGTAGAGGATCAATTGAGCTACGCGAGGCGCTTGGCAGAGTGGATATTATAACGGGCACTCTCGGAAAAGCTCTCGGCGGCGCGATGGGCGGATTTACTACAGGACGTAAAGAAATTATCGAACTTCTACGCCAACGTTCTCGCCCCTACCTCTTTTCAAATTCTCTTGCACCGACAATAGTCGGGGCATCTCTCGAAGTCTTTAAGATGCTCGACGAAAGTACTGAGCTCCGCGACCGCCTCGAGGAAAACACCAAGTATTTCAAAAACGGACTGCGCAATGCAGGACTCCCTTTCAATGACGGCGAGTCAGCGATCGTTCCCGTTATGCTTGGCGATGCCCGCCTTTCTCAAAATATGGCGAATCGCCTGCTCGAAGAAGGCATATACGTAATAGGATTTTTCTTCCCAGTGGTGCCTAAAGGTGCAGCTCGAATCAGAGTCCAACTTTCAGCTGCCCACACGAAAGAACATCTTGACCGTGCTCTGGCCGCTTTCGAAAAGGTAGCACGCGAATTAGGGGTTATCGATTAGTATGCCCGCTTCACTCTCGGACAAATTCATTATCGTAGGTGCCGGCCTTGCCGGAACGCTTATGGCCTGGGAGCTTGAGAAGCGAGGAGTCATTTATGAGGTTTGGGATGCACCTAAGAATCCATCTAAATCCTCACGAACCCCTATCCATTCGTCTCCCCCAAACACCTCTAACCAAGCCTCGCGTGTTGCTGCAGGAATGTTCAATCCGGTGTCGTTTAAAAGAATAGTCGAAGTCTGGAACGCAAGGGAGCATATGGACGTGATGCGTGAGACGTATCTAAAGATAGAATCTTTCTTAAAGATACCGGGTAAAATTCTTCATAAGTCTCCTATTATGCGAGTCTTTCCTAATTCACAGTATAGAATGCTTTGGGAAAAGCGATTAGAAGACGAACATAATGTTTCACAATTCATAAGGCCTGTTAGTGATGAGGCTCCAGACGATATTGTTGCTCCACATGGTTTCGGAGTAGTGCCTGAAGCTGGTTGGGTCGATTTGCCACTTTTGCTTGATTCTTTTCGTTCTTTTCTTGAATCCAAAGGAAAATTTAGAGAAAAAACCTATAACTCCACATTTGATGACACTATTCAAACATCAAACTTTATAGACTGCAGGGGAGTAGGAGCCACGGAAGATCTCGCAAATCACAATCTTAAAATTCAATCAGATCACGGAGATGTACTCACTATAAAGTCAAACATTAATACGAAAAACATGTGTGTGAATAGAGTCAAATGGCTCCTTCCTCGAGGAAATCACACCTATAAATTAGGCGCTACATACAAGTGGAATGTTGTAAATAGTATTCCTTCTGAAGAAGGTCGAGAAGAACTTCTAACTGGCATTAAGCCCATAATATCATCTGAGGTTTTCGATAATTTAGAGATAACGAATCACGAGACAGGCTTAAGGCCCGCTTCAAAAGACAGAAGACCTTATGCAGGGAAAATTAATGAAAACACATACATTCTAAATGGATTTGGTACGAGGGGAGTATTGATTGGTCCGGCGACGGCAGCGCATTTAGTTAGGTTTATTTTTGAGGATAAAGAGCTGCCTAAGGAAATAAATACGGCTAGATATTCTTCTTAAACACACCTAACTAACTATTCTAATCCCACACATTTATAAGTTAGGAACCCATCTTGTCAAATGAACTAAGAGCATAAGGAGTAGTTAACTTCGTAAGATGCTCAGGCACGGAATTAGAAATATTTATCTTCTACTTTTTGCGATAGTGATTTCGCTTTCATTCTCTTGGTTACAATCTGATCAGGGAGGTCCTAAGCTTGACGAGGTAAACACAATTGCCATTACAAAAGCAAGCTTTTTATTTCAATTTGCAAGGAGTAATGATTGGCCAAACGATAAAAAACAAGGGAATTTCAGAATAGGCATTCAGGGCAATACAGCTCTGTATAATTTATTGGTAGAGAAGTACGCAGGACAATCCATAGGAAGCCAAATGCTCGAAGTTGTCGAGATCGATGATTCTGTACTAATGAGTGAATTCATTCATGTTTTGTACACAGAATCTGAGGGGGATGAGCTCCTACAGTTGATAGAGTACACGGCGGAAAAACCTATTATGGTAGTTACTTCAGTTGATGCAGATTCTGCTATGCCTGAAGGAGCTGTTGTGAATTTTGTGGTTCAAACCAGTAGGATACGTTATGAACTCGATATGGAAAATGCATTAAAACGTGGGTTGATTGTCGGTAATAGAATTTTATCATGGGCAATAACGAGATGAGAAATTATATAGGAATAATACTGGTGTTTAGTCTACAGGTTTTTGCATCTACACTATCATACTCTCAGAATTTTCATTCTGATAACATTGTGGATACTGCAATCGATTTAGCAGAGCAGGAGTTATTTGATGAAGCTTTAAAAATTATTGAACCTGCTCTTTCAAATGAGGCGAAAGACAATGCACGTGCTTGGTATGTAGCTGGATATTCTCACAAAGAAAAGTTTAAAAGGGAGGTGTTTATAGGATCTTCCACTTCAGGTTTGGCCTTAAGTGAGAGGGGTAAAGCTGTTATACAATTAATCAAAGCCTACGAAATCGACTCAAAAACAACTTCTACCTCAATTTCCTCGATGTCGCTTGATGCTCTAGATTATCTTTCGAAGTCCTATATGAATGATGTTGTGAGTGGTGTGCGGGGGTTTACAAGGGGGATGGATGAGGAGATTTTAGAGTATTTTAATGAATTCGTAAAAATTCGTAGTGTAATTGATAAAAAAGAAGATTGGAGAAGTGAGGAGGTTGAGGTTGAAAAGAATTTAGCCAGAGCTAACAGGATGTTACTGGAGAGTACATCAACAGATTCGGAAGAGCTTTTTACAAGAGTTATCGATCATTATAATAGAGCTATAGAACTCGATGGAGACGATTATACGTCGAGATATAATTTAGCTATTAACCTGTACAACAGAGGGGTCGCAAGACTGAAATCGATTGATCACACAACTGCGATGTTCGAGCTTATGGAAATCCAAGATGCGTGTGTGGAACTTTTCGAAAAGGCATTAAACCCTATGCTTGCAGCACATCGAATGTCCCCAGATAGGAAAGAGACTTTGAAGGGGCTTGTAACGATTTACAAGGCGCTAAGTAATGAAGAAGAAAGTGATAAATACAAGAGGGCTTTAGAGGCTGTGGTGAAAGCAGATAGCGAGTAATATGGGAAACTCGAACATAAAATTTAGGTTTACTATTGGTTGGAGAATGGGAATAGGGTTTGGGATTTTTACCCTCGCCGTAGGAGCATTATTTGTCCAAACAAGGTCTTTGTTAGGTGAGAGCAGGGTGATTGGTGAGAAGATAGACATGGAACTTGTGCCAAGTATTGAAGCACTTGAGGATTTAGATAGATCCCTCGGGGAAGCTCGGGGAAGCATCAAGCACTGGATTACTGTTCAGAGCCGATCTGACGATGCTCAGAAGCGTTCTTTAAAAACCTATATCTCAAAAACGATTCCCGAGAATATTGCCGCATTAAAGGAGATGAGCCCAGCTTGGGGGGGCGAGGCAAAAGCTCAGCTAGATAGCCTTAATAACGATATCGAAAGTCTGTTTTTAGTTTACAACGATATTATGAGGATGTTGCCTGATTTTTCGAGCTATGACAACCCGATTGCGATGATGGATGCGGAGTACTATGCTCTGGAAGGCTCAGATCTCCCACTTTACGATAACAGTATTCGCACGAGACTTAATTTCCTTTCTTCAGCTCAAACCTCTTCACTTCGCGCTGCCACTTCTCAGATGGAGCGCTTGGGAGATAAACTGAGTTTCTTTGCTGGGTCGGTGTCCCTTGCTGTAATTGTCCTTGGAATTATCGTGGGACTTGCCCTTACAAGATCCATACTTGTTCCGGTGCGCCATCTTAAACAAGCTTTGTTATTTATGGGAAGGGGCCAGCAACCGGACAATAAGGTCCCCATCACTCCAGATGAGATTGGAGATATGGCAGTAGCCGTTAATCGACTGGCGGATGGACTTCAAAAAACTAGGAAATTTTCTGAAGCTGTGGGTTCGGGAGATTTCAATGCCCCGTATGAACCACTTAGTGATGATGATTCTTTAGGTCATGCTCTTTTAAGTATGCGTGACGATTTGGCCGCCACAGAAATAGAACTTGAGCAAAAGGTGGAGGATAGGACGGCAGAAATGTCCAAGCAAAAGAAAAGAGCGGAAGACCTATACAGCGATCTGCGCGACAGTATAAACTATGCTTTGAGGATTCAGGAATCCATTCTACCAACTGAAAAAGAAGTGTCAGAGGTTTTCGATAACTCAGCCGTTTTCTATCGACCCAGAGATATCGTTTCCGGAGACTTCTACTTTTTCCGCTCAGTAGGTAGAGTTAGACTTGTAGCAGCGGTTGACTGTACAGGGCATGGAGTGCCTGGAGCATTTATGAGCCTGGTGGGATATAACGCCTTGAGTCATGTGACAAAGGTTTTCACTGAACCCAGTAAAATTCTAGACAGACTTAACTCTGCTGCTTTGGAAGTTCTTAGTTCGGAAACCTCACCAGACAACCTTCAAGACGGAATGGATCTTGTAATGTTAGCTGTGGATATGGAAAAAATGGAGCTTCTATATTCAGGTGCAAACAACCCCCTGTATGTTGTTAGAGAAGGAGAACTCCATGAAATGAAAGCGGATAAATTTGCTATAGCCTCGTTCAAACCAGATTCTAAGTCTTACACCCAACAGGTTTACCCTCTCGAGCAGGGAGACACCATCTTCGCTTCCACAGACGGATTTGTTGATCAATTCGGAGGGCCCTTGGGAAAAAAATACATGCGCCGCCGTTTCAGAGAACTATTAGTTCGACTTGCTGAAATGCCTATAACTAAGCATAAAGATGAATTGGCAAAAGAGTTTGACGGTTGGAAGGCAAAAGAAGAACAGGTTGATGATGTCCTTGTAATTAGCATTAGGATATAATGCTTCGCAAAGCCTGGAAATTTCTTCGGTCTGATAAAGCAATTTTAGTTTGGGCGAGCCTCGTGGGAGTTTTAGCAGGGCTCGTGGCTGTTCTTTTAAAAAATGGGGTGAGCATGATTCGCTCCGGCATTTTTTCAGCCCAAGCCTTCACGAATTTTAAACCTCTCATAGGACTCGGACCCATAATAGGGTTGCTACTCACTGCCTGGTTTGTAAAAAAAGTACTTGGAGGTGACCATCCAGGTGGTGGCATTCCCGCCACGCTTCACGCTCTATCAACGAGGCGTGGCGCCCTAAAACGCACCTGGCTTTTCGCACCAGTAGTAACGAGTATACTTTCTGTGGGATTCGGAGGATCGGGTGGACTTGAGGCGCCTGCCGTACAAGCTGGAGCGACTATAGGTTCGGAGATAGCTTCTCGTACAAAACGCAGTTTTCGCCGCCGTAGACTTCTCATAGCTTGCGCTGCAACAGCATCTTTAGCGGCTATGTTTAAAGCGCCGATTGCGGCACTTATTTTTGCTATAGAAGTGATAATGATAGATCTCACAGCAGCAAGCCTTGTGCCACTCATATTCGCCTCCCTAGCCTCTCTACTAACAGCTTATTTCTTAATCGAAGGAGAGGATATTCTAGCTGTAACCGAACTTGCTCCTTTCGCCGTGAAAAGGTTGCCTTTTTATATAACTTTAGGTCTTATTGCCGGGCTTGGATCTGTTATTTTTACTAGGTTTTATTTAGTTTCCTCTCGTGCCGTTTCTAGGTTTAAAAATCCTTTAACAAGAATAATAACGGCGGGATTAATTCTGGGTTGTTCTGTAGCGAGTTTCCCTTCCCTTTATGGAGAGGGTTATGAAGTGGTAAACTCCATGTTTATGGGTTCTTCAAACGTTATATCGGGTGAGTTAATACCTTTTAACAATTCGGAAGGCCTTGTGATCATAGCAGCTCTACTTTTTGCATGGGCTCTAAAACCTATATTAACAGGGTTAACTGTGGGAGCAGGTGGTGTAGCAGGAGTTTTCGCCCCCTCTCTATTCTGTGGAGCCCTGCTTGGGTACACCTTTGCTCTGTCAGTAAATATGGTTTTCGGACCTGATACTATTCCTGTAGGAAATGCTGTTTTAGCTGGGTTAGGTGGGATGATGGCCGGAGTGCTCCACGCTCCACTTACTGCGATTTTCCTAGCATCTGAAATCAGTGGTGGCTACGAACTATTCGTTCCATTAATGCTCAGTTCAGCTCTTAGCTATTCACTGTCTAGATACCTTGTAAAAAACAGCATCTATACCAGGGAGCTTGCTGAAAGAGGGGAGTTACTTACCCACGATAAAGACAAAAGCGTCCTCACTCTTATGAGCCTATCTGATGAGATTGAGACGGATTTCCTTCAGGTACGCCCAGATTACACTTTAGGTACCCTCGTTAGAGTTGTCGCTAAAAGCAAAAGAAACTTACATCCCGTCGTAGACGAAGATGGTATTCTTATTGGTTTACTTGATCTCCAAGATATACGCCAAATAATGTTTGATAGAGACAAGTACGAGACCACTACAGTCAATGACCTACTCGTTATTCCAGACAACCTAATTAATTCAGACGAAAAGATGGAGTCGGTGATGTTGAAATTCGAAGTAAGCGGTGCGTGGAATCTTCCTGTTGTCGATTCTAAAGGTAAATACCTAGGTTTTGTGTCTAACTCTCGTTTGTTTGGGGCATATAGAAAGTGGTTGAAAGAAACAAGTGGAGATTAAGCCTTTAGGAATTTAAAAACTCAGATGTGGATTCCAAAAACAGTTCGGGTTCTTCTGCATGTAACCAATGGCCTGAGTTTTCAAGGCAAACATTTTCCAATTGTAAGTAAAGTTCTTCAAGTTCTGCTAAATCTTTCGAGTTTACATATCCTGAAAGAGCACCATAAATAAGTAACGTGGGTATGGTGTTTATCGAAAGGTTAATACGCTTTGTTATCCCTGATAGAGTATTTGATAAGACTTCTATATTAAATCGCCATGAATAACCACCTGATTTCTTTCTCCTTAAACTTTTCATTAAAAAGGGAATCAGAACGCTCTCCTCACCAAGTTTAGATTCGAGAACATTCAAGACTTCCTTGCGAGAGTTTGCTATAGCAGGGTTAGTCGATTGAAGTGCTTGGAAAATGGGTTCATGTTGTGGAGAGTATTCCTTAGGAGAGATATCCGCAACGATTAATTTCGCAACTCTGTCTGGATGGTTTTCAGCAAAAAGCATCACAGTTTTACCTCCCATGCTGTGTCCTAAAAGGCAAGCTTTTTCAATTGCGTGGTCATCTAAATATTTTAGAAGATCGGAAGCCATTATTTCATATGAATGGTCTTGTGTATGTGGACTACGCCCATGGTTCCTTGCGTCTACAAGGTGTACACGGAATTCCAAAGCATACTGCCTAGCAAGAGTGTGCCAGTTGTCAGCACTTCCTAATAGACCATGTAAAATCACAAGATCTTTCGTTTTTTCACCTCCGATTATTCTGCTATGAAGAGTAACTGCAGTCATGTTTAAACTACTTTATTTAAGCATGCGAGATACTTAGCTACTGTGTTAGAAAGCCCTATGTAAAGGGCATCAGAAATTAGTGCGTGACCTATGCTTACCTCATCTAAGTAGGGAACATTATTCGAAAAATCTTTAAGGTTAGAAAGATCTAAATCATGCCCAGCGTTGATGCCTAAGCCTAATTCATGAGCAAGTGTGGCTGCCCTAGCATAAGGTATTGCGGCATCTTCGCCTATGACTTTATGTTTCACCGCGTAATCCTCTGTGTAAAGTTCAATTTGATTAGTACCCGACAATGCTGCAGCATATATCCCCTTCTCCGATGTGTCAATAAATAAGCTTGTTCTAATACCCGCATTAGAAAATCGGCCAATAACCTCCTTTAACATTTGCTCATTTTCTGGAACATTCCAACCAGCATTGCTCGTAATCACATTTGGCGGATCTGGAACAAGAGTCACTTGTTCTGGCTTAACATCTAAAACTAATTTTATAAAGTCCTCAGAGGGGTATCCTTCGATATTAAATTCACTATGTACTAATGGACGTAAATCTCGTACATCTTGATAAGTAATGTGTCTTTCATCAGGTCTTGGATGTACCGTTATTCCTTGTACACCGAAGGATTGAATACGTGTGGCGGCTTGCAGTAAATCAGGAATAGATCCACCTCTCGCATTACGCAAAGTGGCAATTTTATTTACGTTTACACTTAGCCTTGTGTTTTGTACCTTCGAACTGTCTGACATAAGGCAAAATTAACTCATGAGAGCCCAGAAACTATTAACCTTTGACCTTCCCTTACTTCTACCTATTGATAAGGTTTCTCGGGCTATCAGCCTGATGGATGAATACAAGGTAGCTCACCTGCCTATTGTTGTGGAAGACCAGTTTCAAGGGCTCATTAAAGAAGAAGATCTACTTGAGCATGAAGACACAGCTGTTTTAGCTGAGGTTACGACTTATCAGATTAGCGTTGACCCGAACCTTCACCTCTATGATGTTGTAGCCCAAATGTCACGTGCAGAAGTAGATATCCTGCCTGTCGTATTTCAGGGAAAATACATGGGGAGCATTGATAGAGGAGCTATCATGAGCTTCCTGACTAAAGAAGCCGGTTGGGGTTTAGAAGGAAGTACCGTGATTTTAGAAATCACATCTGCTAAGTATAGTTTAGCTGAAATTTCTAGACTGGTTGAGGAGAATAGCACTCAGATAACGAGCTTTAATATGACGCAAAAAGACTCAGGGGCTCTTATTGTGACCATAAAATTAAACACCACGAAAATTGCGGCAATACTCTCATCATTTGAACGTTTCGATTACAAAATATTGACTTTCTTTAATTCTCCAGAGGTTGAGGACGAACTTCGCAGCAAGTTTGACGCCTTTATGCGTTATCTAGAAACGGATTAAGCCCAGTAAATAACAATTTATGCGCATAGCTTTATTTGGAAAACCATTCAAGCAAAAACACAATGATGCGGTTCAGCATCTTGTAGATCGTATCCAAGGTCTAGATTCTGAGGCTCTTGTTTACCTAGAGTTTATGGATTTGCTAAAGAAATCAACAGAAGTGCCTTCGACGTTTAAAACATTTTCTTGTGCTGAAGATATAGAAGGTTATGATATTTTATTTTCAGTTGGTGGAGATGGGACATTTCTGGAGTCATGTACTTTAGCTTCGGAAAATGGTATTCCTATTATGGGCATCAATACCGGTACATTGGGATTTCTTTCTAATGTGGGTACCGACTCTATCGATGATGCGATTGATGCAATAATTTCAGGAAAAACTTGGATAGACGAACGTTCTCTTTTAAAAGTTGAATCTGAAGGAGTAGATCTTGGTAAATTCCCTTATGCTTTAAACGAAGTGGCAATTCATAAACGAGATACAGCAAGCATGGTCGTTGTTGAAGTTCATCGTGAGGATAGATTTGTAAATACTTACTGGGCTGACGGCCTAATCGTATCAACGGCAACAGGCTCTACAGCATATAGCCTAAGTGCAGGTGGCCCTATAATTTCCCCAAGTTCTCAGGTCGTTGTAATTAGCCCTATAGCACCACATAATCTTACAAATCGTCCTTTGATTGTTCCTATAGAAGGTGAGATTACTCTTTCACCTGATGGGCGTGACGCAAGTTTTTTACTGTCACTAGATAGCCGATCTTTTCGAATTGAAACAAGATCTATAGTCAAAGTAAATCCAGCTCCGTTTAAAGCTAAATTTTTAAACCTAGAGCATCAAAATTTCTTTAATATTATTCGATCTAAGATGCATTGGGGAATTGATCTGCGCGAACGATGAAAGGCAAAATATATTTACTATTATTTGGGCTAATTGCAGCAATAAATTCGGAATCCACAGCCCAAACTTTTCAAAGTTCGAGCGCAGAAATTGGTTACCAAATAGGGACTTCATATTATCTAGGAGATCTCAACCCCAACAGTCCGCTTAGCGGAAGACAGCACGTTACACAGGGGGGGTACTATAGGCATAATTTTAATTCAAGAGTGGGACTGAGACTTCAGCTTTTACAGGGAGTAGTAGAGGCTTGGGATGAAGACAGTCAGAGTTCTTGGGCTCAGAATAGAAACTTGCATTTTAGAAATAAAATTGTTGAATTTTCGATTTCTGGAGAGATCAATTATATAGATCATGTTATGGGTAATCCTGATGATAGGCTTACTGGATATTTGACTGCGGGATTAGCGTATTTTTCACATGATCCAGAGGCAAAGGATAGTTTTGGTAATTGGCATCCTTTGCAGCCATTAGGAACTGAAGGGCAAGGTTGGGTTTTTGACACGAATCCTTATAAACTAGGTGGTTTAGCTATACCTGTTGGTATGGGTTTTAAAATTAATTTAGGTCCAGCGTTAGCTTTTCAATTTGAGTGGGGAATTAGAAAGACTTGGACTGATTATTTAGACGATGTCAGTACATCCTATGTTAACCCTGTTGAAATCAGGCAAGCTCGTGGTGATTTAGCCTTTGAAATGGCTGATAGAATACTCGTTTTACCAGATGGAGCTTCTTCTTCAGAGGGCTTGCAAAGAGGTGATCCAGGTCTTGATGATAAATACGGTTATTTCCTTGCTTCAATTGCCCTAAGAGTCAGCAAGAAACCTACTTCATGCTGGAATCAATGAGTAACTACAAAATGAATTCCGAGGAGAAGCAGATTAGACAAGATCTGTTGAGCTCTTTTAATCTTGATCCCCAATGTATCCCACAACATATCGCCATAATTATGGACGGTAACGGTCGTTGGGCAGAAAACAGGGGTGAGAATAGAATCTTCGGGCATTTAAACGGTGTCGAATCTGTTCGCTCTGTTGTCGAGACAGCTGTGCAATCAGGGGTTAGATATTTGACTCTTTATGCATTTAGTACAGAAAACTGGAACCGACCTAAGGATGAAGTCGAGGCGCTTATGGATCTTCTTGTAACGACTCTTGTTCAGGAGATGGACGATTTGAATAAAAAAGGAGTAAGATTGAATACGATAGGCGACTTGTCCGCTTTACCGGACAACTGCAATAATCAATTGAAAAGCGCCTGTTCTAAGGAGGTAGGTGAAGTCCGTTTGGACTTAATTCTGGCACTTAACTACAGTGCTAAATGGGAAATTATTCAGGCTGTAAAAGGGGTTGTTAGAAATAATTTGAAAATAGAAGAAATTAATACTGATACTTTTGAAAGCTTTTTACAAACGAAAGGTATTCCCGATCCTGAACTTATGATCAGAACCTCCGGTGAGCATAGGATAAGTAATTTTATGTTATGGCAGTTAGCGTATGCGGAATTCCACTTTACATCCGTACTTTGGCCTGATTTTCGCAAGGAGCATTTCCTCACGGCTATTCAAGATTTTCAAAACCGAGAACGTCGCTTTGGCGGACTTCTTCAAACGAACGATAAATGAGAGCATTTTTGATTGTGGCAGCCTTTTTGCTATCATCTTTTCTTTCTTTCACCTCTGCGCAAAACTCTCTAACTGAGGTTCTTGACCTTAGTATGTCTCAAGAATACCGCATTGGAGGCATTACGGTTATGGGAGCAGAGTTCACCGATGTCCAGGCAATTAAACTGTTTAGCGCTTTGCAAATTGGAGCAACGATAACCATTCCTGGAGAAAAAATTGGTGAAGCAATTACTAACCTTTGGAATCAGGATTTATTCGAGGATATAAGTATAGAAGCGGCCGAACTTCGAGAAAGAGATGTTTATCTTGTTATCCGTGTTAAAGAACTCCCCCGACTAACTCGATACAGTATAGCTGGGGTAAATAGATCTGAGCAGGAAACTATAAGAGGAAAAATAGACCTCATGACTGGCCGAATAGTTAACGAAAACGTTATCGCCACAGCAGTAAAGCGGATTAACGATCACTATCGCGATAAGGGGTTTTTAGATATTGATGTTGATATTGTCCAAGAGGTAGATTCATCATTTGCTAACGGAACAATTATCAGAGTCAATGTAGACAAAGGCAAAAAAGTAAAAGTCGACTTAATTTTAATTAACGGCATCACAGCTTTTGATGCTAAGAAGGTTAAACGTAAAATGAAATCTACTAAGGAAAAAACTTGGTGGAGATTTTACAAACCCTCAAAATACTTAGCCGATGAGTTTAAGTCTGATCAACAGGCGATTATTGCTATGTATAATAATGAGGGATACAGAAATGCTCGTATTATAAGTGATTCATTATACAGAACAGAGGAAGGTCTTGTGGGTTTAATAGTTGAGCTTGAAGAAGGAACACCATTCCGTTTTGGAAACATTACGTTTACGGGCAATACAATGTATCGTACCACTCAACTTGACTCTATTCTCGGAATTAACAAAGGAGATGTTTACTCACTCGCTCATCTTGAGACGCGTGTATTTATGGATCCTAAAGGGATGGATCTTAGCTCTCTTTACCAGGATGATGGATATCTCACCTTCCGTGCAATGCCTATAGAGAAACGTGTGGAAAACGACACGATCGACATAGAAATCCGCATGATGGAAGGTATGCAGTTCCGCATTGGTAAAATCCTTGTAGAAGGGAATTCTAAGACAAACGACCATGTTATATACCGTGAAATTCGCACTCGTCCAGGTGATCTTTTCAGTAGAACAGATATAATCAGGACTCAGCGTGAGCTTTCTCAACTGAATTATTTCAATCCTGAGGCTTTCGGAATCAATCCCATCCAACATCCTGAGGACGGAACTGTAGATATAGAGTATCACGTAGAAGAAAAACCTTCTGACCAAATCGAGCTTAGTGGTGGTTGGGGCGGCGGTCGTGTAGTAGGATCCCTTGGACTTAGCTTCACTAATTTTTCAGCGAAGAACATATTCAAGAAAGGTGCTTGGCGTCCTATACCAACTGGAGATGGTCAGCGCTTAAGCATACGTGCACAGTCTAATGGTCTCTACTATCAGAGCTACAACTTGAGCTTTACCGAGCCTTGGTTAGGAGGTAAGAAACCCAATTCGTTGAGTGTATCAGTTTGGAAATCTGTACAGTCTAATGGTCAACCTAAGTATATAGACGATGAGCTGAATGTGCTACGCAATTCCCTTGAAGTTATTGGTGCTCAAATCGGTTTAGGCCAAAGATGGAAGAAGCCAGATGATTGGTTCCAAATGCGCGCCTCTTTATCGTACCAGAACTTCAATCTCAATAACTACGGTTCCTTTTTCAGTTTCTCTAACGGGCGTTCAAATAATCTCGCTGCTCAATTCACTCTCGGGCGTAACTCTATTAGCGATCCTATCTATCCGACTTGGGGCTCCAATGTTGAGGTGAGTGTCAAAGCTACTCTGCCATACAGTGCATTCCGCCCTGACGATTACTACGAAGGTCTTTCTATCGAAGAACAATACAAGTGGGTAGAATACCATAAATGGAAGTTCAAAGCGGAATGGTACACCCCTTTATCAAGAAGTGGTGGTGAAAACCCTCGAACTCTCGTTCTAAAAATGGCTGCAGGTGTAGGTATTGTAAGCCAATACGATCGAGGAGTACCACTATCTCCATTCGAGCGCTTCTACATGGGCGGAGTATACCTTAGCGGTTATACACTTGATGGACGAGAAATCATCAACCTCCGTGGATATGACGAACTTTCGCTAACATCTCCGAATCCTCAAACGGGCGCCCCAGTAGCCGCTAAGTATACCGCGGAACTTCGCTACCCAATATCCACGAATCCGAGTGCCACGATTTACACCCTTGCCTTCCTCGAGGGAGGCTCGACCTGGGAAGATGCTCGAGCTTTCAACCCATTCCAAGTATACAGATCAGCTGGTGTAGGCCTCAAAATATTTCTACCCATGTTCGGACTACTCGGGCTTGATTACGGTTGGAGATTGGATGACGTAGAGGCAATACCCGGGATGTCACGAGGTCAATTCCACTTTAGTATGGGGATGAATATGGGAGAACTCTAGTACATATAACAATGATTAGTATAATTCTACGTTAATAGCCAAGCGAGACAGCGTTACGTTCATTAACTTCGCAAAGAATAAATTCAAGATGTCACGAATTTCCCATAATTATAAAATCACTCTCGCAGCTTTCGCGATTGCATTGTTCTCTTTCGCTCCTAAAAGCGCATCAGCTCAGAAGTTTGCCTACATAGATTCTGATTATGTTTTACTTCACATGCCTGATTACGCTTCTGCCCAGCAAGAGCTTAATTCTTACGCAATTGAGTGGCAAGCGGAAATAGAAACTAAGCTAGATGCTGCCGATAGACTTGAAGTAGCTTATCGCGCCGAAAGAGTTCTTCTCACAAAGGAAATGCGACAAAAGCGTGAGCAGGAAATCATCAAAAAAAGAGCGGAAGCAAAAGAAATGCA
>LWDU01037166.1_pt1 | contig 18987 bp, 18 predicted proteins | sample 727161 | NCBI WGS metagenome assembly LWDU01 (sample SAMN04566230, study PRJNA314399) | hydrothermal vent metagenome | isolation source: deep sea hydrothermal plume seawater | place: Mexico: Gulf of California, Guaymas Basin | collected 2004-07-11
TGGTCCAGAACTTCAGGCCTTCCTGGCCATACTGGTCGGTGTCGCCGAAGCCCGAACGTTTCCATCCGCCGAAGCTGTGATAGCTGACGGGGACGGGAATCGGAACGTTGATCCCGACCATGCCGACATTCACCCGGTGCGCGAATTCGCGCGCCGCATGGCCGTTGCGCGTGAAGATGGCGACGCCATTGCCATACTGGTGCTCGCTCGGCAGCCGCAGTGCATGCTCGAAATCGTCGGCACGCACGATTTGCAGGACGGGTCCGAAGATTTCCTCGCGGTAGCTTTCCATGTCGGTGGTCACGCGGTCGAGCAGCGTCGGGCCGACGAAGAAGCCCTTCTCGTGCCCCTGCAGCGTGAACCCGCGGCCGTCGATCACGACTTCGGCGCCTTCCTGTTCGGCGGTGTCGATCCACTGTTCGATCCGCGCCTTGTGCTCGGGCGTGACGACGGGGCCGTAATGCGCGTCGGGATCGGTCGAAACGCCGATGCGCAGCGCATTGATCGCGGGGATCAGCTTTTCGCGCAGCCTCTCGGCGGTGTCTTCGCCCACGGGCACGACCACTGGCAGCGCCATGCAGCGTTCGCCCGCGGAGCCGAAGGCGGCCCCCGCGAGATCGCCCACCACCTGGTCGAGATCGGCATCGGGCATGACGACGCCGTGGTTCTTCGCGCCGCCCATCGCCTGGACGCGCTTGCCCGCAGCGACGCCGCGCTTGTAGACGTAATGCGCAATATCGCTCGACCCGACGAAGCTGACCGCGGCGATATCCTCGTGATCGAGGATCGCATCGACCATTTCCTTGTCGCCATGCACCACCTGCAGCAGCCCCTCGGGCGCGCCGGCCTCGACGAACAGTTCGGCCAGCCGGATCGGCACGCTGGGATCGCGTTCGGACGGCTTGAGAATGAAGGCGTTGCCCACCGCGATCGCCATGCCGAACATCCACATCGGGATCATGGCGGGGAAGTTGAACGGGGTGATGCCCGCGCCGATGCCCAGCGGCTGGCGCATCGAATAGACATCGATGCCGGGGCCAGCGCCTTGCGAATATTCGCCCTTCAGCGCCTGCGGGATGCCGCAGGCATATTCGATGACCTCGAGCCCGCGCTGCACATCGCCATGCGCATCGTCCACGACCTTGCCGTGTTCGCTGGCGAGCAGTTCGGCCAGTTCCTGCTTGTTGGCTTCAACCAGCCGTTTGAATTCGAACATCACCCGCGCGCGGCGCTGCGGATTGGTCGCCGCCCATTCGGGCTGGACCTTCTTGGCGGCGGCGACCGCGCGGTCGAGCAAGGCGGCGTCGCCCAGCGGAACCTCGGCCTGGACTTCGCCCGTCGAGGGGTTCCAGATCTTGTGGGTGCGGGCCGCGGGAGCGCTCGCTCCGCCGACGATGAAATGGTCAAGCTGACGCATGAAAGTTCCTCTCTTTTCTTTGCAACGGCCCATACGCGCGCAAGGTCCGAAAGCAACCGGTATCGGGTGAAACCTTTGCCGCGCGCGGCTAGCCGACCGCCGCCATCATCTGCGCGCACAGGATCGCGCCATAGGTCCCCAGCGCATAGCCGAGCACGGCCAGCAGCACGCCGACGGGGGCAAGCGCGGGGTGGAACGCCGCCGCCACCACCGGCGCCGACGCCGCGCCGCCGATATTCGCCTTGCTGCCCACCGCGACGAAGAAGAACGGCGCCTTGATGATCTTGGCCACGCTCAGCAGCAGGATGACGTGGAACAGCATCCAGATGAAGCCGATCGCCATGAAGGCGGGCGCATCGGCAATCTTGGTCACGTCCATCCGCGTGCCGATCACCGCCACCAGCAGGAAGATGAACAACACGCCGAACTTGCTCGCGCCAATCCCTTCGAGCTCGCGGGCGCGGGTGAAGCTGGCGGCGAGACCCGCGGTGGTGGCGATGACCACGACCCAGAAGAATTCGCTCGCCAGCGTGGCGTCCTCGCCCTGCATCGCGGCGAACCAGCCGCCGAGCCAGCCGCCGAGCAGGTGCGCGAGCCCGACAATGGCGAAGGTCACACCGAACAGCAGGACATAGTCATTGGCCTTGGCGACGCGTTCGATGCTTGCAGTGTAATCGGCCATCGTGTCGCGCAGGCGGGCGATCGACGAACTGTCCGCGCCCAGCCATTTGTCGACGCGTTCATGCGCGCCCGCGCCATAGAGCAGGAACACCATCCATATTTCCGCCACGATGATGTCGACCGCGAGCAGCGCGGCGAAGCCTTCGAGCGGGTAGCCATAGACCTCGAGCATGGCGGTCTGGTTGGCGCCGCCGCCGATCCAGCTTCCCGCCAGCGTCGCCAGCCCGCGCCAGGCGGCCGTATCGCCCGAACCGATTATCGAAGGTTCGAACTGCGCCACGATCCACAGCGCCAGCGGCCCGCCGAGGACGATGCCCACCGTGGCGGTCAGGAACATGATGATCGCCTTGTTGCCGAGACCGAGGATCCCCTTGATGTCGATCGACAGCGTCATCAGGAACAGCGCGGCAGGCAGGAAATAATCCTTCGCCACCGGCCACAGATTGCTTTCGGACACATCGATCAGCCCGAAGGTCGTCATCAGGCTGGGGACGAGATAGCAGACCAGGATGATCGGCACGAAGACGTAGAAGCGCTGCCAGCCGGGCCGGTCGCGCGTGGCGAATACGAAACCCAGTACGAGGGCGAGCAGCCCGAGAATAATCCTGTCGTCGCTGATCATGGCGTGATGAAACCCGTCCTTCGATATCGGTTTGCGCGCGGCCTAGCGCGGCGGCCGGGGAAAGCCAAACGGCCTTCACACTCGTGCCGGATGGCCTCGCGATAGGGGTGCCTACCCGTTTCGGGTGCAAGCTAACGCATGTCAGTCTCGGATCAACGAGCGCGCAAATGCGTTGGGCCGGTAGTGATACGCGCGTCCGATCGGGCGCGTGGTTGCATACGTGGGGCTGGCGCGGCGCGCGGGCCCTGCGGCCGTCTGATGGGCTTAACGCGAGGTTTCCGGTGTTCACGCAACTCAATCCACCGCTTCCGGTGCTGGTGACCGACAAGGGTGCGGGGCTGGCCTTTGCCGTGATCGACTATGGCGTCGAACACAATCTGATCTGGGTCACCGCGCTCGACGGGTCGGGCGAAATCTGGTGCGCCCCCAATCCCAAGGTTCGCCTGCAAGCCAATTGGTCGATGGGCCGCACGAAGGACACCAGCCTTCAGTTCGTGCCCGAAGGAGTGTCGTCGCAATGAAGCCCGGCGTTCTAGCGGTCGACGATAGCGTCGCCCGCGATATCGAAGCACAGTTCCGCGCGCATATCGCCGATACGGCGTTCCCCTGCGTCGGTGCAAAATCGGCCCAGGCGCGCGACCTGCTCGACGTGCTCGTCGCGCACGACATGCGCAGCGGCTGGGACGATCTGCGGATCCACGACCGGCTTATCGAATGGGCCGAGCGGTACCGCAACGATCCCGAAGGCCTGCGCAGCATGGCGGTGGTGTTCGAGCAACCCGGCTCGCTCGACGAGAGCGAATATGAAAGCCTGTTGTGGGAACGGCTCCAGTCCTTTGCCGAAAAGGACAAATGGCTCGGCCAGAGCTACGATCCCAGCGTCAGCCCCGATCCGACCGATCCGCATTTCTCGCTCAGCTTCGGCGGCGAAGCCTATTTCGTCGTCGGCCTGCACCCGCATGCCTCGCGCCCCGCGCGGCGCTTTGCCTATCCGACGATGGTCTTCAACCTGCACAACCAGTTCGAAGCGCTGCGCGAGGACGGGCGGTACGAGCGCATGCGCGAGGCAATCCTCGAGCGCGACCGCACTCTGGCAGGCGATATCAACCCGATGCTCGCCCGCCACGGCGAGAGCAGCGAAGCGCGTCAATATAGCGGCCGGGCCGTCGATGACGACTGGACCTGCCCGTTTCGCGATCCCCGAATGGAGAAGCAATGAACCGCATAGAACCGCGCAGCGGCGTGGCGTTCGAACTGCCGAAAGGCGCGCAGCTCACCGTCTGCGATCCCGAAGGCAGCCAGGTTTCCGACCTGCTGGCTTATAACGCGCAGGACGTCCGCGAAGTCATCTCCAACGGGCGCACCTTCGATTATGAAGAAACCATCCGGCTTGGGCGGGGGCACCGCCTGTGGTCGAACCGATCGAACCCGATGCTGACGATCACGTCGGATACGGTCAAACAGCATGATTTCCTGCTGACCCCGTGTTCGGAAGACACGTTCCGGCATTTCTATCCCGACAAGCCGCTCCATCGCGGCTGCTTCGGCAATCTGGCCGAGGCGCTGGAGCCCTATGGCATCGGGCCGGACGACATTCCGACCGCATTCAACCTGTTCATGAATGTCCCGGTCGATGGCGAGAGCGGTGTGCTGACGGTCAAGCCGCCGCTGAGCGAGCCGGGCGACACGATCGTCATGCGCGCGGAGATGGATTTGATCATCGGTCTTACCGCCTGTTCGGCCTACGATTCCAACGGCGGATCGTTCAGGCCGATCGACTATGAGGTGAGCGCGAGTGGCTGAGGCCATCAATTTCTGGTCCGGCTGGCCCCGGATGCTCGAAATCGCCGGCAATGCCTTTCTCTTCTACGTCCTGATCATCATCATGGTGCGCCTGGTCGGCAAACGCACGACCAGCGAGCTCAACAATTTCGACTGGATCATCAATGTCGCGGTCGGCAGCCTGGCTGCGAGCGGCATCCTGCTGCGCAATGTCGCGACGCTCGATGCGGTGACCGCGATCATCGTGCTGGCAGCCTGCCAGTATCTGACCACGCGGATGGTCCAGCAAAGCGAGACCGCTGCCGAAGTCGTCAAGGCCGAGCCGACGCTGCTGACGCACAAGGGCGACTATCTGCGCGACGCGATGGAGCGTACGCGGATTTCGGAGGAAGAGATCAGGTCCGCATTGCGGCAGAACGGTATCACCGCCAACGCCGATGCCAATTGGGTGGTGCTCGAAACCAATGGCGAACTGTCGGTGATCCCGCGCCAGGATGTGCGCTGGGGCGATGCCGAGGCATTGTCCGACGTTCACTGCCCGGATGACCTGAAAGACTAGTCCCAGTCTTCCTTCACCTTCAGCGGCCCGTCGCCATAAAGGTAATCGGGGTCGAACTGCGCATAGCGTTTCAGCGCGGCCCAGTCGTTGGTGTACAGATCGCCGCGCCGGATTTCGGCAATGCCCAGCTCGCGTAACTTGCCCACGGCGCGGTTCGCGTGGATCGCGCTCACCCCGCACATATCGGCCATGTCGAACTGGGTGAAGGGGGTCCGCAGCGCGCGCGTTACGCCGCGCCCGACCAGTTCCAGCCGGGTATGCAATTCGGCATAGAGATGCGCAATGCGCCGCGGCGCGTCGAGCTGCTCCAGCGTCTGGATCCATTTGCGATGGATCGCCGCGTCGAGCAGCGTGGCAAACCACATTGCCCGCGCCACGCCCGGCCGATCGCGCATCACCGTGCGCAGCGTCTCATGGCTGACCGAACCCACCTTTACCTTGCCCGCCGCGTCGATATTGTGATCGAGCCGCTTGAGTGCAAAGCCGTGCAGGTCGACGAAATCGCCCGGGACATGGACGCCGGTGATGAACCGCTTGTTGCCGCTCTCGATGGTGCGGAAGATGTATCCCTCGATCAGGATCGTGCTGCGATCGGTCTTGATGCCGCGGGACAGCAGACGCGCACCGTCGTCATGCTCCTCGACGCTCTCCACCAGCCCCTCGATATATTGCAGATCGTCGAGGCTGAGGTTGTGACGCAGGCGTCCGGCGAGGAAATTGCCGGTCAGGGGGAAGCTTGCCGTTCCCAGGAGTTCGGTGGTCCCGTTCATCGCGCGCGGTAAAGCAAGTCGCGCAAACACCGTCTATTAACGCATGTTAGCTTTCTGTTCTTTTTGCGCCCGGGCATCATTTTTCGCCTGCTTGCGCGGTCAAGACCCGCGCGGTTGCTTCCTCGACCCGCCGCAGGGGATGCGCGCAGAGCGGGGTGAAGTCCGCGACCTTTCCCCCGGCGCCATAGCCCCAGTTTGTGAGGCGCCCCGCGAGGTTGCCGGTCGCGCGGTGTGCGGCTGCATAGTCGGCATTGCCATTGCGCAGTGCAATGCCGGGGTCGTGATCGGCGAGGTCGAGAAAGGCGAACAGCGCCTGCCGCGTAACATCAGGGCGGGCGACGAGATCCTCGTAGCGAATGACCAGCGCGGCATGCAGGTATGGCAGGAGCGCGTCCGGTTCGTGATCGACCCATTTCGCCAGCGCTGCCGCCATCATTTCGGGATGGCGCAGGATCACGATGAATTGCGAGGTGGGAAACAGCTGCTGGTACAAGCGCATCCGGGTGAGGTTCACCGGCGATTTCTCGAGCCACCAGGGCTTGCCCCGGTCCAGCCATGGCGACCAGTCCGACAGCATACGCCGCTGCGTTTCCAGCGTATTCCAGCGCGACCTTTCGGTATGATGCTGGCGCGGGTCGGTCGCATAGTGCCCCGGTCGGCCGTCGCATGCGGTATGCGGGATACCGCCCTGCAGATAGCATCCCTCGTTCTCGGGCACCGGCGCGCCTTCGATTCCGCCGACCGCCGGATGCGCGCCGAGAATACGCGCCAGCAGGCTCGTTCCGGTCCGATGCAGCCCGGCGACGAACACGAAGCGATTGGGGCAGTGGCTCACGCGAATTCGCGCAGCGACAAGGCGCCGTCGCCATACAGGTAATCGGGGTTGAAGCCGGCATAGGCCTCCAGCCTTGTGCGGTCCGCAATCCGTACCTTGCCGCGCTGGAAATCGGCCAGGCCGTTCTTCCTGAGGTCGGCCAGCGCGCGGTTGGTGTGGATCGAGGTCGCACCGCACATATCGGCAATGTCGCTTTGCCGCAGCGGGGTCTCGAAGCCATCGGCATAGCCGATGCCGACCATTTCGAGCCGGCGCCAGATTTCGGCGAAGATATGCGCAATGCGCTTGGGAGCGGTGAGCTGTTCGAGCTTCATGATCCACTCGCGATGCATCGCCGCGTCGAGCAGGGTCGAGAACCAGAACAGGCGCGCCAGATGCGGGCGGTTCGCCATCACCTCCGCGATCGCCGCATGCGGCACCTGGCCGAGTTTCACCGAACCCACGCAATCGATGTTGTGATCGAGCCGCTTGAGCGCGAAGCAATGCAGGTCGACGAAATCCCCCGGCACGTGAAAGCTCACCGCATAGCGCCGGTCCTCGCTTTCCAGCGTGCGCAGGACGAAGCCGTCGATCAACAGCGTGGAGCAATCGCATTCCTCGCCGCGCGCGATCAGCCGCTCGCCGTCCTGCAGCGTCAGCGTCCGCGCGACCAGACCTTCGAGTTCGGACTTCTCGGCATCGGTCATGTCGTGCCGCAAGCGCCCGGTCAGGAACCGTCCGGTCTTGGGATAGCGGTCCAGCTCGTCGGTGAGCGCCATCGTGTCCTCCTGTCGACAAAATGCAATGCCGTGTCCGCCGTTCCGGTAGCACATTGCATAAATGTTAGCTTTGCCGAAGCGCGGCTCATGGTGCGTTTGCCTGTCATGTCTTTCAACAGCCCGATCCGCCCATGAAAATCGCGGTCCTCGCCCATATCCGCCATGCCATCGCCGAACCCTTCGGCGGCGGGATGGAGGCGCATTGCGACATGCTGTGCCGCGGGCTACGCGCAGCCGGGCACGAGGTCGATCTCTTCGCCGCCGAAGGGTCGCATGACGAGAATCTGGTACCGATCTGTGCGGCGCCCTATGACGAGGTGCTGCCCTGGCGCGTCTATCGCGGCACCAGCGAACTCGCTGCCTACCAGCGTGCCGCCTTCGAGCGCGTGCTGCTGAAGATCGGCGGGGGCGGGTATGATGTGGTCCATAACAACTCGCTGTTTCCCGAGATCATCGCCTGGTGCGCGCAAGCGGGAATTCCCTGCGTAACCTCGCAGCATGTCCCGCCCTTCGGGACGATGTTCGATGCCGTGGAAGCGGCGCGCGCGCAGCCGAATATCGGCTTCACCGTGACCTCGCGCGATCAGCAATCCCTATGGGCCGACCGCGGGTGTCCCGATCTCGAGGTGATCCCCAACGGCATCGATACTGACCGCTGGGTGCCCGCGGGTGAGCCGGGCGACTATCTGACATGGGTAGGCCGCATCGTCCCCGACAAGGGACTGGCCGAAGCGATCCAGGCGGCGCGCAAAGCGCGGGCACGGCTGAAGATTTTCGGGCCGGTCGAAGATGCTGCTTATTTCGCCGCCAAGGTAGAACCGTTCCTCGACGGGGGGATCGAATTTCACGGACACCGGTCCGCCGAACACCTGCGACAGGAAGTCGCGCAGGCCCGGGGCGCGCTGGTCACGCCCTTGTGGGACGAACCGTTCGGCCTGGTGGCGGCAGAAGCACTCTCCTGCGGCACGCCCGTCGCAGGGTTCAATCGCGGGGCGCTGTCCGAAGTCGTCGGAGACTGCGGGATCCTGGTCAAAGGCGGCGATGTCGGCGCGTTGGCGCATGCCATCCGGCGGCTTGGTTCGATCGATCGCGCCGCGTGCCGCGAACGGGCGACCAGCATGCTCTCGATCGAAGCGATGATCGCAGGCTACGAGCGTTGCTACGCCAAGGTCATCGCCGGGGCCCGGCTCGCTTCCTTGCCGCGGCTCGCCTGGGCCTCGAGCTCTTCGAGCACGACCGAACTGCTCGCATAAGGCTGGTGTTCCTGCTGCCGGGTGAGTGCGAAATGCGCTTCGCCCGGTTCGCGCAGCTTGATCCAGCCGCCGTTTCCATCGGGCTCGATCAGCCCCATGAGGCGGAACGCGCGAAGCCAGTGCTGCATCGTCGGCTCGCCCCATTTCTCGGCAAAAACCTGCGCATTGGCGACCACGCTGTCGAGATGGTGCACCGGCGGCATGTGATGCTTGTGATATTGGTGATAGGCCTTCGCCCCGCGCGCCCACCACAGCGGCACGTCATGCGCCGCAATCGTGCGACCGAAATCGGTATCCTCGCCGCCATAGCCGACATAGCGCGGATCGAACCCGCCGAGGTCGCGGAAGGTTGCGGCGGGCAGCGCAAAATTGAGCGACCAGAAGCAGCGGTAGTCGCCGCAGTGCCCGACCATCCCGCGCGGCGGACCGGCGCGGTCGCGATGCGTGACCGCGAGCTGTTCGAACTGCGCATAGTCGATACCCTGCTCGGTCGCGCCCTGCGGGAGATAGCCGACCTCGCCCATCAGCACGCCTTCGTTGAAGGCAGAGGCGGCGGCATAGTCCTCGATCAATCCCGGCGCGGGGATGCAGTCGACATCGAGGAAGATCAGCAATTCGCCGCGCGCATGTTCGGCGGCGGTGTTCCTCGCCTCCGCGAGGCAGATGCCCTGGCTCCCCAGCAATACCTGCCGGACCGGGAAGCTTGTGCTCGGAAGATCGTAGCGGTTGTCCTGCATGACCGCGACCACCAGTTCGCAAGGCGGGCGGCGCGAATGGTTCAATCCGCTGACCAGATTGCGCAGATGGTCTTCGCGCCCATGCGCGAGCGTGCATACCGATATCTTCATGCCACGATCTCCAGCGCGGGCTTGCCTTCCGTCCCCTGCCACAGCTCGGTCGCGAGACTGTCGAGCCAGGCCGCTGCGGCCTGGGCCGGGCGTGGTTCGATGATCGCCCGCTGCTGTTCGACATCGATCAGCGCCGCGGCCGTCCACAGCCGCTCCCATGCGGCGGGGTGCGAGGGCCAATGGCGCGATACCGCTGCGAGCCCTTCGCGATCGAGCACTTCGGCCTTGCAGAACTGCTCGTCGAAATAGCGCCATTCGGGGATGACCACCCAGGGCTTGCCCGCTGCCAGCACCATATGGACGGTGGTATTTCCGCAGGACGAAACGACCCGGTCCGCCGCGGCGATCCAGTCGCGCGGGTTTTCGACCCAGCCGCGATGGTCGAGATTGCCCGGCGGGGTTTCGTGCCATTCGCTGCGGACCTTGCCGATGGTGATCCAGCGGGCCTCGGGCTCGGCGCGCGCGCCCAGAGTCAGCGGCGTTGACGGGGTGCCTTCCCCGCCGCCGCCGGCGATGACCAGCACGATCTCGTCCTCCTCGCCCAGTCCGAGCTTGCGCCGCGCCTCGCGCTTGGTGGGGAACGGCGAACAGTCGATCCCCACGCCCGAGGCATAGTGCGTCTTGCGGCGCAGATAGGCTGGGCGGTCGTGCTGTTCGATCCGTTCCGAATAGGGCGCCAGCAGGCCGACCGCGCTGTCATAGGCCGCGAGATGCCCGGCATCGCCGCGCTCGCCATGCTGGAGCACCGCGACATGCGGCACCGAACACAGCCGCGCCAACTGGCCCAGTTCGGCGGAGACATCGGTCACGAAGAGGGCGGGGCGGGCCTGCGCAAACCACCCCGAAATCGCGCCAAAGGCATCGGTAATCGTCGGCCAGCCGAGCGGGGCGCAGTGAACCGTCTCGGGCATCGGGAGCGCGGCCATGGCGGGCGCTTCCTGCCCGGTGGGTTCGAATAGCGAGGGGATTTTCCGAATTTCGATCCGCTTGTCGAGCGCGGGGAAGATGTCGTCCCGCGCGCAGAACAGCCTCACACCGCGCGACCCGATCAATTCATTGGCGATCGCCGCCGCGCGCTCGGCATGGCCGCGCCCCTGGTGATGGACGAAATAGCCGATGGGTCCGGTCATGCTCATGCTGAAATCCTCGTATCCCGGCGTTCGCGAAGCCGCTGCGCGCGGTGCTGTGCAAGAATGCCCTCGAGCGTGCCGGCTGCGTGGCTGCGCCGCGCCAGATAGACATTGGGGCGCCTCGCCAAGGCGGCGATCTCCGCCGCGTGATTGCCGACCATGATCGCGTTCTGGCAGGCGGTCAGCATATCCTCGTCATTGCCGCTGTCGCCGGCCGCAAAGACCTGTTCGACCGGCACGTCGAACATGCGGGCAACATGCCCCATCGCCGCTGCCTTGCCTGCCATGGGGGGCAGGACATCGAGCAAGCGGTCGTGGCTGAACACCACGCGCGCCGGAATGCCATGGCTGCGCAGCCGGTCCTCGACCTGCGCCGCCATCCCGGGCGAGCCGGCAAAGTAGCTGCGCTTGAAGGGGCGTTGCTCGTAGCTCGCCTGCGGGATCAAATCCGGCAGATCGCCCAGCGCCTCGTCGATGGCAGTGGGATGCCATTCATAGCCGATGCCGTTGGCATAGTCGGTGTCGAGCACCAGATCGCCGCCACGTTCGACATAGATTTCGGTGCCGACCGAAGTTATCCAGGCGCGCGGATCGGGCAGCTTCCAGTCGCGCACCAGCCGCCGCGCTTCCACGATCGAGCGACCGGTGGCGATCACGAAGCCGAACTGCGCCTGCCGCTGGAAGAACTGGCCGATGCGCAGCGCGCCGCGGTCGCACCCGGTCAGCGTGTTGTCGAGATCGCTGACCAGCAAATGGGCAGGTCTCGGGCGCAGCGCGGTGGCTGGCGCGGTGACCTGCCTGGCGATTGCCATGAAGCCGCCCGCATAGGCATCCCAGTTGACCTCCCGGCTGTTGGCCTGTCCATTGTGCGAGCAGGTTTCCCACAGTCGGCGATCGGTCACCAATCGCTCGATCGCCTCGGCGATTTCGTTTTCGCTCCCCGGGTCGACCAGCAAGCCATGCTCGAGCTCGCCGACGATGTCCTGCGGGCCGCCGATTTTGGTGGCGACGACAGGCACGCCGTGCGCGGCTGCCTCGACCAGTGTCAGGCCATAGGGCTCCATCAGCGCCGGATTGACGAATACGCCGCGCGTCCGGGCGGCGAGAGTATAGAGTTCCTTGACCTGCTGGCGCGTGTGCGACTTGGGATAGGCGACCTACCGCGCAGCACATCCTGCTGTTCCGCTTCGCCCGATTGCAGATCGTCGCGTAGCCCGGCGAGAACCACCAGATTGCACTGTTCGCGCAGCGTAGGCGACTTGCCGAAGGCTTCCACGAGCCGGACGAGGTTCTTCTTGTGGACGGGGCGGGCGATCGCCAGCACCACGGGCTTCATCGGTTCGCGCAGAAACGCGGAAACGAGTTCGATCGCCGACGAAATTTCCCCGCCCGCGGCGCTGTGGTCGATCCCCGGGATCAGGCGATGGATCTTGCCGATCCGGGCCGAAGGATAAGCCGCAAGCTGCCGTTCGCATTCGTCGCGCGACGAACCGATGATTGCCCGCGCACCCGCGATCGCCCGGTCCTCTTCCGCGATCCGCGCCTCGAGCGCGGCGCTAGGAGTATCCATTGCCCGGCGCTTGTCCATGCCGAGAGAATGCGCAGTGTAGATGAAGGGAATGCCCAGCGCGTCTTCGACCTTGCGTGCCACATCCGCTGCATCGGCGAAATGCGCGTGGATGAGGTCGGGCAACCGCTCGCGCTGCCCCAGTTCCGCAATCAGCGCCTCGGTAAAGGCGGCGCGGTCGGCGCTCAGCGCTTCCTTCGCCAGATAGCGCCGGTTGCCGCTGTCGATGCGCCGTATGACCAGCTTGGGACCAAGCCATTCCTCGGCCTCGGCATGGATCGCCCCGAGCCGCGGATCGTCGAACCGCCGTGTAATGATTTCCGCCATTTCCACATCGCCGCGCCGGGCAAGCGCTTCCATCTCGCCCAGGATGTAGGTGATGTGCCCCCCCGTATCTTCGGTGATCCCGTACCGGACCGGCTCGCCTTTCAGGCAGCCGCCGAGTGCGAGCGATACGATATGCAAAACAGGTCCCCTTGATTGGCTTCACCCCGCTAACGGGCGGAGCCCATCGCCGCCTCCCAACCCATCATTGTTTAAGCTGGGAACAGGGGGTGGCCGAAGGGGTTAGCGGCGCCCGGCAGTGTGCCGCGACGAAAGCGCGAGCAGGTCTTCGGGCGTATCGATGTCCGCCAGCGCCGTGGCGCTGGCCGGGGTGATCGCGGTTGCGTCCGGCAAACTCAGGCTCCGCGCACCAGCCTCGCCTTGCAAGGCGCAGAGGCGGTCGAAGACGCTGCGCGGAAAGCCTGCGGGCGATCCTTCGACGCCGCTGGCATAGCGGGTGAATACCGGGCCGACGGATTCGGCCAGCAGGCGCAGATGGGCAGGCTCGACCAGCGGCATGTCGGCCAGCGCAATAACCACGCGCGAACAGTGCTGTGCAGCACGCACGCCCGCTGCAATCGACGTCCCCATGCCCTCGGCGGCACGGTTATTGATCACCGCATGCCAACCGCTCCGCGCCGGGATGGCCGAATGCGGGCCGCTGACAAGGTATCGCTGCGCAAACCCGGCTTCTTCCGCCGCCAGCGCGACCCACGACCATAGCGGCTGGCCGCGGAAGTCCTGGGTGAGCTTGTCGCGGCCGAACCGCTGTCCCCGGCCAGCCGCGAGCAGGATGAAGCCCACCCCGGGGTCAATCGGCGGCACGCAATCGCTCATATTCGGCAACGATCTCCGCCAGCGCGGACAGCGCCAGCGTGGTGGGCGACTTGCACGAGGGGATCAGGCCGATCGGGCTGCGAATGGACGCGATGGCCTGCTCGTCCACGCCGCGCGCGGCGAGCGTCAACGCGCGTTCGATCCGCGCATTCTCGCCGCCCTGCGCGCCGATGTAGAATGCCTGCCCCGAGGTCAATTGTTCGAGCAGTGCGGCTTCCCATTCGTGATCGTGAAACAGGAGCAGCGCGGCGGTCCAGCGATCAAGCGTGACATGCGGCGCGGGCGAGCCGAGCGTAAGGTCGTCTTTGCGATGTAGCTCGACATGCAGTCCCATTGCGTCCCCAAGCCGAGCAAAGGCGTCGAGCTCTGGCCCCTCACCGAAAGCCACGATCTTGAGACGCGGGTGATAGCGACGCTCAGCCAGCGGGGACGGGGATGGCAGCGGGAGTATGGCCGGGCGGCGGCTGTCGAGCATTCGCACGATCTCGCGACATGCGAAGCGGTCGGGTGCAGGATCGAGCAGGATATCCAGCCCGCCGCCGCACGGCAGGCGAAAATCCACCATCGCCGAACCGCTTCCGTAGCGGATCACGCGCGGGCCCGCCTGCCCGCGCATATCGGTTGCGAGTTGCGCTTCGAGACAGCCATCGGACAGGCTGCCTACGGTCGTCCCATCGGGAAGCACCGCGAGTTGCGCGCCCAGCCGCCGCGAGAAGCTGCCCTCGATCCCGACAATGGTACACAGCCCGACCCCGGGTTCGCAGGCGGCGACCAGCGCGGCATGGTCCTCGTCGGCGGAAAGATGGAGAGCCGGGTCGGCCAGCATCAATCGGGCATGCACGCCAGCACGCGGTCGGGGGTCATCGGATAGTCGAACAGCCGTGCGCCGCTGGCGTGGTAGATCGCATTGGCAATCGCCGCCGCGCCGCCGCACATGCCCAGCTCGCCAATGCCCTTGGCCTGGATCGGACTGGCCGCGGGATCGCGTTCCTCGACCATGATGACCTCGAGATCGGGCACGTCGCGGTGCACCGGGACATGGTATTCGGCGAGATCGCAATTCACCAGATGGCCATCGCGCGGATCGAATTCGAGCGCTTCGGTCAGCGCCGCGCCGATGCTCCAGGTAATCCCGCCAAGGCATTGCGAACGCGCGGTCTTGCGGTTGAGCACGCGGCCGAAACCGAATGCGCCCAGCATGCGATCGACCCGGGTTTCGCCGGTATAATGATTGACCCGAACCTGTGCGAAGAAGGCGCCAAATCCCGCCGCGGTAAAGTCGTCGTCGATCGCGCCGGGCTCGTAGTGGCCTTCTTGCGCGAGTTCAGCACCACCCAGCAATTGCACCAGCGTCTGGCCGCCGACGACCTGGCCATTGGCGAGGTCGAGCTCGGTCTCGGCCACACCGACACGCGACGCCAGTTCCTCGCGCAGGGCCTTGCACGCCACATAGACCGCCGAGCCGCTCGAAGACGCGCCCCAGCTGCCGCCGGAACCCGGACCGCGCGGGTGGCGGGTGTCGCCAAGGTCGACCAGCACGTCGGCGGTATCGAGGCCGAGCATCTCGCCTGCGATCTGCGCGAGGATCGTATAGGTCCCGGTGCCGATATCGGTCATGTCGGTTTCGACCAGCGCGGTGCCATCGGGCTTGAGCGTGACGCGCGCCTTGGCTTCGCCGACATTGTGAACGCGGGCGGCGCTCGCCATCCCGGTCCCGACCCACCATTCACCCTCGCGCGTCATCCGCGGCGTGCGCGGACCCGCGTCCCAGCCAAAGGCCTCGGCGCCCTGCCTGAGGCATTCGGCCAGCTTGTGCGACGAGAACGGCAGGCCCTCTTCAGGATCGTCTTCGGGGATATTGCGCAGCCGCAGTTCAACCGGATCGATACCCATCTCCTCGGCGAGGACGTCCATCGCGCCTTCGAGCGCGGGCATCCCGACCGCTTCGCCCGGTGCGCGCACCGAGCCGGCGGTCATAAGGTGAATTCGCGCGACGTTGAGCATCAGCTCGCGATTGCCGGCGCCATAAAGGAAGTGCGAGGATTGCAGCACAGGTTCGGCGAAGGTTTCGCCCGGCAGGTTCGAGACCAGTGCCTCATGGCCGAAGCCGGTCAACCGGCCATCCGCATCTGCCGCCAGCCGCAGTCGCTGGGTCGTTTCGGACCGGCGCATGATGCATTGAAATACCTGCTGGCGCGACATGACGACACGCACCGGGCGCCCGAGTTCCATGGCAGCAAGCGATGCGGCGACGGTTTCCTCGCTGATCCCCAGTTTCGAGCCGAACCCGCCGCCGACGAAGCGCGAGACCAGCCGGACCTTGTCTTCCTCGAGACCCAGCGAATCCGCCAGCTCGGTGATATTGTAGTTCAGCATCTGCAGCGATGCATGGACGGTCAGCTTCTCGCCATCCCACTCGGCAATGGCGGCATGCGGTTCCATCGCGGCGGAAGCATGCCCCTTGGTGGTGTAGGTGACGTCGACGCTATGCGCGGCGGCAGACATGGCCTGCGCGAGGTCGCCTTGCCGGACGGTCTCGTCCTCCTGTTCCTCCGCCTCGACCTCGGCGGGGAACAGCGGCGCGCCCGGCTCTTCGCGATATTCGACGACCAGATGCTTCGCCGCATCGCGTGCCTGTTCGAACGTTTCCGCCACCACCAGTGCAATGGGCTGGCCCCAATAGCAGACGGTTTGCGGCGATTGCTGCGGCGCCTCGTTCGCAGTGCCTTGGGCAGCGCGCGTGGTCAGCCGTTCATCGTCGATCACCGCAATAACACCGGGCCGGTCGAGCACGCTGTCCTTGTCGATACGGACGATTTCGCCGCGGGTGATGGTGGCCGTGACCAGCACGCCTTCGGCGCAACCATCCACCGGGTATTCGGCTGCATAGGGCGCCGTGCCGGTGACCTTCGCCAGCCCTTCGACACGGGTGAGCGGTTTCCCGATCACGCCCTGTTTCATCGAATCCAGCCGGTTGGCGGTATCGGGCTCGTCCTGCTTGAGATGCGCGCTCATGCGGCGTCCTCCGTCGCTTGCGACAGCACCGCATGCAGGGTGCGCCGCGCCAGGGGGATCTTGAAGTCGTTCTCGCCATAGCCGCGCGCGCCTTCGAGCAGCACATCGGCCGCGGCATCGAACAGTTCGGCAGACGGGACCTGCCCGACCAGCGTTTCGGCAATCCGCGGATCGTGCCACGGCTTGTGGGCAAGGCCGCCAAAGGCGAGATCGGCGCGTGCAATCTTGCCGCCTTCCATTTCGACCACCGCCGCGATCGACACCAGGGCGAAGGCATAGGACGAGCGTTCGCGCACCTTGCGGTAAAGCTGCGTTCCGCCCACCGGACGCGGCAGCGTAACCGCCGTGATCACTTCGCCCGGTTCGAGGACATTCTCGATCCACGGCGTATCACCCGGCAGACAATGGAAATCGCGCACCGGGACGCTCCGCTCGACATCGCCATTGGCAATATGGACCGTCGCATCGAGCGCGCTCAGCGCCACCGCCATGTCTCCCGGATAGGTGGCGATACACTCTTCGCTGGTGCCGAGGATCGCATGCAGCTTCGCAATCCCGTTGATCGCGCCGCAACCGCTACCGGGTTCGCGCTTGTTGCACGGCTGGTCGATATTCATGAAATAGAAGCACCGCGTGCGCTGGCACAAATTACCGCCGGTGGTGGCCTTGTTGCGCAATTGCTGCGTCGCCCCGGCCAGGATCGCCCGCGCGAGCACGGGATAGTCCGCGCGGACCCGCGGGTGTACCGCGGTCGCCGTATTGGTGGCCAGCGCGCCGATGCGCAGCCCGCCATCATCGGTGTCCTCGATCTCGGCAAAGCCCACCCGGTTGACGTCCGCCAGTTGCCCGGGGGTCTCGACCTGCAGCTTCATCAGGTCGAGCAGATTGGTCCCGCCGGCGATTGCGGTGGTTTCGGGTTCGGCGAGCATTTGCTCCGCATCTGCCAGCGTTCGCGCGCGGCTGTACTGGAAGGGCCTCATGTCATCTCCTCCTCAGCGACTTCGCGAATGGCGGCCACGATGTTGGCATAGGCGCCGCAGCGACACAGATTGCCGCTCATCCGCTCGCGGATTTCCTCGTCGCTCAGTTTGATGGCGTTGAGATCGCCGCTCGCATCGCTCGGCCATTCATTCGCCAACTCCTCGATCATCGCGGTGGCCGAACAGATCTGCCCCGGCGTGCAATAGCCGCACTGGAAGCCGTCATGTTCGAGAAAGGCGCGCTGCAGCGGCGAGGGCGCGTCGGGCGTGCCCAGCCCCTCGATGGTCGTCACGCTGTCGCCATCGTGCATCGCGGCGAGCGTGAGGCAGCTGTTGATGCGGATGCCGTTGACGATGACCGTACAGGCCCCGCACTGGCCATGATCGCAGCCCTTCTTCGTGCCGGTCAGGCCGACATCGCGGCGCAGGAAATCGAGAAGAGAGACTCGCGGGTCTTCGGGGATCGGGTGCTGGGTTCCATTTACGGATATTGTCTCGGCCAAGGACGCCTCCTTTACCCGATTAACCCTTTCCACGCGAAAGGTGTCCGCATTTGCGCAAATTTATGGAATCGCCGAGGCGCGGCCTACAGGTCGGGCAATCGCTGGTCGGCGAAGCCCCAGCCGTGGAGCGATTTCGATTGCGCGCGGTCGAGCAGGGTCTTGGCATCGTCAATCGAATAGGGATGCGCGTTCTCCATCGCCTTGAGTTCGTTCCATGCCAGCGGGATGGCCACCGGCGCACCCGAGCGCGCCCGCGCCGAATAGGGCACCACTGCCGTCGCCCCGCGCTGGTTGCGCAGCCAGTCGATGAAGATCCGCCCCTTGCGCTTGGCCTTGCTCATGGTGGCGGTGAAGCGGTCGGGCTCGGCCATGCTCAGCGCCTCGGCGAACCGGCGCGAGAAATCCTTGTGCGCCTCCCAGTCATGGCCGGGCGTCAGCGGCACCACCACATGCACGCCCTTGCCGCCCGTCAGCATGGCAAAGCTGGTCAGGCCGAGATCGGCCAGCTGGGCGCGAATGTCGCGTGCCGCCTGTTTGACCTCGTCGAACCCCAGCCCCTCGTCGGGATCGAGGTCGAAGATCATCCGGTCGGGCCGTTCGACCGCATCCGAACGCGCGCACCAGGCGTGAAATTCGATCGTCCCCATCTGCACGCATTGGAGCAGCCCGCGCGCATCGTCGATGAACAGGTAATCCTCGTGCCCGCCGTCCTTCTCGCGGATCGGCACGGGGTGCACTGCATCGCCGAAGCTGCCGCTGTCATGCTTCTGGAAGAAACACTTCTTCGCCCGGCCCGAAGGGCAGCGCACCAGGCTGATCGGGCGCCGCGCGGCGAAGGGCAGCATGATCGCCGCCACCGCTTCGTAATAGTCGGCTAGCGCGCCCTTCGTCTGGCCGCTGTCGGGAAAGATCACCCGGTCGCGGCTGGAAATCCTGACCGCGTCGCTGGTTTCGGCCGGTTTGGCCGGCGTTTCCGGCTGCACGCTGCTCGCATCCTTGTCACCGCGCAGGCCCAGATAGCTGCCGTGGCGGACATTCCCGTCGGCGGTAAACTCGGCAAAGGCGATTTCCGCGACCAGCTTCGGCGTGACCCAGGTGACCCCGCG
>LWDU01000170.1_pt1 | contig 18986 bp, 15 predicted proteins | sample 727161 | NCBI WGS metagenome assembly LWDU01 (sample SAMN04566230, study PRJNA314399) | hydrothermal vent metagenome | isolation source: deep sea hydrothermal plume seawater | place: Mexico: Gulf of California, Guaymas Basin | collected 2004-07-11
CAATGACGGCCCGGTCGATCTTTTCTTCATGCACCCGCTGCAAATAAGCGCCCATCGGATCGGCAGGATGCACCGACATATCTGGAGTATAGGCCGCCTGTGGATGCAGCGGATAACGATCGGTGTCGGGACTGAAAATATGTTGATTCCATTCGATGATCATCGCGGTCTCCTCCGAGTAGAAGGCCAACGATACCATACTGGCCGAACGCTGTCAAATGCCACTGCTGCAAAGTCTTGACAATCAAGTACGAGCAGGCTACTTTCTATAGATACTTGGTCTACAAATCGGATTTTGGCCCGTTCGTCTAGAGGCCTAGGACGCCGGCTTCTCACGCCGGTAGCACGGGTTCGAATCCCGTACGGGCTACCAATAAAAAACCCTCCCGAGCGCCATGCTCGGAGGGTTTTTCTTTGTAAGTTTATGACCGATCAACGACGATTATCCCTAATTGCCTGCATAATCGATGCTAGTATTTATCGAGGTATGGATTAGCCTCAATGGAAAGGGCTTTTGTAGTCCTTTCCGAGTCATGCCAACTTCCTCGGCGATGGCCGATATTTTAACGCGAGCAATAATATGCAACGCCAATGCAATTTCAGGTAATCACTCCCAAGAACCTCATCATACCTCAAATGAAAGTAATTCTTAGAATCACTAGCTGGAGCAGTCACAATGCTACGGCAACTGCCTTAATCTTCATCCAAACGCACTAGCATCTCATCTATATCAAAATCTGGATTCTTTAACTCTTCGGCGATATGGGCAAAATTCAAAAGCGACTTACTCTCCCCTATAAAGTCAGCGGATACTAAGGGTTCTATATCTGCTCCACCTACCCAGAGTGCCAAATTGTCCTGCGATGAGTTTAGAACAAAAACAATGCCAATGCTACTTTCCGTAGTATAGAATTGGTTGGTGAAAACATCTTTACCATGATCATGATTTACCAACTCGGTTAACCCTTCATCTGAAATCGCCGGCACGGCATCTGTCGCTTTTGCTATAAGATCCCATGTTTTATCTGACTGGCGAAAAATAGCTACGTCAGTGCTTTTATAAACCTTGCTTAAGGTATTGACGATAGTAGTACAGGCCTCATCTACACCTTGTACTCCAATCTTATCTCGGATCAATTGATTGAAGATCTCTAACTCCCTAGCATATACTTTCACTTGTTCATTGGCAGCTATTAACTCACGATTGGCCACAAACAATTTGCGCCGGAGTAATTCTCTCTCTATATGTGCACTAACTCGAGCGCGAACTTCGATCACATTGAATGGCTTGGTGATATAATCAGTCGCTCCGATCGCAAAGCCGCGTTCTTTGTTAGAGATATCGGTCAATGCCGTTAAAAGAAGTATAGGGATATGGCGAGTCGATTCGCCTTCTCTCAAACGCTTACATACTTCATACCCATCAACGTCGGGCATCATAATATCAAGAAGGATCAAATCGGGAACAAATTGCTCAACTAGATCAAGGCATTCTTGACCTCCAGATGCACAGGTAATATCATACGAATTGCGAAGCGCTAGCTCTAGCAAATTGTTATTTGTTTCCTGGTCATCAACACACATCACTCGTAGTCGAGTCATTTCATTTTCCATAGCAGACCTGCCCTTAATCAAATATTAGCTTGCATGAATTTTAAATGAAAAATCAATGGGGATAAAACCGTTATGCTAATCCGAAGTGGCAAATCAAATTATTCGGGGCGATTTTCCATTGAATCATATTTGAAATTTTGACCTTTCGTTTCACGAGTGATCTCCCGATAAAGGTTAGCTATCCTCACTATAACACCTTCATTTATTTTATCTGTGATAGATATAATACCATTTTTCGCAAGCGGTTCATAATGCTCCCTTAGTTCAAGAGCAGCACTAAGCGACTGTTTTATCATGTTCTTCATCTTTAGAATCTGTTCAATCTCGTTCTTAACTTGAGGTTTTCGATCACCGGCTTCTCTTAATTTGCGAGTGATAGTATCTTTATTTACCTCGGTAATCCCAAGTGAGGTACATAGAGATCCTGTCCTTAACTCCCATTGCTCTATTTGCTTATCACTTTGGTCAAGACGCATCTGCACACTTAAAGGCATCTCAATACTAAGTTCTGTTTTTGCCCCTCCCGTCGAACCCGCGATCTTGGTATCAATACCTTCAGTTGCACACGTCCGACCCCCAACAATACTTCCCCCTCCTTTACCCGCACCCTGTAAAACTACGACCCTTTTGTCAGCCCTTAGATTTGCATTGTACACATAAGCAGCTATTTCAATACTGGCACCTGACAGTACAGTGCTTTCTTGTATAAGTTTCGTAATCAGATTGCCATGTGTTACTACTTTCGTCGTCTTACCGATGATGCCTTGAGTGATCTCTAGATCACCTTTCGAAAACACATATGCACTGGGCTCAACCATCCCTCCAATCATGACATTACCACCAGAGCGCACCTCAAATCCCGAACGAACACTGCCTTTTATTTCAAGATCTCCCGAGACATCTAAATTGCCAGTTCCATAATCAACATCGCCTTCAACCGTAAAAACCTCACTTACGTGAATTGAATTTTCGCCAACATGCAAGTTTCCAAAGATCGTCGCATATAACTGCTGGTCGCCTTCTTTAGAATCACTAGTCGCAGCAGCAGGATCCGCAGCAGGATCCGCAGCAGGATCCGCAGCAGGATCCGCAGCAGCAGGATCCGCAGCAGCAGGATCCGCAGCAGCAGGATCCGCAGCAGCAGGATCCGCAGCAGGATCCGCAGCAGCAGGATCCGCAGCAGGATCGCCACCCGTGGCTTTACCGACACGGATATTTTCACCGATTTCGATATCAACCTTCTCGACCTCGTTTGCAACTACTGGTTCGTCATATATATTTTTTCCATCAATTTTCTGAGTAGCCGGAATTAAAGTTGCGACGAGTTCCTCAGCATCAACTTTTGTCACCGCATTTCGCTCTTTGTAGTTAATTCGACCATCCACTTGCACAGTGCCATGGCGAATATGACTGTCTTTCTCAGATGACAACATGACGGGCATAGCGTCTACGGCGTATTCACCTTCGGCTAACTTAAGCACCATGACTTCCTTACCTGAATCTTGTATATCGGCAATTTTTTCTATCGCAGTGTCAATAATACCGTGCCGTATACCCATCTTACTCAACCATTTCATCACAACTTCAGAATCGCGCAATGGGGCGGCAGAAGTCTGGGTAAGTAGAACCAAATACGCCTGCATCTTATTTTCACTTACCCATACCGGAGATATTATACTTAGATGTCCCTGGCAAACACAGACATATCCACTTAGGTCGGCGACGAAAAAGCCATTATCCTCTAACTTTACGTTTTCACCGGCTTCCATATCAGCATTCTTGCCTGTTAGCCAATCCTCTTCGCCCCATAGGTCTCTTCCTGGGAACCCTTCCTCAGGTGGATGTATTTTCGCCACTTTATCGCCAGTGGCCACTAAAACACCTTGTAATTCCAGCATTTCGACTTCTTTGATTTCACTGAGAGCAAATGCCGAGTGAGTAGAACTACAACTATCCTCGATTTGGTCTGGAATCGTTAGCCATTCTACATATCCGTCTGCTCCTGATTCCGGTATTTCCCCACAAGCAATTTGGAAGCGCCCTTTAGCCTCAGTAGTCTTTTCCGCATGCATATTGTCCCAAATATCCTTGAACACCACTACATCTATTGCTTGCTTGATTCCAACGTCTTTGCGCAATAGCGTCTCAAGCAACTCGAGATCTGAAGACATATCACTGAGGGAGGGCATACGCAGCTCTAGCAGCCAGAGAATACGCTGATCAGGAGATACTTCTATTACAATTTCTCCATCACCCTCGGCAAAAGGGTAGTGTCTTATATCTTCTTTTTTTTCATTAGCATCGCTATCATCCGTCTTCTCCTCAGTTCCTGCCCCTTCCTCCACTTCTGCCCCTTCCTCCACTTCTGCCCCTTCCTCCACTTCTGCCCCTTCCTCCACTTCCGTAAAGCTTTCGCTCTCTTCTATCAATTTTGTTAGCTCGGACTCTAGCGATTCTATACCCTCTGAATCTTCTTGCGAAAAATTCTGCCAGTACAAATCGTCGACCGCTTTTTCGCGTTGATTTTTCGCGTTCCGTCCACGCACATTTTTGTTAGTATCTCGATTCATATGATCCTACACTTAGTTGGCAATAAAATTGTCAGATTGCTATTTTGTGCTATAACACGAATATCAGTAGCTTACACGATCCTCTTGTCTTATAAAAGCTTTGCTGATAATCGATGTCATTTCGTTGTTGTCCCAGGGTTTCGGGATCAACGTATAGACATCAGCTTCGGAAAAAATACGCGACAACACCTCATCATCAGCGTACCCAGTGAATGCAATACGTCCAGTATTTGGAAAGCGCTCTCTCACCTGCTTTAGAAATTCTAATCCATCCATACGCGGCATACGGATATCAGAGATGACTAAGTCGACATCATAATTCTCTATCATTTCTAATCCTTGCATACCACTATTTGCAAATAGGAGATTCCAATTCTGCTTACGCAATGCACGCCGCACCGATGTTAGCACCTTAGATTCGTCGTCAACGACTAGCAATGTCTTCCTACCTGGCTGTACAATATTTAACGTATCACCAAACGGTTCATAGTACCTATCTTTCGGTCGATTAGCAGATAGGTCCGTTTTATCGTCCAGCTCTTCCAGAGGTTTAACATCTAAAGACTGAAAGGGCAATATGAGTTCAAACGTACTACCGGAACCATCCTTACTTTCTACCTGTAAACTACCTTTCATCAGATTTGTCCATCGTAGAGCTATAGCAAGCCCTAAACCAGTACCACCATAACGGCGCGTTATCGTACCATCGGCTTGTGCGAATGGAATGAAAATTTGATCAATTTTGTCTCTTGCAATACCAATCCCTGTATCCTCAACTAAAAATAGAAGGCTTATCTCATTCTCCGTTTTGACGGCACAGCGGACCTCTAAGCGAATAAAACCCTGATAAGTAAATTTCACTGCATTACTAAGTAGATTATTTAGTACCTGAATCAGACGCCCAGAGTCACCTACCATGGATTCTGGAACGTCCTCTTCTAATTGCAGTATAAATTCGAGCCCCTTGTTATTAGCCTGGACCTTAGATACGGAAACGCAGGAATTTACTATATCACGAACAGAAAAAATGCCGCAGTCCAAAGTAGCTTGTCTTGCATCAATCTTTGACATTTCTAGTATATCATCGACAACTCTCGTTAGCTGATCCGACGCATTTTTTAATATAGCAAAGGCTTCTTTTTGATCGGCACCATTACTTTCCTCCGATAACAGTTGAACAGCACCGACAATACCATTCATTGGAGTACGGATTTCGTGGTTAACATTGGCCACAAATTCACTCTTCATTCGATTTGCTGATTGGACTGCATCTAATGCCGCCCTCATTACAGTAAGAGAGCGTATTATATGCACCTGTTTCCAGCCTACTATACCGGAGAGAATGCCTAATATTAGTGGTGCTGTATCAATAATCCAGTGCAGCGGCTGCAAACGCTGTGCCAGCAGAACGTTATTAAACGTCAATGCGATATCTTGGTAAATAAGGTCGGTGATCATAGCTATTATTGGAAATATGCTGCCAAATAAAAAGCCATACATTGTGTAGCTAATGATGGTAAACCATTCACGATTAACTGACAGCATATATTCCTGTACTCGTTGATACATAAACTCTCTCTAATATTTTTTCGGTAAGGAGAAACAAGGCCATTATTGCCTCCTCTTACTGTATTGATCAAAATACATAATGAACACACTAACGAAACACGTAACTTGGCATTGATGATGACCCCGAACTAGTTTGATCGTGGTCATTCGCAGTAGGGCCGAACTTGCATAGCGTGAAGTACCCGAGACCGGCTAAATAGGTTATGAGAATTTGATGAATTTTCTTAATTCGTTGTTTTGTATGGAACAGAATTTGATTACAATATCATTTTTTTCAACCTTCTATATAGTGAATTGGCCCATTTACATCATTCACGAGAAACTGCCCCTTTGCCAACTCTGTAACAGTCGTAAATTTCAACTCGCCGAAGCAAATCGTAACGCGAGGATATACGCTTCTATATACTTTAACCTTAACTTGGGCAAATCCCTCGCGTTGTATCGTTGAAATTTCTTGGATATGAAATTCTAAACTATTCCGTAATTTTTTTAGTTTTCTTATCTCATCCAACCGAGAGAGTATGACTTTGCGCCGCCCTTCAGGCGCTTTTCGGAGTGCTCTTTTCAACTTATCAGGCGTAAAACCTTGTCCTATCAACGTCTCGACCAACCGGCTAGCCTGGCGACTACGCTGATTACAAAATGCCATGCCCTCGCGATAGCGGGTTAATCGATCTTCCATTTCCGGCTTGACACCAACGCGGACCAAAGTCTCTCGGTTATTTATACTGCCCATAGACGGCACATCAAGACTTTCATTTACGCTGAGTTCGCCCCCGGATAAATTAAGGGCATTTTTCGCTTCGTTGTCTGTTATTACAGCATGACCTCCGACAACCACTCTAGAGTCAGTTATATAGTTTGTTACTCTCATATTACCGCCAATATTTACACGAGACTCTTGCACGTAAATCGAACCAAAGTCGCCTTTGCATCGTATACTCGCACCGATGACACCACTGTACACTCCCAGGTTACCTTCGGCTAAAATTTTAGCGCCCCGTTCAACCGAGCCACGCACTATAACATTCCCGCTCGCTTCGACACGAAAACGGCTACACACATCGCCAACGATCTCAACATCACCATCAAATTTTATGTTACCAATGCGATAATCAACATCGCCATCGTGAAAGAAATAAGGCAGTACCGAAAGAACTCCGTTATTGATTCTTGGCCATCCAGCCTTAACTGCATGGTATAAATTTCTATTTTCACGTTCTTCAATACGGACATTGACGCCAGCCTTTAGAGTAGTAGGCTCCTCATCAGGTAAGGAAATTTCGCGAGCGAAAATATCATGACCCGTTTGGGTTTCTTGATCTAAAGATAGGCATGCCAAAAGTTCGTCCTTTTCCGATTGCGGCACAGCATCACGAGAGCGAAAATCCATCGAGCCATCTTCTATAATTTTGCCAGGACTCGGCAGATGCTTGAAATACAACTCTAAAGGATCTACCCTCGAAGGGCTTGTACCTTCAGCCACCAGAAAAGATTGGATTACCTCCCTTCCTTCCTTTACTGATTCTATCGCTTGTACAAACTCTGCCTCACGAATTCCATAGCAAATACTTTTCTCCTGTAATTTCTGTTCCACTAATTGCCAAGACGTATTCGCCGTAACCGTATTGATATGAGCCTGCATTGCATCATCAGAAATCAATATTTCCAAAGATAATTCAGGCGCTTCGACATCCGAGAAGTCTTCCAAGCCTTGTTGGAACGGATCATCTTCAGTTAATGGTTTGTCCATTTTTCAACCTCTTTTAAAACTTCATCAGCCGTTCCCTCTAAGATAGGCAGATCTCGTTGTAATTGGTGGTTATGTATAGCAAGGGATAGATACGAGATAAATTCTTTTAGTAGATTGGTGTCATCTATGCCAATTAATAAATCCTTGCGTCTTCGTCCAATTTCAACTAGCCCAATCAGATTTTGGTATCGCAATAACGGCAATATACAAAGACTATGAACGCCGAATCCTTCACGTACAAAGTCTACTTCTCTTTCATATACAGCAGTCTTTTGATCAAGTGCTCGCTTAATTGCTCTCGCTTTTGTCAATGATAAGGCCTGTAGTTCCTCAACACGTAAAGGGGGAATTCCTTTGTCTATTGGTTTTCGTAATTCTTCTATTTCATCCATCTGGGTTAAATCTGTCAAACTCGATGTACGTTCAGGAACAGAACTTAATCCTACAGCCGCGTAAGGAACAACATCGCCATTAGATTCAACCAAGTACAATACGCCAAAATCACTTTCGCATAAAATCAGAGTCAACTGCAACGCAACATATAGCGTTTGCTGTGTATCCTCTATGCTGAGCATGTGCCATAACAAAGTGTCTCGTGCTTTTAGTTCCATCACTTTGCGATTGAGATCATTGGTACGCTCTCTAACTTGTAGCTCGAGATTGCGCTGGTAATTTTCATTTTCAAGTATTAACCTGCGACGTTCTAATGCTCGCGTTACAGTCGATATCATGTCCTTTATGTCAAACGGCTTTAAAAAATAGTCATAAAAGTCATGTGCGACCGCCAACCTTGCGCTCTCTACGTCAGCGTAAGCCGTCATGAGGATTACGGGCCTATCCGGTTCATCTTTCAATAATTTTCGGCCTAATTCTACTCCGCTAATTCCGGGCATATTTAGGTCAGTAATGATTAAATCTATTGCTTGTTCTTCTACAATAACCATTGCTTCTTCACCAGAACGAGCTACAAAAGCTTGGTGTCCAATTTCCTCAACTAGGCGGGACATTAAACCTAGAAGACCAGGCTCATCGTCAACGACTAAAATTGCCGCGCTCTTCTCATTTTTATTTATCATGACTATTACCTTTTATTGTTACTTAAAGTCGAGTATACCATACTCGCTAATATTCTACGATCTATGGGTTTCTCAAGCCATCTATTATTAAATTTTCGAGCCTGTTTGGGCAGGTCTCCATCTTCTAGATAACCACCAGACATAATGATTATTGGCGTATCTACGTTTCTCTCTTCCAAAGCAGCGCAAAGTTCTCCGCCTCCGACATTTGGCATTACGAGATCTGATATAATCAGATCTACTTCATTTAGTCTATCATCGGATAAATCGAGTACTTCGCGACCATTTTCAGCACAAATCACCTGGTAGTTAAGAGTCTTCAAAAGCTCTTTAGTCGCGTCCCTAACACTCTTCTCGTCTTCAACTACGAAAACGGTTTCCCCATTACCGATCGGAATTTTATTACTTAATTCCTTATCGCTCCTTTTTTCATCCCGAGTAAAAGGTTCGCTAAAATCGTGCGAATTTTCCACATTCGAAGCACGTTGTGGAAAGAAGATAGAAAATGTAGTTCCCTTACCGGGTATACTATCTATATGGATATGGGCATCATGTTGTTGCACGATACCATATACCTGAGCCATGCCTAAACCCGTTCCACCCAAGTTTTTCTTCGTTGTAAAAAAAGGTTCAAATATGTGACTAATCACCTCATCAGTCATTCCACAACCCTCATCAGATATCTGCAAAACAACCCATTTTTCTGCATCGAGGTCAGGCAGACGATCATCGATCACAACGGCGGTATCTATATTTTGCAACTGCACTCCTAACACTCCCCCATGCGACATAGCATCTCGCGCATTTAACGCCAGGTTGGTGATTAGTTGCTGTATTTGTGTTACATCGCCTTCAATCTTCTGCGATACTACATCTAAGTCGAATGCAATTTCTATATTAGCAGGTAAAAGACGCCTTAGAAGCTTTGTTATTTCTTGAACGAAAACCCCGAGTTCAATCACTTGCCGATTAACGACATTCTGACGACTAAAATCGAGAATTTGACGCACTAGCTCATTCGCGCGCTGCCCTTGAGTGTAAATGCGATTAAGATCTTCCTTATATTTTTCAGCAATATCTTCGCGTAGACACAATACCTGTGCAAAACCCATCATTATAGATAATATGTTGTTGAAATCATGTGCTATTCCAGCGGCCAATTGACCTACGGCAGCAAGTCGGTCTTGTCGTTTGCCAATTTCCAACATTTGACGTTCGTGGGTCACCTCTATAATGCCAATCACGCTACCATCACGCGTTTCATTGCTATCTATTGAGCGTGCAAATACCTGGAAAATACGGTTTGAATTTGGCAATGAAATATCCTGAAACTTATCCCCTATAAAAGGCCCCATCATCTGCTGTAAATTTGCAGTACCTATAGCTGTGATTGGATGCGAGCCAAAATCATCACAAAGTAATGAGAGATCTTCAAATGCCTGTTTGTTGTACATTACTGGCATGTTGTTTGAGTCAAGCAAACAAATTCCATGTGGCAAGTTCTCTACTATTGCATTGAGTCTATCTTCATTTTCTCGAAGTGCCTCTTCAGCACGGCGCTTTGGGGTTATATTGCGAAAGAAACTATGTGTTTCGGTAAAAACGCCATCTTGGATATAGGCAGAAAAAACCCCCTCTAAATATACTATATCGCCTTGCTTATCAATAAACTCGACTTCTGCATTGGCTACCGTTGAGCCCGATTGCGTTTTCTCAAACTTTTGCTGGCAGAGGGTCATAAAATCTGGCGCTATGAAGTCCCATATTTTACGTCCTATTATTTCATCTTTATTATTATAGCCCATAGCCTTTAACCAGCTTTGGTTGACGAGGCGAATTCGTCCATCTACATCTATATGTTGTACAATTTCGTGCGATTGTTCTAATAAAGAACGGTATCGTTCTTCACTTATACTGAGTGCTTCTTGATCCCTTATTCGTTCAGCCCTTAATATTGCATTATTAAGCCCACGCTCGATAGCAGGCACCAGCCGGATAAAATTGTCTTTCATAATGCAGTCATAGGCACCTCTCTCCATAATCTCGACCACTTGCAGTTCACCAATTGGTCCGGAAACTAAAATGAAAGGCAAATCTTTATTATATTCGCGGACGATTAGCAGGGCTTGTAATCCATCAAATTCTGGGATTAAATAATCGGATAGCACAATATCCCATTTGTCTGCAACTAAAGCACTTCGCATATCAAGCTCACATGCCACCTGCTTATAATGGATATCATATCCACTTTTTTTAATAGCATGTACCATACGCAGGATATCATTCTCATTCTCTTCAACGATCAACAAGCGAATTTCATTAGCCAATACAGCCCTCCCATCAACAATAAATTCACGACGAAACAGTGCTCTTACATCTTTTGTGGGAATTCATGTTAAAACCCACACCATTATCTCGTATATAGTAGATTTTTATTTTATTCGCCGGATTAGTATCCACACCGAATTCAACCTTAGCCGGATCTCGTTTTCCAGTAAATTCCCATGCATTGTTGCATGGGGTTTTCCAACACAGCGCGGAGCAAGCGCTTATCACATTGTGCCTGTATATCCGAAGCCTAATCGCAATGTATATTTTCGCTTAGGCTCTTGTTCTTGCATATCTGCAATGAGTTCACTGACCATTGACGATAGCTTTACTGTTTCAATTTTCACATCGCTTCTTGACCACTTCGCAAGAGCGAGTAGAGGATCAATGCGTTCATTCATATGTTGAATCGCACACATGCCCTATATAATTTAATACATCCTTAGGCAAAGAGTCTGTATATTCTATAACAATACTGTGGACACTTTTTTTAAGTCGTTGATAAACAAGAGTTTACAAAAATCAACATAAAAACATATAACTTATTTATAAATAGGTACTTACGAATTTAAATGTCATACTAATCCGCTCGAAGTCGAAAAAGTGTCCACAGTATTGATTAGCGGAGTTTGATTTGAAAACTTGGAATTCAAGCGAATGTTGTTTTTCAACGAGTTATAGCATTCGACATTGCTGAATTCCAATAAAAAGTGTCCACAGTATTGCTTTATGTAAAACATACAATGCACTTCGGCGTAATAGTGAATCGTACCGGTTTTACCGGAGACTGGTTTAGTTGAGTCCCGCCACTCTGACGGGACTGCTCTGCTGCAGATAATAGAGTTGTTCAAACTCGCCTGGGGGGATATTGCCGATCGGCTCCAATAACCGTCGGTTATTAAACCAATCGACCCATTCAAGCGTCGCAAACTCCACGTGCTCTACGTTACGCCAAGGGCCGCATCTCCGGATCACTTCGGTTTTAAACAATCCGATGATAGTCTCTGCCAGCGCATTGTCGTAGGCATCCCCCACGCTTCCTACCGACGATTCGATCCCCGCTTCGGCCAGCCGCTCCGTATAGCAGATCGAAACGTACTGTACGCCTCGATCACTATGATGCACCAATCGATCGCTAATAGGTCGTGCATGTAGCGCCTGCTCAAACGCATCGAGAGCCAGGTCACTACGCCGTGTAGTCGAAGCACGCCAGCCCACAATCATCCGTGAGAAAACATCGATGACGAAGGCGACGTAAACAAAACCCTTCCAAGTGACTACGTAGGTCAGGTCGGCCACCCAAAGCTGATTGGGTTGTTCGGCACTGAAATCACGATCCACCCGATCGGGGAGCCGGGACCTCACCTCATCAGCCATCGTCGTCACCTTGAAGCCGGGACCTCGCCGAACGCCCTCAAGCCCCATCTGCCGCATCAGACGTTCAATAGTGCACCGAGCGACCGACTGGCCTTCACGCAAAAGCTGACGCCATACTTTGCGCGCACCATACACCTGGAAATGCTCGTTCCAGACTCGCTCGATCTCTGTACAAAGCTGGGTATCACGGCGGACTCGAGCCGGCAAACGAGACGGATCGGCTTGTCTGGCTTTCTGCTCGTAGTAGGTAGACGGGGCCATCGGTAACACTCGACAGATGGGCTCAACCCCGTATAGCTTGCGATGATCGTCAATAAATTTCACCATTACCTCACTCGGCGGTCGAGCTCCGCCTGGGCGAAAAAAGCGGAGGCTTTACGCAGGATCTCGTTGGTCCGGCGCAACTCGCGATTTTCGCGTTCTAACGCTTTGATCTGCTCACGCTCACTGCTCGTCATGCCATCACGACGGCCGGTATCCACCTCCGTTTTGCGCACCCAAGTGCGCAGGGTCTCTCCAGTGCAGCCAATCTTTGAAGCGATCGAGCGGATCGCTTCCCATTGGGAGGCATACTCTTTTTCATGATCGAACACCATACGGACTGCACGATCACGGGTCTCGGGGGAATATCGCTTGGTATGTGCCATAACTCATAACCTCTCAAGATATAGTGGCTCCGGCAAACACGGGGCGATTCATAGTCTCTTATCGGGATCATTAAAGCTTATACTATTAACAATCTCCTCACAGATGGGAACGGCAAGGTCACCTAGCGATTTTACCTTCTTGACTTTATCAATGTAATCATCACTCAGATCCAACCTCATAAGCACACCGACCAATAAACCTAACAACTCATTATCATTAGGGTTTTTTTGGCTCAATCCGGGTTCTTCAACGCTGAAATGTTGTATTTTGGGTGACCGAATAAATAGTACATGACAATGCCATAGGTCGTACCCACACGAGCAGTCGGAGTTGATGGTAGCGGAGCTGGCACGCAACAACGTCCCAGCAGAGCTTGTGACGATTCAGGGAGGGACACATTCCTTTGATCGCATTGGCCCACCTGAGCAGGCTAAGTATGCCTATGACAAGGTCAGCGAGTTTCTCGGCCAGCATCTGAAAGCGTGATAGGTGACATGTGCGGTCTCTCTGGTCGGGTTACCTGTCCGACCCATTGAACAGCAACGTCTTGGGTTGATTGGCTAACGTGCATGGCACGACAGAAGAGCCGACTTGCAGTTCTGTTGGTCCATAACAAGGTCATGCACGGGAACTCGCTACGCTCGTCCCGTGCTGGCAACGTTATACCAAAACTGAACTCTTTTCGTACCCCCGCCAAACAGCCACTTCTCTGGCGGGGTTTTTTCTTTAAATACGACGAAAATGAGGTCCAAAGTGCCCGTGTGTTTCCGCACCTATCGCGCTTACGTTCAGTGTCCCGAGGAACTGAACGTAGAGACGTTCGATATCCAAAAAACAATAGATCCGCGTGCATCAGTTCGACCTCAAAAGCAGGTTCCTTCCAAGATGAAAATTCATTGACATTTACATATAAAAGATACATATTCATACATATGAAAACGACATTGAACATAGATGATGGATTGCTCGAGAAAGCAGCCGAATTAACCGGAGTCAGGGAAAAAACCACACTTGTCCGTCTGGGATTGAAAGCACTGGTTGCCAGCGAGAGTGCCAAACGCCTGGCTCGTCTGGGAGGGACAGAAAAAGGACTGCAGCCCATTCCCAGACGCAGAAGTTAGGAATAGCTGTGGTCCTCGTAGATACTTCCATCTGGATCGATCATCTACGCGCAGGGAACCAACAACTTGAGACGCTGCTTTTTGATACCGAAGTAGCCTGCCATCCCTATATCATTGGAGAGCTAGCCTGCGGTAATCTCAAAAACAGAGACGAAATCCTGAATCTCTTGCAGGCTCTCCCCAGCATTCCCACCATTGCCCCTGATGAGTTTCTCTTCTTCGTCAATCGACACCAACTCATGGGCCTGGGTATCGGCTTTGTCGACGTTCACCTGCTTGCATCTGCACTATTGTCTGATCTGCTTCTATGGACTGGTGATAAACACTTGCAAGCAACCTCGAGTAAACTCGGAATAGATTTTCCAAATCCATAAGAGCGATTGATCAATTCCCAACGCCGACCGGGTGTCAGCAAAGCGATGGCCCCTACGTTCGGTGCCCCAGGAAATCGTCTCCCGACTTACAGAAGCGGCTCCTGGGTCGACCATCATCCTCTTCGGTTCCCAGGCCCGGGGGGATGCCCGTCGAAATAGTGACCTGGACATTCTGGTATTGGCCTCCGGCACGGTGAAGGATACATTGCTGATTCTTCAGGAGATGTTCACTCCATAGTGCGCCTACTGCCTGCTGGTAATCCCCTGGTACTCCCTCCGTGGGTCGCAACGCTTCAATCTATATGAACGGATCGTCGGAGTCGCCGCGAATAATGGCGATCTGCCCCTTCTCCTCGAGGAGGCGCACCTGCTGCACAATGCGCAGCTGTACCTCTTCCACCTCGCTCAGCCGCATCGGCCCCAGAAACTCCATCTCCTCGACGATGAACGTTCGGACCTTTTCCGACAAATTGCCCAGAATCTTCTCCCTGAGTTCGCCGTTTGCCCCCTTGAGAGCGATGACCAGGTCTTTCTGGTCCACCTGCTCCAGCAGCGTCTGGATCTCGCGGTCGGTCAGCTTGGAGATGTCGGCAAAGACGAACATCAGGTTGCGCACCGCTTCGGCCACCTCTGGATCCTGCCCGTCCATCTGCTCCAGCACGTTTTTCTCCACCGACGAACCCGTCAGATTGAGAATATCGGCCACCACCCGGGGACCACCCACATCCTGGTTTCCGCCCAGCAGGTCGCGCAGCGAGGCTTCCAGCGCTTCCTCAATCTGCTGAATCACGTTGGGCGTGATATTCTCCATCGTCGCGATCCGGTAGGCCACGTCCGCCTGGGTCCGTTCCGGTAGGGCCGCCAGGATGCCCGACGCCTGGGCCGCTTCCAACTGCGAAAGAATCAGCGCAATGGTCTGGGGATGCTCGTGAGAAATGAACGGCGCGATCTGGTCCGGGGCCACATTCTTGAGCATATAGAAGCCGGAGGAGACGCGGCTGGAGACCCGCTCCAGGATCTCCTGAGCTTTGCGCGGACCGACGGCGCGTTCCAGGGCAGCCCGAGCGAAATCCACACCTCCCTGACTAATCCACTCACCAGCCATCAGGTGTTGCTCGAAGTCTTCGAGGACACGGTCGATGATTTCGGTGGAGATACCCTTGAGGCCGGCAATCGCCTGGGTGATCTCTTCGATCTCATCGTCATTGAGATGCTTCATTATCTCGCCGGTAACCTCCTCACCCAGTCCGATCATGATGACGGCGACCTTCTGCAAGAGGGGAAGTTCGGGTTCATCCTCCGATCCCGCCTCCGGATCTGCCTCCGGTCCTGCTACCTCCGCCGTTGGCCCGGAATTTTCTTCTATGAGCATGGTGCGCACGAGTTTTGCCGCATCTTCGGGTCGCTCCCGCACCTGCTGCTGCATCCGAGTCAAAATTATCTCATGAGGCGTTTCCGGCCGCTTCCGGACACTCTCCTTTGTTTTAGAGATAACTGTTTTTTCGTCCGCTCTTCCACTGTCCCGAGTCCCTGCCGTATCCGCCCCCCCCTCTTCCGCTGTGATCTCCCCTGCTTCAGCCGTCGATCCGGCCTCTGAGTCATCCTCCGCCGTTTCCCCGATTGGCTGCTCTGCGGAAACCTTCGATGCCTCCTGCACCCTGACCCTCCACGCCGTTTCGGCGCGCGCCAGTTTTTCCCGGGCCGCCGCCACCTCCCGTTCCCGTTCCCCCGTGCTTTCTACTCCCCCTTCCTGCAAAACAGAATGCGCCTGCCTCCATTCCTCGGCGGGATAAACCGACACGGCGGGCATCTCTTCTACTTCAGCCTGGGTGGGTGGAATCCAGTTTTGTACGACAGCCGTTTCCGGCCGTCCTTTCCGCATTCCCAGAATGCGGCCATCTGCGCGAGATTCTGACGTGCTCATGGAGACTTCCCTTCTTCTCTTCTCAGGCATCCATAGCGATGCGAAAACCGATAGTTTCGCGACAGGCAACCTCTTTGACCCCCTCACGGTGCGTAACCCGCAGCCCTGCCCGGGTCTCCATGTAGGAGCCGCCGCGCACCACCCGCTCCTGGTCGCCGTCCGGCCCCTTGGGATTGGAGGACGGACTGGTTTTGTAGTAATCCTCGTCGTAGTAGTCGGCGCACCACTCGTACACATTGCCGCACATATCCCACACCCCGTACGGGCTGCGACCTTCGGGAAACTCGTTGACCATAGTAGTAGTACCGACCGCGTTATTGCCGTTGCAGCGCTCCCCATCGACAAACCGATTGCCCCACGGGTAGTGGCGCTCGTCCGTGCCGCGCGCCGCCTTCTCCCACTCCGCCTCGGTCGGCAGTCGTCCACCCTTCCATTCGGCATACGCCTGGGTGTCCTGCCAGGTTACATTGACCACCGGATGATAGCCTAAATCGGCAGGATAAGTGCCTTGCGACCAGTGGATTGGCGGCTTGTGACCCGTGTTCTCGACAAACTTGTAGAAATCCAGATTGGTGACCGGATACTTGCCAATGAAATAGGCGCCCAAAACGACCGAGTGCGCCGGCCGCTCGTTCCGAGGACTGTCTTCATCCATCCCGCCCATTACAAACGGTCGGGCTGGTATATAGACCATTCCATACTCGGCAAAGACCTGTTCCGAACCCCTTTTCTCGGGAGGAGAAGCAGGTATCAAGTCGGTAACAGGCCCCTCGAGACTCGTCACCCGACAGGCCACCTGCTCGGTGACCACCACCACCTCTCCATAGGCGAACGGATGGCCGTTCACCCTTATCTCGAAAGCCTCCCCGGCCAGCACATCCAGCTCGATGACATCCTGCAGCTCGATTTTCCGCACCTGACTCAGCATCATTTCCTTGCGCCCCAATTCCACCTCCACTTCCACCGGCATGTCGCCCAGATGCTCGATATTATCCTTGCGGCACTGCAAAAGTTCCGCGGCTTTTTCAGGGTCGATTCTATCCTGTGGGCTCATCCGCTCTACTCCGGGTTCAGGAGTTCGGTTACCCGCACGCCGAAATTCTCGTTGACCGTCACCACCTCGCCGCGGGCGAACAGCGTGCCATTCAGGTAGACATCGATCGGATCTCCCACTCGCTTGTCCAGCTCGATGAGCGACTGTTCTCCTATACTGAGCACCTCATTGAGCGTCTTCATCGTGCGCCCCAGCCCCATCGATACCGTGACGGGGACATCCGGCAACCGCGATCCCGTGGAAACCTTCTCTTTCTCGTCTGCCATAGTGGCCCTCTTCCTTTTTTCACCCCATAAAAAATAATGCAGCTACTGCAATTCGCGGGGCACCTTCCCCACCACCTGCAGTTTGATATCACCGGTCTCCGTGGCGAATGGACGCGCGTAGTACTTCGGCGCACCGCCCACGGAAACCACACACGGATCGCTCTGGCCGCTATCCATGCAAATCACATCCCCCACCTGAATGCTCTCGGCTTCGCCCAGGGTCAACTCCGTGCGCCCCATCTCGGCGGACAGCGGCACATCCATGGGTCCCAACCTCACTATATTTTTCTGCTCCAGCTCTTGCTGGTTCATCCGCTTGGTGCGCACATACGACTGCTGCCCCAGACGCGGCAGAATCGACTCGAGGGTGAAGAACGGATAGCACAGACGCACCAACCCCGACGCATTCGTCGAATTAACCTCGAACCCCATCAGAACGACAATCTCTGAAGCCGCCGTGATCTGCATAAACTCCGGGTTCGTCTCCAGCTCGATATCGGTGATCTCCACCCGCAAAATCGGCTCCCAGGTCGCCTCCAGATCCTCGATCACCCGCTTGGTGATCCGATTGATCACCCCGATCTCGATCGGCGTCAGCTGTCGCGCCTCCACCCCCTGCGACGACCCTTTCCCCCCGAAGATCCGGTCCACAAAGGCAAAGACCACCGGCATCGCGAAATCGATGATCGCCTGACCCGAAGTCGGCCCCAGCGTGAACTGATACGAGCAGGACGGGTTCGACATGGACATGATGAATTCGGCGTAGGTCGTCTGGTCGACGAACGCCGTGTCCACATCGACCACGGCGCGCATCGCCCCCGAAAACGTCGAACTCAGCAACCGCGCGAAGTTGTCGTGCAGATTCTCGAGCGTCAACATCTGGTCCCTGTTGACCCGCGCCGGGTGCTTGAAGTCGTAGCTGGTGACGGTGGGCACGTCGGGATTTTTCATCTCCTCAGCCTTCTCGCCCTCTTTTTCCAGGTCCTGCTCTTCTTGGATGGCACCGGGTTCCTTCTCATCCATAGCGAACTCTCATTTCCCGATCTTCAAGTCGGTTTGGCTTTGTTGCATGAAGGCTTGAAATAGGACAGGCTCCTCATTAGCTTGGATACGGTTTTCGCCAAGAAGCCCGTTTCCACGCCCATCCAGGAGCCTGGCATGGCTAAAGTATCGCCTCGGTCCACCGGGGGCAAGACCCGTGGTCACAAACGGTCGTCGAGCATTTATCGTGTGCGTAATTGGGCGGCCTATAACCAAGCGCTCAAACAACGCGGCAGCGTGACGGTGTGCCAAACTATATTCCCGTGGTGTG
>LWDU01042191.1_pt1 | contig 18980 bp, 20 predicted proteins | sample 727161 | NCBI WGS metagenome assembly LWDU01 (sample SAMN04566230, study PRJNA314399) | hydrothermal vent metagenome | isolation source: deep sea hydrothermal plume seawater | place: Mexico: Gulf of California, Guaymas Basin | collected 2004-07-11
CTCTTTCTGGCTGCCCTTGCAGCAACTTGTCCAAAATTGTAGATTTAATCTCATCAATATTGACGTCATATTTAGGTAAATCTTCAGCATCTAATCTAAATTCTTTGACGGCAACATAAGGCCCTTCTTCTAATTCGAAAGGACGATCAATAACAGCAGGAATTTCAACAATGTCAGCCGCTGGCGTAACAGGCTCTTGTTGTAGCGGAATTTCTGATTGCGGGCGAACAGCACCAGGACGTGCAGAATCCGGCAGACCCAATGGTCCAGCAATGACTAAGTCACTAAAAAACAGCAAAGAAAGCGCAAGCAAAAAACTCGGCACTTCTATCCATTTAATTTTTATTGGCTTATTAACCACTAATAATCACTTATTATTCAATAACTTATAATGCTTCGCTATAATTTATAATCTGTTTAACCTATAACATAGGCAACATATACCTTTAATAGCTCCTGACTATACCAATTTACGGCACTAGGAGCAAAATAATAATATTAATAATTGAATATAAATAATGACTCTAAATCATTGAAAAATATTATTTTTTTTATTGGCGCGAAGGAGAATAAAAGTGTTGACAATAATAAACACAGTTACAGATTTGAGAGCAAAAATAAATACGTCTAGATTGATTTAATTAGTGTTGGTTTTTAACCTCAAACGCCATTCTTCTAAGTTTTTATCCGAAATATCCTGAGGATATTCCTTTCTCGCTTGGACAAAAATGGCATTTCTTAACTGGGTATTGGCCTGGTTTACTAATAATTGGCGAATTTGTGGTTCCACTTGAGGCAACTGCAGTGTTTCAGCTTTCAATATCTTGCCTCTTTTTATACTCAATTCCCCTTCTTTTAGTTTTAAAATGGACTGTTTCATTTCAGGAAGTAATTCGCTGGTTTTTAATAAACCCATATAACCGCCTACGTTTCTGCTTTGCTCATGCTCGGATTGAGAAATAGCAGTGTTCGAATAATCGGCTTTTCCCTTCTTTATATCGGAAATAATCTTATTCGCTTTCTTTTTCAGTGCGGCAATTTCTTTCGCATCTGCTTTTTCTGATTTTTTGAAAAATATCTGCCAGACGTGAATTCGTTCCGGAACAACAAACTGTCCTTTGTTTGCTTCAAAATATTCTTTCACCTGTTCATCGCTGGGGAAATCTTTAGGTAACTTACTTACAACCAATCTATTCAGATAAGCTTCTCGTAATATATTTTCAGCACCTCGTCTCATCAAAAATTCAACATTGCGATCTTGTTCTACTTTATTAAAACTAGCTGCCGATACTGCAGATCGATTATTAGCTTCATTTTCAATGACTTGCTTAAATAATGCGGCATCACCAAGAACCTTTAACCGTTCTTGCTGATTCATGTTTGCTACTAACAATGAGACATAATCCAAATCTATTTGTGGATTTAATTTAGTTCCTTGAGCTAATGTTTTAGCCCAATCAACACTATCTTTTTCTGCTGGCGCGTTCTTTTGAATTAACTCCGTTTTCTCTTCTTCAACTTCTGATTTCCCCAATCCCAATAATTCTTTTACTGAGATAGCAGAGACCTGTGAAGTGAGAAAAATAATAAAAATAACACCTACGATCAAGAGTGCTAATCGCATTTTTAAGTTTTTATATATCAATTTATTCATAGCAAGTAAAATTTTAGAAACATCTTATCATCAAGATGCTCTTTAACTAAATAATTATAAATCTTCTACTTTTAAAAGTAGATTTCCCCCATCAATTTTTGTTGTAAAATTAATGACTATGTTTAATTGTATGGTTATTATCATAGTTAACATTATTTATTAATAATTTTGTGGCTATTTCTTCGCAAAATTTGATTTATGGATGAGATTTTTCGTAATGATAAAAACAGATAGACAACCGTATTCATGTTACTATCTCTATGTTTATTAAAGAATAATTAATAGTATGCCGCCAAAAACAACAAATATTGCCATTATGTTCGCTGACATCAGCGGTAGTACCCGCTTGTTTGAAATTTTAGGTGATGCAACGGCCAGAGTCACCGTTTCGGATACCTTGGAGTTATTAACGAAAGTTGTCCATATACACAGTGGTACCGTCATTAAGACCATTGGCGACGAAATTATGTGTACCTTCCCTACCGCAGATGATTCTGCAAATGCAGCGAATGAAATGCAGGAAACGCTGGAAGATGTAGCAGATATGAGAGAAGAAGGCGCTCCTGAAATAAAAATTAGAGTGGGTATGCATTATGGGCCGGCTTTATTAGAAGGCGGTGATGTTTTTGGGGATGCAGTTAATGTTGCAGCGAGAATGGCCGCTCAAGCAAAAGGTGGTCAGATCATCACCACAAAATCTACTGTGGATTTACTGCAACCTATCATGCGCGCAAGTACTCGCTTTGTTGATCGCGCACCAATAAAAGGTAAAAAAGAAGATATCGAAATTTTCGAAATCATCTGGCAAGAAGAAGATGTGACTCGCATGGCAACAGGCATGCTTAAAGAAATGCCTAAAGTTCCCCAAGTATCGCTACAAGTAGATTATGCTGGAAAAACCATAACTCTAGATCAAAATAAATCCAGTTTAGTCATGGGTCGAAGTCAAGCTTGTGACATGCCTATCAATGAAAAACTGGCATCACGACAACACGTTCGGATTGAATTACGCCGCAATAAGTTTTTCATCATTGACCAAAGTACTAATGGCACACATATCGCTATGGATAGCATCGATGATAATTTCTTACGCCGAGAAGAAGCACAGATTACAGCTAACGGAAAAATTAGTTTGGGAAAATCATTCGCTGAAAACCCGACTGAGGTCGTGTCATTCACACTTCAATCCTCATGAGTATTATAAAATAAATTCTTATTAAATGACTGCTTCAAACGGACAAAGCAACACGAAACCACTTTCATGGCATTCACATGGAATAACGGATGCTGGGAAAGTTCGTAAGCATAATGAAGATTCCATGCTAGAAAGATCGGAAGCGGGCATGTGGGTTGTTGCTGATGGTATGGGCGGTCATGATGGTGGCGATGTTGCCAGTCAAATGATTGTTAATTCCCTGAAAAAAGTACACGAAGGAATATCTCTGGAAAGATACATCGATGATGTTGAAGACATATTAATCGCTGTAAACAAAAAATTAATACAGAAAGCAAATGAAGGTACTAAACGCACGACGATGGGAAGTACTGTCGTCATGATGCTAGCATATGGTAAATACTGCGTTTATTTGTGGGCCGGGGACAGTCGTTTATACCGTTTACGCAATAACGAATTGCGACAAATGACAACGGATCATTCTCAAGTCGAACAATATGTAGAACAAGGACTTATCTCCAGAGAAGAAGCAGCAGTACATCCACATGGCAACATGATTACTCGTGCAGTTGGCGCTGCTCAAGGATTTTTCCTTGATATGGACATACAAGAGATGAAAAAAGGCGATCGATATTTATTATGTAGTGATGGCTTAACAAAACATACCCTTGATTTTGAATTTCAGGAAATGCTAAATAAAGGCACCTCTACTGAAGAAATTTGTAAAGAATTAACCGAATTAACCTTGTCTCGAGGTGCCGGTGACAATGTGACCACTATCATTATTGATATTGATTAAGTGTTTATAAAGTAATTATGTTTTTGAAGGAGTATTGCATTGGCTGATTTTAAAACAGCACTTGAAGCGTTAGCGAAAGGTGAAATAAAACTTGAATCTTTATCCAAGCAATTGGATATCTTACTCGACCAGTCTCCGCAGTTTGCCAATAAGATGCTCGCACAACTCGACGAGATTCATGAGCAGAAAAAACTCGACGATAAGCAGTATGCCCAATTAAAAGGCCAAATTAATAAGTTCAGACGTTCTCACTCATCTGAAACTGAAAGTGACGCTAAAACTGGCAGTGCTGACGCTACCGTCTTCTCGCAAGATTCCATTGTAGAAAGTAGTGAACCTGCAACTTCTGACTCAGCGAGTTCTGATGGTGCAACAGTCATTATGGCTGATTCGACAGTTGTCATGAGTGAAGAAGAAAAATCAACTCAAACTGGTGATACAACCGGTGGCGACACTTCTGACTTTTTTGACATCAGTATGCCCGGTGCCAATACAGCAACACCTTCTATCACTTCAGCGACCGGACCTGCGGGAACAGAATGGAATGATCCTGCCGTACCTGTTGGTGATTTAAGTGGCGGTTATGATGTCGGCTCTGTTATTAAGCAACGCTTTAAACTTGAAAAAGTACTCGGTATCGGTGGTATGGGTAAAGTATATAAAGCCCTTGATTTGCTAAAAGCTGAGGCGAAAGACAAAAAACCTTATGTTGCTATTAAACTATTAAATGATGACTTTAAAGATCATCCTGAAGCATTTATCTCGCTACAACGTGAATCAAGCCGCCAACAAAAATTAGCGCATCCTAATATTGCAACCATCTACGATTTTGATCGTGTTGGTGGTCCGAATACACCTGTCTACATCACCATGGAATTGATGGAAGGCATGGAACTTAAAGACTACATAAAGAAAACAGTTCGCCCTAAAGGCGGTCTGGATTTTGATGACGCCTACGGCATCATTAAACAATTAGGTGCTGGTTTAATTTATGCGCATGATCGTCGATTAGTACACTCTGATTTTAAACCGGGTAATGCGTTCATGTGTAATGACGGCATTGTTAAAACACTGGATTTTGGTATCGCCCGTGCTGTTAAAAATCCGGTAACGGGTGAAGCAGAAAAAACATTATTCGATCCCGGTAAACTCGGTGCATTAACACCGGCTTACGCTAGCCTGGAAATGTTAGAAGGTGAAGAACCGGATACTCGTGATGATACTTACGCACTCGGTTGTACCGCGTATGAATTATTTACAACCAAACATCCGTTCAATAAATTACCTGCGAATAAGGCAATGGAAAATGATCTTGTTCCGCCTTATATAAAGAAGCTAAATAAGAAACAAAACCGTGCATTAAGACGCTCAGTTGCATTTAAACGTGAAGATCGTAGCCCTACTGTTGCTCATTTTCTTGAAGAGCTCGAAGGTAAAGCAACATGGTATAAAAATCCGTTTGTTATTGCTGCCGGTGTTTTACTTATCATAGGCATGATGTTGATTGCACCTGCGTTAGACTATGTTCATCAGCTAGAACTCGAAAGCATGATTGCTGAAATATCATCGGAACAAATTAGTGAAGCAGATATCGTTGCCGAACTTGATGAAATTCTACTTTTAGAAAAAGCGGATCAAACAACCGTAACCAGTGATGATAATGCAAAAAAAGCGATTCAAAACTATTTTAGTGACGAGGTCGCTGACTTAATTGACACTAGCGATGACAGTTTTGATTTTCCTGCAGCAGAAGAAACTCTGACAGAAATAGCACAGTTCTATCCCGACTCTATCTATTTACAAGATCAAAGCAGGTTAGTTTCCGAGAGTAAAAAATCAATCATTAGTGATCTCTATGCAGAATATATTACTGCACTGGGTGATCCAAGTTTAATTGATAGCACCAAAAACATTCTTGATAAGATTGGAAGAATCAAACCTAATCATCCACTACTAGAAGATTCTCGTCCAAGTAATGCGTATCGTGTTTTCGCATTAGCTAAATTTGAAGAAAATGAATTTAATACGGCTCTTTCTCTTATTGAATCAGGACTATCTACAGCAAAGGATGACCCCAGACTACTCGATTTGAAGAAAAAAATTGTAGATGCACAAACAGTTGCTCGACTAGAATCTGAATTGAATGTAGTAAAAGACCAACTCTCATCTTTAACTGATTATAAGGGACAAGAATCTACCATTATTGATCTAGCAAGACTCAAACCTGATAGTGAATTGATTACTTCTTTATCCGATTCATTTAAACCTGTCGTCGAGGCAGAACTTAAAACGATTAATTCATCAGGCACACGAGACAGTGCAAAAGAATTTGCATCTACTTTTGAAAGTTTGATGAATGCTTTACGACTAAACAAACAATTAACACAAGTTAAACTGGCTCATCTCAAGGGTGATGAACGTAAACAGGCGATCACTGAATTAGCAAATACAGATATCAGTAATATTGAAACGGCATTAGCTGAAGCTCAAATTGGTGATGCACTGTGGGAAACAACATTACTTGAAAATATTCAGGAATTAGAAAGTCTGCTCGACGAAGATAAAAGCATAGCTACAAGTCTTGAACAATTTCGCAATAACATAGCTAAACTTTATATCGCCAAAGCAAATGAGACATTACAAGAAGAACGATTTGATGCAGCGGATGGTTATGTCGATATTGGTGAACGATTTGCTCCTAAGGCGCAAGAATTGCTCGATATGCGGAATGCAGTGACTAATGCGCGTGAAGAATCAGATCGTATAGCACGAGTTGAATCAAATAAGGGATCTTTAAAAATATTTACTGATTCTGGAAATAAAGTGGCCGAAGCATTAAAGCTTTTTGAGCAATTAAAAGCAGATTTACCGGATACCGATGATTATATTACGACTGATGCACCGAAAATGCTTGGAGAGATGTTTGCTCGACTCGCTCGAAATAGCGCAGAAACAAAAGCTTATACCAAAGCATACTCATTTGTTACAAAAGGTTTGGAACTAGATCCATTTAATAATGACTTAGCCGCTTTAAAAAGGGAATATCAATCTGAAGCAAACATCATAGAATTGACTAAATTATTTAAAACGGCATCGTCATTTCCAGACACTGTTAATGAGAAAATAAGACAAATTGAAAATGGAAACGCAGCTCGCTATGACGAGTTTAGTAAAGCTTCTGTTAAAGAGTTTGTCACTCGAATAAATTCGTTGCGAACAACTGATGAAAATGCAGCTGCCGGATTAGCACAAAGTGCTGCTAGTTTATTTCCAGCAAATGCAACACTTGCTGACTTAAAAAATGCATTACAACTTAAACCATGGGCTGGTTTAGCCGCAGCGAACGCAGCAATTAATTCTAAAAATCTTACTCAGGCAACTCAACTACAACAAGCCGCAGCAGATGAGTTCTCTACATATCCTGACTACGGAAAATTTTCTACCATATTAGAAAGTAAAATTAATGCGGCTAATGAAGATTTCGATGAATACATAAAAGATAAAGAAGCAGCGGGTGAAATTTATGATGATTTAAGACTCGCTAAAAGATTATTCCTACGCGTTAAAAAGAAATGGGTTGATAACCCTGATTATGCGGCTGAAGAAAAATTGATCGATGCATTAATTAAAAAACATAAACCTGTTACTAAGCCTAAGATTAGAACTGTTGAAAAAGAACTGACGGCAGAAAGTATCGCTAAAGCAGCGGCAGGAACGGGGACAGGTGCTACAGCTACCAAAGTCGCCCCCTGGACTCCGATAGGAAGTGATTCAGAGTGTACTGCTAGACTTGCTGGTTATGGTAAACGGGCAAAAGCCATTTGTTTCGACATGATACATTCTTCGGCTCGTGGTCCATTAATGGTCGTCGTACCAAGTGGTGAAGGTATTGAAAAATCTTTTGCTATCGCCAAATATGAAGTGTCTGTTAGTGATTGGGGCAAGTACTGTATTCTTAGTGGTACTTGTCAGCCAATTAAAGATAAATCACGTAAGAATGATCCTATGACAGGAATCACTTTAAAACAGGCTCAAGATTACGCCGCATGGTTATCAGAGCGAACCGGTAAGACATATCGCATACCAACTAAATCAGAGTGGGAATACGCTGCAAATGCGGGCGGTAAACAACCGAAAAAAGATTTCAATTGTCGTGTATCCGTGAACGAAAAGTTAATTAAAGGTACCGGTATAGTCAGTGTAAAATCAGGTAGATCTAATGGTTGGGGCCTGAAAAATTATGTCGGTAATGTTCAGGAATGGGTTATTGATGGAAACACAACAACTGCTCGCGGTGGTGCATTTACAGACGCGCATTCAAAATGTGAGATCTCTCTAGAACGTAGTCACAATGGTGGCGCTGACGAAGCTACGGGTTTTCGCCTCGTGCGTGATGATGTAGGTTAATTAATAAAAAAGGGTTCAAATGAGCATACAAACATTACGTGATCTGGCAAAGAATTATGCTAAAGGTGCAACCAGTAAGGATAAATATCGTCAATCACGTACTGAACTTATTCGGGGTATTATTGAGGGTAAAATCGCTGTTAAAGCGATCGATTACGAAGCACCTCTTAAAGCACCCAATGATATGGAAGAAGCTATTACTCAAGGTATAAAAAGAGATAAGACCAAAATTACTTCTCCCCAACAAAAGCAAGCGGATAAGCGTAAACGGGTTCCTCCTGTAGAGCAAAAATCAGAAACGAAAAAAACTCAAGAGAAATCCTCTTTGGTTTTTATATTAGTTAGCGCTGTCATTGTTCTATCACTAATTGTTACGGTATTTCTTTTTTACCCAAAACCACCTGAATCAAAAACGATTAAAACGCCAGTCAACGCATCAAGCACGTCAAAAAATGAAAGCCTTGCTACTGCAACGATGAACACAAATGGCACAGGAGAATCATTGATAGCTAACTTCTTGAGCGAAAAAAATTGGGGGGATGATAGTCTGAATATTTTTCTTGAATCCTGGTCAAGCTTAAGCCAGGAACAAAGAGATTCAGCAAAGCAATCGAAGAGAATGAAGCGTATGCATGATTCGATATATAAGCAATTCTTAGAAGAAAAAGCGTTTGCTAATATTGATAGTGAAGTAGCATTAGCAAACCAACAAAAGTTAATCGATTTTGCTAATACTCTAGAACTTAATGATGTGCGTCTGACTCTAGACTAATCAACTATTACTATTAACAAATCTAACCACGATTTTTTTTCTTTAAAAGTCTCTACTCAACAACAGGAAAGTCTTTAAAGTCTTCGTCGCTCATTTCACTTGCCTTTTTTTCAAAATAGGCATTCTTAACGAAGTCATATTCATCAAGCGCAGCCTCTTCTATCAAATCAGCTGTACTTAAAATATCTGATTTAAAATCGATATAATTTAATGTAAGCAAACTCGCTCGAGTCAAATCATCATCAATATAAGCTATAGGGTTTAATAGAGCGCTATCAACGGCTATACCTGTCGCACCTCTAACTGTAGAAGGACCAAAAAACGGAACTATAACATAAGGCCCTGAACCAAAGCCCCACTGCGCTAATGTTTGTCCAAAGTCTTCATCACTCGAATAAAGTCCAGTCGGTGAAGCTACATCAAAGAAACCCAGTAAACCGACTGTAGAATTAAACAAAAAACGCATCGTATCGTTTAATGCTTGACCAAGCTTAAACTGTAATATGTCATTTGCTACGACGGAAACTTGATGAACATTGCTAAAGAAATTTGTAATGCCTGTATCAACAAATTCAGGTGTTACCGCATTGTATACGCTGCCAACAGGATTAAATATCAAATCATCCATAACCTGATTGAATGAATAAACACCACGATTAAATCCTTCCCATGGGTCGCGTTCATCCAGTGAATTCGTTGTAGCACAGCCCGACATGAAAAGAATGCCTAAGCCTACTAAAAATACTTTAATATGTGACACGAGTATTTTTTTCATTATTGTTCCCTATCACGTGATATTTATTGTATTACTTCCCTAATTCAACAAGAGTACTATACGACCACATGAAAATCCATTGCAAAAATTCTAGTTATATCAATAACTTATTAAGTTTTCTATAAATAAAACTTTTTTATTCAAGATCTTGAGTCAAAAAGTTAAACTAATTTCATAACTACAATCACTTTATAAACATTAATAAATGCAAAGCACAGAAAATATCGATTTAGATGAACTGGAAAAATTTTCTTCCAGAGCTGAGCAATGGTGGGATACGCAAGGTGAATTTAAAACGTTGCATCAAATAAATCCTGTTCGCCTACAATTTATAAATAGTCATATGTCATTGCAGGACAAACATATTCTAGATGTAGGCTGTGGAGGAGGCATACTCGCGGAAGCCATGGCAAAACAAAAGGCACATGTAACCGCTATCGACGCCAGCAAAGAAAACATCAATATCGCATCTCAACATGCTACAGATAACGATCTTGAAATTAATTACCAGACATTAACAGCAGAAACATTTTCCGAAAATAATATCGCTAAATTTGATTTAGTAACGTGCATGGAACTACTTGAGCATGTACCTGATCCTGCTTCCGTTATTCTGGCATGCTCAAAAATGGTTAAACCTGGTGGACACGTCATGTTTTCAACCATCAATAGAAACGTTAAAGCCTATCTACTGGCTGTGTTAACTGGCGAATATTTACTTAAACTTTTACCGAAAGGAACTCACCAGTATGAAAAATTTATTCGTCCTTCAGAACTACTCAACTGGTGCAATGAATCAGAACTTAAAATGAATGACTTGGCAGGGATGCACTACAACCCTCTAATCGATCGTTGTTCATTAACAAAAAATGTAGATGTTAATTACTTATTAGATACGATTAAATTAAACTAATTAAAATATATGATAGACAATATTCTTTTTGATCTGGATGGTACCTTAGCCGATACCGCACCCGATCTTGCTAATGCATTAAATGCCATACGCCTCAAACATGGTTTCGAAAAACTCCCTTTAGAAACGATTAGCCCTACTGTATCACTTGGTGGCAATGCTATGATCAAACTCGCATTTGATCTTGAAGAAGGTCAATCTGGCTTTGACGGTATCCGCGATCAATTTCTTAATCATTATCTTGAAAATATTGCAGAAGAAACAAAACTATATGCCGGTATAGAAGAAGTACTGCAATCAATAGAAGACAATAATAAAACATGGGGGATCGTTACCAATAAATCATCATGGTTAACAATACCTTTATTAGAAGCCCTGTCTCTTGATAAGCGCGCTGCTTGTGTCGTTAGTGGAGATACACTTGAACACAGAAAACCTCACCCTGCTCCTATATTACATGCCTGCAAGCTTATAAATGCTGAGCCTGCTTCGACGATATATATAGGCGATGCCCAGCGTGACATAGAAGCAGGACGACGCGCTGGAACAAAAACCTTAGCCGCGCTTTATGGTTATATCGATAAAGATGAAGATACAAATAGCTGGGATGCAGACGCAACGGTATCTAGCGCACATGAAATAAATGATAAGCTCTGTGAATTCTGAAACAACTGATACAGCATATAACTACTGCATCAATAAGGCTGTTCCCGATGGTTCCGATCTTTATTACGCAACGATTTTTGAAACAATAAAAAACAAAACCATCAATATTTCGCTGCATGCCTTACTCAATGAATTAAACGATGTTATTGCTGAATGTTCTGATCCTGGTGTAGCCCGAATGAAACTGCAATGGTGGCAAGAAGAGATTGAACGCTTATTCAACAATGAAGCAAGACATCCCGTTACACGTCAAATGCAAGAATGCCTCAAACTTGATGCCCCCTTAAAGTCTACTTTCGATAGTGTTATTGAGTTTTTTAATCATTTTATATTCATAAAACAAACTGACTCATTAGAAACTATTTTATCTTTGTTCAAATCGACTACTGGTGAAATTTGGTATCAATCTGCGCAACAATTAAGTTCAGAAAAAACACATCCCCTAAAAACAGTAAAAGAAATGGGAGCACTGATTCATTTCATAAACTGTTTACAACAACCAAGAACATACATTAATGAAACACGTTGTATTATTCCCGCTAGTTATATTTCCAATGCTGATTTGTTAAACCTTCAGATTAATATCTCCAACAAACTTACAATACAAAAACAAGTATTCTCTCCATTGTTAATAGATTTAAAAGCAAGGCTTGATGATTCTTATAAAGAACTAAAAATAGAAAAAAATAAGCATCTCCAACATGTGCTGATTATGAATAGACTTATGTCTAAAACTTGCGATGAGATTCTCATAGATGGCTGCAATTTATTAGGGGCGCATATAAGCCTGACTCCCTTCAGAAAATTAATAATTGCCTCGTGGACACATTATTTTTCTTAAAGACATTACTCTCCTAATTGGAAACGTAATCTGACACGGAGTCGTCGAAATTGATCAGAATCGAGTATTTCAGGCGTAAAAATGAAATATTCTCGATTATTTTCATAGGCTAGAGAAAAAATAGTTAACCACGGATGTACAAATAAATCATTTCCTAAGTGGGCATAATGCACTGCACCATCACTCATTTTGATTTGCCACTTATCCTCAGAACTTAAAATAAGCTCTTTTATCAGTTTTTCAGTTCCATAAAACCGGTATTTTACGATGTAAAAGCAAGAACTAACTGTCGCAATAAATGTCAGTATCATCTTGATATATATAGTAAATCCAGTGGCCCAGGGCAAAAATAGACATACAAAGTGCACAGTTATGCCTACAATAAGCAAAACAGGAGAGTTTTTGACGGGTAGCCTTAGCGTCCTTAAAAAGGGATTTTCTGTCTTATCCATAAGCAGAACATTTTTACCTTGAAATCCATATCCGAGACCAAGATACTAACTCGTTTTTGGGTTAAAATAACCGTACAATTTATATTGCGGCGCAACATATACGATTTATTATATTGCCCGACCAACTGAATTAAATGAAAGACAATAGTAAAAACACAAATAATAAAAGTAACAAGGATGAGGATATTCAGAAACAAACTGAATCCACAACTGTAGAAATTAGACCTAAAGAGATTGGTGGTCCCAAGGGACTAGAACCAACACGTTATGGTGATTGGGAAAAGAAAGGACGCTGCATAGACTTTTAGCAGAGAACTAAAAGCAAACATGAATTGTTATTTTTAACAGTTCATAAATAAACACACTATTTTTAGAGGATATCAATTATGGAATCGGTGAAACGACCGTTATCACCCCATTTACAAGTCTATAAACCTCAATTGACATCGTTGTTGTCAATTATACATAGAGGAACAGGCGTCTTTCTTAGCCTTGGTGCGCTACTGCTTACCTGTTGGTTAGCAGGATTGGCAACAAGTGAGCAAGCATTTAGTAATTTGCAGCAACATGGCTCAGCCTGGTATGGAAAGTTATTATTAATTGCTTTTGTTTTTTCGCTTTATTTTCATCTTGCCAATGGCGTCAGACATTTATTTTGGGATGCTGGCTTGGGATTGGAAATATCAACAACCTATAAATCAGGTTATGCCGTGGTTGCTTTCAGTATCATCCTCACTGTCGTGACGTTAGTTATGGGAGGTGTGTTATGAGTATGCAAACACCATTAGCTCGTGCTCGTGGTCTAGGTTCAGCAAAAGAAGGTGTACATCATTGGTGGGCACAGCGTTTAACGGCTATCGCACTTGTACCGCTGAGTTTATGGTTTATTTATTCTCTAGTCGCAATTACCGGTGCTGAATATGCCGTCGTCATTGCCTGGTTAGGTCAACCAATTAATGCGGTATTAATGCTGCTTTTCTTATTCTCACTTTATTACCATGCCATGTTAGGCGTGCAAGTCGTAATTGAAGATTACATAGATTCAGAAGGGCAAAAGATTGCTTGCCTGATACTGGTTAAATTCCTTGTTTTCTTAGCTGGAATCAGCGCCGCAATATCTGTACTTAAGATTTATTTAGGATCGTAAATAATAATGACAAATCCATACGAAATTATTGAACATGAATACGACATCGTCGTCGTAGGTGCTGGCGGTGCTGGCTTAAGAGCCACCTTTGGTATGGCAGAAAAAGGATTGAAGACTGCTTGTATCACCAAGGTCTTCCCTACTCGTAGCCATACAGTAGCAGCACAAGGCGGCATGAGTGCTTCCTTAGGTAATATGGGAAAAGACGATTGGCGTTGGCATATGTATGACACCGTCAAAGGCTCTGATTGGTTAGGCGATCAAGATGCAATTGAATACATGTGTCGCGAAGCAGTGCCTGCTGTGATTGAATTAGAACATCAAGGTGTACCTTTCTCTCGTACAGAAGAAGGTAAAATTTACCAACGTCCTTTCGGTGGTATGACGACGAATTATGGTGAAGGTACTGCACAACGAACCTGTGCCGCAGCAGATAGAACCGGACATGCGATCTTACATACGCTCTATCAACAGTCTTTAAAACATGAAGCTGAATTTTATATTGAATACTTCGCTTTCGATCTAATTATGGATGAGGGTGTATGTCGTGGTGTCATGGCATGGGATCTTGCTACAGGAAAAATACATCGCTTCCGTGCACATGAAGTTGTACTCGCAACGGGTGGCTACGGTCGTTCTTATTTCTCGGCAACTTCAGCACATACTTGTACTGGTGATGGTAATGGCATGGTATTACGTGCTGGTTTACCATTACAAGATATGGAATTCATACAATTCCACCCTACTGGTATCTATGGTTCAGGTTGTTTAATTACCGAAGGTGTTCGTGGCGAAGGCGGCTACTTAACTAATTCAGAAGGTGAACGTTTTATGGAACGTTACGCACCTTCAGCAAAAGATCTAGCATCACGCGATGTCGTCAGTCGTGCGATGACGATGGAAATACGCGAAGGTCGTGGTGTTGGTAAAGACAAAGATCATATCTTTTTACATCTTGAACACTTAGGTCCTGAAGTTATTAATGAACGTTTACCGGGTATCGCCGAATCAGCAGAAATATTTGCCGGCGTTGATGTTTCCAAAGAACCAATTCCAGTTATACCAACGGTGCATTACAACATGGGTGGCATACAAACCAATTACCACGGTCAAGTCGTGACATTAAAAGACGGCGAACCGGATACGATAGTAGAAGGTCTCATGTCTATTGGTGAAGCGGCTTGTGTATCCGTACATGGCGCCAATCGTTTAGGTTCTAATTCACTACTAGACTTAATTGTCTTTGGTCGTGCAGCAGCTAACCATTGTGCTGAACAGATTAAACCGAATACAGCACATAAAGCGATGGAGAATGCGGGACAAGAAAGTTTAGATCGTCTGGACAAATTACGTTACAACAAAGGCACCATACCAACTGCTGCCATCCGCGATAAAATGCAACGTACTATGCAAAATGATGCTGCCGTATTCCGTACCGGCGAATCTATGCAACATGGCATTGATGAAATGCAAAAAATCTGGGAGTCATTCTCAGATGTTAATATCGAAGATAAAAGCATGGTCTGGAACACCGATTTAGTTGAAGCACTGGAACTCGATAACTTACTACGCTGCGCCATAGTCAGTATTAAGGGCGCGAATAACCGCGAAGAAAGTCGTGGTGGTCATGCTCGCGAAGATTTCCCGGATCGTGATGATGAAAACTGGATGAAACATACCTTGGCATGGTTCGATGACAACGGCGATGTTAAGTTTGATTATCGACCGGTGCATATGTACACACTGACCGATGAAGTCGATGTATTTCCACCTAAAAAACGCGTCTATTAATCGCGATACACTACTAGAGAATAAGTTATGGCTGAATTTACATTACCCAAAAATTCCAAAGTTAAGAAAGGTAAAACCTTCGCGAATGCTGAAGGCGCTACCAATAAAAAATCGTTTCGTATCTATCGTTGGGAACCTGACTCAGGAGATAACCCAAGACTAGATACTTATGAAATCAATCTAGATAAATGTGGACCAATGGTTTTGGACGCGATTATTTATATTAAGAACGAAATTGATTCTACGTTAACCTTTCGTCGTTCATGTCGTGAAGGCATATGCGGTTCCTGTGCTATGAATATCGGTGGCACCAATACTCTAGCTTGTACTAAAGCTATTGCAGATTATAAAGGTGATATCCCTATTTACCCACTACCGCATCTACCGGTAGTAAAAGATTTGGTTCCAGATTTAACACATTTCTATGCGCAATACGCATCAATCAAACCATGGATGCAAACACAAACACCGCCACCACCTGATAGAGAACGACTACAAACCAAAGAAGAACGTACAGAGCTGGATGGTTTATACGAATGTATCCTATGCGCGTGTTGCTCAACCAGTTGCCCTAGTTACTGGTGGAACAGTGATCGCTATCTAGGCCCTGCTATCTTGTTACAAGCTTATCGTTGGATTGCAGATAGTCGTGATGAGTTTGCCGGTGAACGTTTAGATGATTTGGAAGATCCTTTCAAATTATATCGTTGTCATACGATTATGAACTGTACCAATACCTGCCCTAAAGGTTTGAATCCGGCGAAAGCAATTGCCAAGATCAAACAACTGATGGTGTCGCGTACTATTTAATCATTGTTTTAAGCATGAGTGAACGGTCTAAGTTACTCTGGCACTGCCGTCGTGGAATTCGCGAAATGGATATTCTATTTCGCGAATTCATAGATGGTCATTACGACCAATTAAACGATCACGAAAAACAGGGGCTTTCAAAACTACTAGACGAGGCCGATCTTGATATCCTCGATTGGATAATGGGAAAAAGTAAACCCGAAGACGATACCTTAATGCATATCGTTACTCTCATACGTAATTCTCGAAACATAAAATAATTTATCCTATGCAAGATACTTGGCAAACTTTTTTAAAAGAACAAGGCGCAACAATCGAAGATAACGGCAGCATCAATTTTGATAATGCAAATATTGATATTTCAAATACAGCACTCGCCTCACCTCTATCAGGTTTTACTTTATTAGCTGTAAGTGGCAATGATCGTCATGCATTTTTACATGGTCAGTTCATTAATGATTTAAATCTAATTGAAGAACCCAAAGCACAACTATCTGCCTGGTGTAATCCAAAAGGGCAAGTCATTACCAACTTTATCATTATTAATACTGGTATAAGCTACTTATTAATATTTAAACAAGATTTAAAAGAGTTCGTACAAAAGAGACTCAGCATGTTTGTCATGCGTTCAGATGTAACGATAGGAGACATAACAGAGTCATCTCCTTTAATTGGTTTAGCCCATACCAAAGACTTAGCACCGTTAGGCGATAATATTCCGACTAATGCCGGTGAAGTACATGCAGTCGATGGCCTCGTTATTATTTGTCACCCAGACAACTCAGGTCGTTATTTAGTCACCGGTACTATTGATGCATTAATAAATAAACTACCTGAGCTAAACAATACATTAACCAGTAGTTCTGTTTGGGAGTTACTAGATATTCATGCCGGCCTTCCGTGGATATCATTAGCAACACAAGAGCAATTCTTGCCTCAAATGCTAAACCTCGATGCATTAAATGGATTAAGTTATCAAAAGGGTTGTTATCCCGGACAAGAAGTTATTGCGCGTTTACATTACCGTGGTGAAGTAAAAAAACGACTTCAGATTATTAAATCAGATCATAAATTAAATATTGGTGACGGTATATTTCAACAGAACTCTGATAATAAAGTTGGGACAGTTATTAATTCAGCTAGTCATCCTGATAGGGGTTTTTATGGATTGGGGATTATTGAATTTGATAAGGTTAATGAGAAATTATTTTTTGATAATATAGCAATCACTATTCTTGAACTGCCATATACCATCAACGAATATAAGTGAAAAACGGATACGATTTTAGTAAAGGTGAATGTGATAAATATGTTGAAGATACTAGAACAGTTTTACTAGAACCTGATAAAGCTAAAGAGTTTACAAATTCAGAATCAGTAAATAAGGCACTTAGTACCTTTCTAAAACAGCAACAAAAATTAAATACCAAAACTGAATAATCATTTAATCTTTACTTCACATAACTCTCCTGCTTTACCTATTCTCTTTCCAAACACCTTGATTTCATACTAAATCACCACTATATTTGTACATACAATTGTATATACGGATATAACAATGGAATTTGAATGGGATGAAGCAAAAAATACAGCAAATATTCGTAAGCACGAAATCGATTTTGTAGATGCAATTGAAGTATTTCAGCATCCTATTCTCACACACATTGATACACGGGAAAATCATGAAGAAGAACGATGGATTGGTATTGGACAGATACTTAATAGAATAATTGTCGTTGTCTACATAGAAACTACTAATGACACAATTCGAATAATCTCAGCACGAAAGGCAACGAAACGTGAAAAAGAATATTATGAAAAAAACTGCTTCAGGTAAAACCAATATAAAGACACTCGACAACATGAAAGACTCGGATATTAACTTTGATGATATCCCTGAACTGGATGACGCGTTCTTCAAAAATGCACAAATTAAACTACCTGAAAAACAATCCGTCACCATACGCATGGATTCAGACGTATTGGATTGGTTTAAGCAACAAGGTAAAGGTTATCAAACTAGAATCAATAAACTTTTGCGTTCCTATATGGAAACGCATGCAAAATAATTTCTAAGTTTTTTTATAATTTGCTTTTCGCCCGATGGCGAGGCACTTCTTTTTAAAAAGAAATGCCCAAGAAAACCTCTCCCTAATGCTTTGGCCTAACGGCTTCCCGAGTTATGAAATATCGATAGGGGAAAATACTGGGGTTACTATAATTATCGCGCTAAAGTCAATTAGTGAACAACAACCTTTTCTAAAATAATGACATCTGATAACAGTATAGAAATTGACAAACATATGGCGCGTGAATTACGGTGATATCCAAGATCCGGTCTTGCTCATTTTACGCATTCATCTTTTTATTGAATATCTATAAGAAAGAATTAATTTATCATATGCTCAAAAACTTTCTATAGTACATTTTTTCGATACATTAAAAGATAAAGTAGTTCCCTCATTGAATATTCTTAATAAAATACGACATCGTTGCGCACATGAAATTGAGAAAGAGATTACTATTCCAGATATAGACCTAATTGGAAGACCCTTCGGAAAAACATATACTAGTATGAGGCATAAACATCACAGTGATTAATTTAAGCTTTTAAATTTCACGTTAGAGTATTTATGCGGATATCTTCAAAATCTAGTTGTTAATCATGAGTCTGAACTTGGTGATAATTAACACCGAGGATACCCGTTAGGGCAAGTCATTGGGGTGTGTACGAACAGGGACATAGGTAACAAAAAAGTACAGGTACATGGGTTACACT